>Ga0209824_10000138_pt1 | contig 51450 bp, 45 predicted proteins | sample VDWuncwatermetaG_FD_184124 | JGI IMG/M metagenome (GOLD analysis project Ga0209824, IMG submission 184124) | Wastewater microbial communities from Netherlands to study Microbial Dark Matter (Phase II) - VDW unchlorinated drinking water (SPAdes)... ...
GTGGAAAAAAAGCTTAACAACCGGCCGCGAAAGTGCTTAAACTATGCCACACCAAGCGAAGTGCTAAGTGGTGCAATAGCTGGTGGAATGTAGGAAAGGCAGTCAACTGGGCATTGAGGCAGATTGGGAAAAGAAATATTAATTTGAATAAAGAAGCGATTAAAACAGCAAAAGAAATTCAGAAGATAGATTCAAAGGCTGCCAAGTGGATTGCTGCTGATGCGCTAAGGGAATTAAAAAGTGAGGCAGTTCAAAGGAGATTACGGTAGCGAGATGGATATAAAAGAGATTATCTTCGCCTACTACTATAACTATAAACTCACCAAATATATTCATGCTGTTAACCTTTCCTCCTTTTTTTATAAAAAATTATAAAAGTTGTTGACAAAATAACATCTCTTATGGTATCCTTGTCAACAGATGTTGAAGGGATGTCAATAAATGTTGAGTAATTTGTTCTCATCAAAGACAAGGGCAGGCCTTTTAGACCTGTTTTATAACCATCCTGAAGACAGGTTTTATATGCGTGAAATTGCAAGGAGGTTGAGGAGGGATGTCTCTGGAATCAAAAGAGAGCTCTCAAACCTTGAGCATATAGGCCTTCTTACCAGCGAAAAAAAAGGTAACCTTAAATACTACTCTGCAAACAGAAATTCTCCAATCTACAATGAAATAAAAGGAATAATATTAAAGACCACAGGTGTTATTGGTTCCGCAAAAGAGCATCTTGCGCCAATTAGCGGCATTAAAACTGCTTTTATTTACGGCACCTCTGGAAAGGTGATTGATAAAAAGATGAATGAAATAGACCTGCTGATTATCGGCGCTGTTAATATAGCAGAATTGAATGACGCAATAACCCAATTAGAGGATAGGCTAAAAAGGAATATTAATTATCTTGTCTTTGATGATGATGAGTATAAAAAGAGAAAAGAGGAAAATGACCCCTTCCTGACTGATGTCTTAAAGGAGAAAAAAATAATGTTGATAGGAAGGGAAGATGAATTATAGTGAATTAATTGAGAAGGGCATAGCAGAAAATAAGACTCCTAATCTAAATGAAATAAAGAACCAGCAGCAGCGAAGCTATGGCGATCTTAATGCCGCAAAGAATATTCTGGATATTGACAGGGAATGGGCGTACATCATTGCATTTTTTGCAATGCTAAGAATATTAAAGACCCTGATTCGGGCTGAGGGGCTTATACCAAAGGGGCTGGATGAATCAAAAAATACTATATTGATTGCAGGCTCAGTTCTTGAGAAGGATTTTAAGAGCCTCTTGAATAAATTGGACAGGATGCGGAGGCGGACTGAAAATTTTATAAAGGAGTACAATAAGCCGATAACAAAATATGAAAGCCAGCAGGCATTATTAGATGCAGAGGAATTTATTAAAAAGATAGACGCTATTATTAAAGAAAGGCATTCTCAGCTTTTACTGATATAAACAGTTTCCTCTTTAAAATATTAAAAGAGGATAAATAATCGCCTTATGAGCAGGAGAAGTAAATAAAAAAAAATATATATATAGGCGAGACGGAAGGAGGTGAATTAATTGGCTATAAAAAAAGCAAAAAAGACAGCAAAGAAAAAGACAACAAAGAAGAAAAAGTGTTAGTAGTGAAAACTACAGGCTAAGACTTAGCCGGGGATAACAAAGTTATCCCCGGCAGATTTTATTAATGAAGTTTTTTTCTCAGTTGTTTATTTTCTCACTGTCTGTTTCTTTTTGATTTAGATTGAAGGAGAAAATATTTGGCAGGATTCTTCTGCTTTCTTTGCAGGGTCCTCTTTTCCAATCAATACCCAGCAGTCGCTGTTCTTTAGTATTTCATTCACAAACTGTGTATTCAAGGCGTGGCCTGATCTTCTGGCAATTATATGTCCAACAACAGGCATTCCGAGGAGCGCTATGTCCCCAAGGATATCCAATATTTTATGACGGACAAATTCGTCCTCAAATCTCAAACCCTCTTCATTAAGTATGCTGTCATCGCCGATTACAATAGCATTCTCCATAGAGCCCCCTTTAGCAAGCCCCATTGCCATTAATTCCTTTACCTCATTTAAAAAACCGTATGTCCTTGCGTGTGCAATTTCCTTCTCAAAATTTCCATTGTGCGGGGTGTAAGAAAGCGCCTGCTCCTTAACCACTGGATGGTCATAGTTGATATAAGAGGTTATTCTTAATCTTTCTGCAGGTTCTATTGATATTGACTTGCCATTCTCTTTTAACTCTATTGTTTTGGTTATTTTTATATAAGGCTGAACAGATTTCTGTTTCCTAATCCCTGCCTCTTTTATTAAAGTTACAAATGGCGCAGCGCTTCCATCCATTATAGGCACCTCAGGGGCGTCTATTTCCACCATTGCGTTATCTATGCCCATTCCGGCAAATGCTGCCATAAGATGCTCAATGGTATGCACAGAATTGCCATTGTAGCCAATGGTTGTAGAGAACCTTGTATCTGTGATATTTTTAGCAATGGCCTTTGTAGAAGGATATTTATTGCCCATATCCTTTCTAAAAAAATGTATGCCAGTGCCTTCCTGAGCAGGTCTTAATGTTAGATTTGCCTTGTGGCCAGTATGAAGCCCTACACCTGAGCAGGTTATAATCTTTTCAATTGTCTGTTGATTGCGAATACCGTTTTTCATAATTAAATATACCTTTACAAGAATGTAATATAGCAAGCTCCGTGCCAGTAGTATTTATAGAATATATTAAACAGTTAACCTGTTATTTTATAAGGGTTTTTAATGAAGCGGTCTTTTATTTATTGAGAATATTAACTATATAAATTGTTGCAAAAAAACAATTTACAATTTCAATATGTGGCTTTTTGACAACTAAATTCCTATAGAAATATAAAATCTCACAGTAGTTTGACAAAGATGACTTTTTGTGCTATTCATTAAACGAAACCTAAAACAGGAGGTCTGAAAATGAAGAAGTTACTCATTGCAGTTTTTTTATCATTGGCAATATTGTCACCATATTCAATCGCCTTTGCTGAAGAGGGTGTTGGTGATAAGTTTATCCTTGAGCTTGAGGGTCGCTATTGGATGCCAAAGCTAAATGCCAATCTGAAACTTTCTGATTATAATACAATGGGTGTGATGATACTCGGAACTGATATTAATATTAAGAATGACCTTGGGATAGATAATAAGAACTTCTTAAGCGGAAGGCTTATTCTAAGGCTTGGCAATAGCAAGATAAGATTTTCATACCTGCCGATAAGATATGAAGGAGAAAAGGCGGTTACCCAATCTGTAAGCTTTGGCGGAACTACTTATTCAGCTAACACAACAGTTAAGACAGAGCTAAAGGCAGACATGTATGATCTGACATACGAGTATGATGCATTAAAGACAGAACTGGGCTTTCTCGGCATAATACTCGGAGTTAAATACTTTGACCTTTATGGAAAGCTTGAGGCAGCAGGCGCTTCAGAAGAGGGAAAGGGACAGGCGCCAATACCTGTTATCGGGCTTGCCGGAAGGGTCTATCCAATAAAATACTTTAATATCTCAGGCGAGATTACAGGACTTACAGTAGGCAAGGCAAGCATATATGATGCAGAGGCAGAGCTTAATATAAATCCAATACAGTATGTCGGCATATCCGGCGGATACAGGATTATAAGATTTTCAGCAGAAGGCGATAATAAAAAGGACAAGGCAACCTTAAGGCTTCACGGCCCGTTTGTTGCGCTGATGGTGAGATTCTAAATAGATATTTTTTTTATTCCTCTTTTACAGACTTAAGGATTACCAGACCGATAAGGAAAAAGGCGACAAGGGAAAGGATTGCAGGCCTCTGGCTTCCGAATGCAGTGGATATATAGCCAAAGACCAGCGGTCCAGCTATAGCAGACGATTTTCCTACAAGGGAATAGGCGCCAAAATATTCCGCCTCTTTTCCTTTAGGGACAAACCTTGTATATAATGCCCGTGTTGCTGACTGGACTGTGCCGAGCCAGAGTCCTGCAAAGGATGCCAGCAGCCAGAACTGGCTCTTTGTATGCACAAAGAAGGCTGTAACAGCTACTAATGTCCACATTATGAGCGCGAGCATAACTACCTTTTTGGGTCCCCATACATCAGATGGCTTTGCCATAGCAAAGGCGCCAATAAGCGCTGATGCCTGCACAATTAAGTAAAGCGCTATCAGCTCTTCGTTTGCAAATCTTAGTGTGGTTGCAGCGAATATACTTGAGAATACAATCACTGTGTTTACGCCGTCTTCATATATAAGATAAGCCAGCAAAAACCTCCTCGGATTTTTTTTCCCCCATATCTCTTTTAATGTTTTTATTGTTTGTGTAAAACCCTTAATTCCCGCCTTAAACATGGAGAATCCGCTTTTTATGTTTGACGGCAAAAAAATAAAAGCCGGCATTGAAAAGATGAAAAAAAATGCGGCTACCATCAGCCATGTTAATTCAAATTTTCCTGATTTTATTAAGGGGAGGGCAACAAGCAGGGCGAGGATAGAGCCTGCGTAGCCAATGCCAAATCCCCATGCAGAGACCCTTCCATGATACTCTTTTGGAGCTATTATTGGAAGAAAGGAATTGTAAAAGACAAGACCGCCTTCCATGCCGATGTTAGCCAGAATTATCAGCATAAATCCTTCAAAGACCATTCCCTTTTCAAGTATAGAAAGACTTGCTATGGCAGACACGCTGATTAAGGTATAGACAAAAAGAAGCCTCTTTCTTATACCGCTGTAATCCGCAATACCGCCTAAGAAAGGAGAACTCAGCGCCACAATTGCCATGCTTATAGATATTGCCCTTCCCCACCAGAGGTCGCCGAGCCCGTTTTCATTTCCAACTATTGCATTGACATAATAAACAGGAAAGACGACAGATGCTATAACTGCGGAGTAGCTTGAATTTGCAAAGTCAAAGAGCGCCCAGCTTATGATATGTTTTTTATTCAGCTTCATTATTCAGATAATTGCAAGTGGAAGGTATGGACTATTTGATTTCCCATGTCATCTCTGTGTTTCCGAGAAATCCTGTAAGAATAATGGTGAGTGATTTTGCATTGTTTATATCAATGCTCTTTGGAAAGCTGACCTCATATCCCTTCATCCACTGGGAAACCAAGGGAAAGTATATAAAGTGAAGGGCAGGCTCTAAGGTAAATCTTTTTACAGATAACGGCTCAAGCCTGTTTGATTTGTCGTCTTTTAAATAAATCTTCCATGCAGGATTGGCCTTGTCAAAATTATTCCACTTTTCTTCTTCTGTATATGCAAAGAGGTAGAAGCTGATCTCATTCTCATCCTGCTCCTTTTCCTTTGTCAGCATTGCATCTTCTTCTGCCTTTGTCAGTTGATATGCCTTTGAATATTCGTGGACATAGCCTTCCCTGAATTCCATATTTCTGTAGACAGCATTTACAACAAGTGTTGTGACAAATTTATTCCTATATATCTTTTCAACCTTTGTCTGTTTTTCTACAAGTTTTCCAAATGGGATGTCAGAAGCAAAGATGCCGGGGGTTGACATGAGAAAAAAGATTATTATAATGATAATAGTTTTCAAAGCTCTGTTCATCTTCTGCCTCCTTTATTTTAGGTAAGTATAAGCAATTGGCTTTATAAAGACAAGAAGAAATTCTTTCTTTTCAATTTTATTTCTTTGGCATATAATATCCATACAGAAGAAAATACCCCTATCATGTTTTTTAAATCAGGAGGATTGTTTTGATTGAGACCTTTTTATCAGACTTAAAGAGGCTTGCCAATAACCTGTGGTGGTGCTGGAACAGGGATGCAAAGAGGCTTTTTGTATCCATCCATTCTGCATTATGGAATGAATGTGGAAATAATCCTGTATTATTTTTAAAGAGGATAAAGGATGCGGAGCTTAACGATGCCTTTTCAAGGAAAGATGTTGCAAGCCTGTATAAGAAGGTAATAGGTGATTTTGATTTATATATGAAGGCAGAGGGGACATGGTTTTATGAACAATACAAAGGCAGTAAAGTGTTTACTGTTGCCTATTTTTCTCCTGAATTCGGCATAGACACTACTCTTCCAATCTATGCAGGAGGCCTCGGCATTTTAGCAGGCGACCATCTGAAATCTGCAAGCGATTTAGGCATTCCATTAATTGGCGTCGGGCTTCTATACAGGCAGGGCTATTTTATACAGCTTATTGATGAAAAGGGCATACAGCATGCGACCTATGAAAAACATCTGATTGAAGATATGCCTGTTGCGCCTGTAAAAGATAATAAGGGCGAAGACCTCATTATCAGCATTGAGCTCTTGGACAGGAGTCTCTTTGCAAAGGTATGGAAGGTAGAGATAGGCCGCATTTCATTATATCTTCTTGATTCAGATATTAATGAGAACAGGACAGAGGACAGGCAGCTTACATACAAGCTCTACGGCGGCGGGGAAGATCTGCGCATGTCTCAGGAGATACTCCTCGGCATTGGCGGCGCTAAGGCAGTTTTTGAAATGGGCATCAAGCCGACTGTCTGGCATATGAATGAGGGACATTCTGCATTTCTTATCCTTGAGCGCATTATAAAATTAATGCAAAACGCGAAGCTGAGTTTTTATGAGGCGCTTGAGGTGGTGAAGGCTAAGACTGTTTTTACAACACATACGCCTGTGCCTGCAGGCAATGACGCCTTTTCTCTTTTTCTGATGGATAAATATTTCAGAGCATATCTTAAAAAGAGCGGCATAAGCCACCACGAGTTTATGAATCTTGGTCTTCGCATTATGAAAGAGGGCTCTGATTTCTTTAGCCTTACAGCATTGGCTATAAATGCGTCTTCATATCGCAATGGCGTAAGCATGCTGCATGCTGCTACATCAAGAAGGATGTGGAATGACCTGTGGCATGATGTCCCTTTCAATTATATCCCGATTTACCACATTACAAACGGGATCCATACGAAGACATGGCTTGCATCAGAGATGGAGGACCTCTTTGACAGATATCTTGAAAGCGACTGGAAGGAAAGGATAGATGACCACAGAAAGTGGAAAAAGATTCATGATATACCTGATAAGGAATTGTGGGATGCGCATAATATTCTTAAAAAGAAGATGATTGAAAAGGTGAAAAACAGCGCGATTACCCCTTATAATTTAAGGCCAGATGCGCTTACAATATGCTTTGCAAGGAGGTTTGCCACATACAAGAGGGCATATCTTATCTTTAGGGATATTGACAGATTAAATGCGATTATCAATAACAGCAGATTTCCTGTACAGATTATATTTAGCGGAAAGGCTCACCCGGATGACAGGCCGGGGCAGAGGCTGATTGAAGATGTTTATAAAATATCACAGCACAAGGAGCTTGCAGGCAAGATAGTTTTTCTTAATGGCTATGATATGATCATAGCAAAATATCTGATTTCAGGGACTGATGTATGGCTTAATACGCCGAGAAAACCGCTTGAAGCAAGCGGCACAAGCGGGCAGAAGGCTGCTGTAAACGGGGTTATAAATCTCAGCGTATTAGACGGATGGTGGCCAGAGGGCTACAGCAGCGATAATGGATGGGCAATTGGGGATGAAAGAGGATATTTATCTGAAGGTGAACAGGATAAAAGGGATGCAGATGAACTCTATAAGATATTAGAGGAAAAGATAATTCCTATGTATTATGAAAGGGATGAAAATGACGTGCCGCACCGATGGATAAAGATGATGAAAAACTCTATTGAGAACATAACGCCGACATTCAGCTCGCACAGGATGGTAAAGGATTATACTGAAAATTTCTATATTCCAGCCTCTGAAATGGGCATACAGCTCGGCTTAAAGAATTATGCAAAGGCAAAGGAGCTGTCAGAGTGGAAGCTCTGGATGAAGGAGAACTGGAAATATATAAAGATAGTCAATATCAACAAGCGCATTGAAGATATAGGAGGGGAGCCCTTTGCAGAGCTGATATTAACAGTGGATTTAGGGCCTATCTCGCCGTCTGATGTCTCTGTTGAGGTGTGCAATGGAAGACTGGAAGATGACAAAAGCTGCTACTGCAACAGATTGATTCAGATGGCGGCGCAAGGCGAGATATGGGAAGGTTTTTATACATATACAACAAAGGTCAAGATGGAAGAGGGCTGGAAGGGCTTTAGCTTTATGGTGGCTCCAGCCCATCCTTATATAGGAAATAAATATGAGATGGGCCTGGTAAGAAGCAGGTATATTGAGAATATATAGTTAGTATATTTACCATATCTAATATATTATGATGTATGTCCGTCCCAAAAAATCACTCGGTCAGCATTTTCTTACAGACACGAATATTGCAAGGGATATTGTTGATGCAGCGAATATATCAAAAGATGATATAGTTGTTGAAATAGGCCCTGGCAATGGCATACTCACAAGGCTTCTTGCAGGGAGGGCAAAGAGGGTAATTGCAATAGAGATAGACGAAAGATTGATAGATAATCTAAGAGAGGAGTTCGGCAGTTTTAACAATATTGAAATAATAGCAAAGGATGCGCTGCAATTTCCTTTCAATGAAATAGAAGGCAGGTTCAAGGTTGCTGCTAATCTCCCTTATTATATAACAACGCCGATAATCTTTCATTTACTTGAATCACGAGATAGGATTATCTCAATGACGCTGATGATGCAGCGAGAGGTTGCAGAGAGGATTATTGCTAATCCCGGCGGAAAGGACTATGGTGTTCTTTCCATTGCAGTCCAGTTTTATGCAGAGCCGGCATTAAATTTTATTGTCCCTTCTTCTGCCTTTTTTCCCAGGCCAAAGGTAGAATCAGCAGTGGTATCCTTCCGTATACTTGAAAAGAGAAGGGTTGAGGTGTTGGATGAGGGATTTTTTTTTAAGGTAGTTAAGGCAGCATTCAGCCAGCGGAGAAAGACATTAAGAAACGCATTAAGGTCAGCCAAACTTCAAAGTATAACTGATGATGTCCTTGACTCTGTTTTTACTAAAACAGGGATAGACCCAAAAAGAAGGGGAGAGACATTGAGTATTGAAGAATTTGCAAAGTTGGCGGATAATCTATATAGTGTAGCGTCTCATAAATAGCTTTGCTCTTTTTGTCATTTCCCTGCCTTCGCAGGGACAGGCTCTGCATGCCTCTGGCAGGAATCCAGTAGGGGCGAACAGCCGTTCGCCCTTACCTAATAATTCTGGATTCCCGCTCAGAAACGCTGCGGGAATGACACTAAAATAATGTAAGGAAGTGTTAGGGGCAGGACAATAGTTTGTAAAAAATAATCTTATAAAAAGGAGAAAACCATGAGCATTTCACAAGAATTGAGAAGTCAGGTTATGGCGCAGATGCAGGGGGCAATGGCGCTTAATGTGGCGTATATCGGCATAGCAAATCCTATCTTTTCAACATTAGCAGAAATGAAAAAGGCTTCGCCTGATGAGCTTTCAAAAAAGACTGGTTTGGATAGCGGATATTTGAACCGCTGGTGCGATGCTGCATTTGCCTTTGGTTTGCTTGATGAGGCTGATGGGAAATTTCAGTTGACAGAGCTCGGCAAGTCCTTTGTGCCAGAGACACTTGGCACACTAATGCCATTTGCAGTGCAGTCGGTGCTTTCTGCGCACATGGCAGAGAGGACAGCAACATTGATAAAAAGCGGAGAGCGTCCAGGGGAAAAGGTGCTTGCAGAGCGTGAAAGTATTCTTCATCTTTTTGGCCCAATGCTTGAGGCAATGTTTGCAGGCATGTTTGAACAGCAGATATTGCCAAATGTGCCTGTTTATAATGAGACAGATAAAAAAGGCGGCCTTGCAGTTGACCTCGGCTGCGGCAACGGCTGGTATCTAAGAAGGATGGCGCTTCGCTTCCCTCATTTGCGCGGCATAGGTCTTGACGGGTTTGAGGAGAGCATAAACCATGCTGCAAGACTCGCAAAGAGGGACGGGCTTGATAACCGGTTGAGATTTATGAAGGGTGATATACATAAATTTACAGTTAAAGAGCCTGTTGATTTGATTGCAATGAACAGGGCGCTTCATCATGTGTGGGATGAGAAGGAAAATGTATTCCGTTTATTCAAAGAACATCTAAAAGACGGAGGCTCTGCTGTTATCTGGGAGCCGAACTGGCCAAAGAACCGTTCTGACTTGCGCGACCCGAGCAGGCGCGGGATGGCATTCCAGAATCTCGGCGAGCATGTTCAGGGGAATAATTTCCTGCGGCCAGAGGAGGTTGAGGCAGAATTTCATCGCATAGGGATGAAGACAAATGTTTACCTTTTTGTAAATGGCAATGAGTCAGTTATCGTGGGTCGCAAGTAGATATTGAAATCAAAGGCAAAAGGTGATAAGATTTACATGAAATGGAAATCCCCTTGTTTGATTATACAACTATGTATACTACACAATTTCAATGGCTCTTGTTTTGTTAACTAATTGATTTTCTTGAATGTGCGACATAATATTTTGTGGCATACAATTTGCTTGGTGTTATATATGGATAGGTATCTTAAAAACAAATCATAATAGGTGAGGTGGGGGAGGGATTATCTTACCAAAACAAATATTAAAATAAACAATAAAATGCTTTCTTCTGCCCAGAGCAAACCTGTCGAAAGGCAGTGACGCAGAGCAACGAAGCTAAAGAAGAAAACATAGTTACGGGTTTCGTGTTTCGGGTTACGAGTTAAACCCGCAACTCGCAACACTAAAACTCGCAACTGAGTTTCTTCCATGCTTGTCGAGCCGCCAGAAGATCGTTCCTGAATAATATCAGGAAACTACTTTTGGCGGCTTTTGTTTTTTGTAAGTTAAGGTCAAGGCTAAGGTTGAGGAACATCTTAGCCTCAACCTTCTTCCACTCAGTTGACACTTATAAGATATGGAACAAAATATCATGGGAACAAAAATGAAAATTATATATAATTCTAAATTCTAAATTCGAAATTTAAAACTCCTCATCCTGATTTTTCTGATATTAATATTAGGCATTCCGGGGTTTGTTCTTGCGGAGACTGGCATAGCAAGTAAATATGTCGGAGATAAAGGCATAGAAAACGACCCTGATGTTATATTTGCAGAGAACTTTGAGACCGGCACACTAACTGACATTGCAACTCACTGGACTGACAGTCAGAATACAGCAGGGATGTCCCTTGTATCTGATGTGCCTTCAGGCAGTTCTGTCACCCGTTCTCTTCAGATGACATCTATTGGTGGGACAAATACAGGCGGTTACCTGTACAAAAAGCTTTCAACAGGATATGACCAACTCTATATGCGTTTTTATATCAAATATGCCTCTGGAGGCACCTATCATCATACCGGCGGCAGGCTTGGTGGTTATAATCCTCCGACTAACTGGCCACAGGGTGGCGCAGGGATTAAGCCGACTGGCAGCGATAGATTCTCAATAGCAGCGGAACCTAATGGCGATTCCCCATACACTACAGATGGATCTCCAAGGTTTGACTTCTATATATACTGGATGAATATGAGGAACAGTTCTGATGGAAAATATTGGGGAAACGACTTTATTAATGACCCGAATATAAAGACGGTTTTTGACAAATGGACCTGTGTAAAGGTCATGGTAAAGGTAAACAATCCTGTAACCTCATACAATGGCGAACTTGCCATGTGGATAGATGGAAAGAAGATTATTCACTTAGGGGAGGGATTTCCACTCGGGAAATGGGCATGGGATAGTTTCTTCCCAGATTCGTCAGGCATACCCTTTGAGGGTTTTCAATGGAGGAATGTGGAGGAGTTAAAGATTAACTGGGTAGAACTTATTCATTATGTCACCCAAGACTCTATTGGATATGTAGGCAGGGCATGGTTTGATGATGTGGTAGTTGCAACAAAGTATATTGGGCCGATTAATACATCAGCAGACATACCATCTTCCCCAGCAGGGTTAAAGATACAATAAGAAGGTTAAGTAAGGTCAAGGTTGAGGTTGAGGAAAGACAAGGCAGGCGCAATGCGGATTGTGGACTGTGAATTTGTAGTACTTTAAATTCACATTTCGAAATTCGAATTTCGAAATTATAAGAATTGGAGGTTTTATCATGAAAACAGGAATAAGCTTTAAGATTTATGTAATGTCTTTAGTTATATTGTTATTCAGCAGTTTTTCAGCAAATGCCGCCACATATTATGTTGACCAAAATAATTCCCAGTCAAGCGATTCCAATCCGGGGACAGAGACACAACCATGGCTAACACTCACAAAGGCAGCCAATACAGTGGTGGCAGGAGATACGGTTATTGTCAAAGCTGGAAAGTATATAGACCCAAACGGAGCTTGGGATACAGGTACTTTTAACCCAGCTAATTCCGGTACGGCCTCAAATCCTATTATCTTTAAGTCACAACCACAACAGGCTGCAATATTAGCTTCCAAGGTTAAGGGTGTGGGTCCAGCAATTAGCACTAATGGAAGAAGTTATATAATAATTGATGGATTTAAGGCTGAAGGATTAATAGGTATATATAATAGCGACCATGTTACAGTTCAAAATTGCGAGGTCATATACGGAAGTATACTATCTACCGACACAAGCTTAAATTGGGGAATTGCTATATACAGTGGTTCTTCTTACAATATTATCAGAAATAACTATGTCTATAATATGTTAAATTCTGGCAATAATCTTGCGAATACCGCAGGCATAATGGTACATGCATCGTCAAGTGGAGGCAGCAACTACAATATTATTGAAAACAACCTTGTAGATGCGGGGGGAGGAATTGTTTGGAGCGCATATGGGCAGAAAGGTGGGAATATAAATAACAATATTTGGCGAAAAAACATAGCTAAAAATGCTACCACTGGATTTTTAGGGAAGGGTGCTACCGATAACACACTATTTTGCGATTATAATGAATATTATAACAATATTATATATGACACAAAGAATGCCTTTGAATTAGAACATAATTCAAGATGGTTTAAAATCTACAACAACACCACATACAACTGCACTCAATTTTTGAGGAGCACCTATTATCCAATAGAGTATAATAATGAAGGCGCGCAAGTTTGGAACAATATAATAGCCAACTGTACTTCTGGATATTATTGGCCAAATAGCGATACAAGCACAAGCAATACACCGCTAACAGAAGTGCTGTTTTTATTAAGCTCAGCAAATTACAACGATTTCTCTAACACCCCAAACATCGCTACATGGAGTTGGGGAAACTCAAGTTATAAAACCATTGCTGATTGGAAAACGGCAACTGGATTTGATAATAACTCTTTTTCTGTTGACCCATTATTTACTGATACCGCTTTAAAAAATTTTCATCTTCAAGGAGGTTCTCTCTTAAAAGGGAAGGGTAAAAATGGGGAAGATATCGGGGCTTATGCAACAGGGAATGAGCAGATAGGGCCGGATTGGCAATTAACGGATGGGGGCGGTGGCGGAGGTGGCGACACAGGCGGCAATACTCCACCACCATTATCAGGCAGTGGAGGCGATTCAGGAGGTGGGTCAGGCGGTGGTGGCTGTGGGTTTGTGAAGGATGATAATGGCAAAGGACCAAGGGCTAAAGGTGAAGGGCTGTCATTTGCAATAATGCTGATTATTGCATTGGCAGGGATAGCATTAGGAAAGAAGGTGGCAATCAAGAGAAGAATGATTATAGACCTTTTTTATTTGCTTTTGTAGTTTATCTTTGCTAAACTTATTATATATTTAACGCCAAATACAAAGATAAAAAGGGGTTTTTATGCAGGTTGCAGAAATTGAGTTATACGAAATATTAAAGACTAAACTTGGAGAAAAAGAGGCAAAGACATTAGTTGAGTATATAGAAGCCAAAGTTGGCAAAGAACTCGAAGAGAAGAAGGATATCCTTGCAACAAAAGAAGACATTAACGGATTGAAGATAGAGATTGGAAAGGTCAGGACAGAAATGGTGGTTGAGATTGGAAAGGTCAGGACAGACTTGGTGGTTGAGATAGAAAAGGTCAGGACAGAAATGGAGAAGACGCGCTCAGATATCATTAAATGGATGTTTTTATTTTGGATAGGCCAGTTGGCGTCACTTATAGCCATATTACAGATATTTTTCCGTAAATGAAGTATTAATCCTAATATTTAAATCTTAAACTATAAAATTATAATCTTTGTCTTCTGCCCAGAGCAAACCTGCTGAAAGGCAGGGACGCAGAGCAACGAAGCTAAAGAAGAAAACATAGTTACGAGTTTCGGGTTACGAGTTAAAACAGACATATAACCCGCAACACGCAACCATGAAACTCGCAACAGTGCTTCTTCTATGCAAGTCGAGCCGCCAGAAGCTTGTTTCCTGAAATAAAAATCAGGAAACAAAACTTTCGGCGGCTTTTTTTGTTTTGATAGATGTGATTACACAGATTAACTATATCCTTCCTCCCTTTGGAAAAGGGAGGTTAGGAGGGATTTTATAAATATGTCGTTACAATTATAAAACTGTTATTAACTGTAACAAAGGAAGGAGTATTAGTCATGAATATAAGAAAAAATAGCTTAATCAAAATTACTGCAATTTCATTTCTATTAACCATATTCTGGAGCGGAGCTGCCTACGCCCAGCCTAATATAACAGGCTTCTCAGGTAGCCTCACCCATAAGGGAGCTCTAACAATTACTGGAAGCGGATTTGGGACAAAGGCTACGGCAGCACCTTTTAAATGGGATGATTTTGAGAGTGGAACATTAGGGGCAAATTTGGGAAATGGATGGTGGTCTACCGCTGTAGGTGGTGGTGGCCCACTTCCAAAGTATGATAATACTGTATTGAGAACAGGAAGCGCAAAGTCCGTTTTACAGGATTATACTTACCCAGGGGTTGGTTCTACAGGTGGAAATCGCCAATACGGTGCCGCTTTCGGCCTTGTCAATCAAAATAATAACAAATATTATATTTCATTCTGGCGATACCTGACAACCGCAGGAAGTCCTGTTCGGAATTTTAAAACACTTGCCTTAAGGGGTGGAACACCCGGGCAATGGGAGAACCCAGAAGCCAGAATGGATACATATGCAATTTATGGACCTACTTACGGTTATTTTTATACAGTAGGTTGTGATGGAACACCAGAGGTGTCAAGAGACGGACAATTTTTTAGCCATGCTACTGGAGTTTGGATGAGGTTAGAGTTCTATATAGATACTGGCACTATTGGCGGAACTGATGGCATTTATTGGCACGCACGAGACGGAGTAGAGAGGGTTAGATTATCTAATCAGGTGATGAGGACTTCCTCTTGTGCTTTTAGTAATTTATATATCAACGGTTATTTTTCAAGAGAGCTTAACGATAACGATGCCTCAGCATATATCTGGAATGATGATGTTTATATTGACACAACACAAGCAAGGGTTGAGATAAGTGATAGCCCAACATGGAACTCTGCGACAACAAGCCACAGAGAAATACAGATACCTTCTGCATGGTCAGACGCATCTATTACAATAACTCTTAACAAAGGGTCTTTCACTAATTTTAACAATGCCTATTTATATGTAATTGACGCAGATGGCAATGTAAATACAAATGGGTATCTTTTGAGTGATGGGGGAGGTGGCGGCGGCGGCACTGGCGGCAATACTCCACCTCTATCATCAAGTAGCGATTCCTCATCAAGTGGCGGCAGCGGATGCGGGCTTGTGAAGGACATTAATGGCAAAGGGAAAGGGGCAAAAGGTGAAGGGCTGGCATTTGCAATGATGCTGATTATCACATTGATAGGGATTGCATTAGTTAAAAGAATTAGATTTTTGAATAAAATATTATTTTTCACAATCGCAATATTGCTTTTTCACTTCTCAATTGCAAATGCATGGATCGTTAATGCCACCTGGGAAAAATTTGCAGTCGGTAGTACCGGCGGCGATCAGAATATCGGCCAGGGCGACGGACTGTATAATGGTAATAGCCGGTTATCAGTTGTTGATACTTATGCCCATTCAGGCAAGAACTCATTGCGGATATTTCTGCCTAAAGGAGGGCCGGACTGGCAGCACGAGTTTCGATTACCCTCGAGCATAACAGAAGGTGGTGAGTTTTGGGGACGCTTCTACATTTACCCGCCGACAGGTTTCGACTGGACAGCTACTCCTATCACTAAGATTTTCCGCACTGTAGTCGTTGACTCCGCTAACAATGGAAAGGGATTCATATCTATCCTTGCTATCAAACCTGATTATTATCAATGTTCAGCCAAATCAGCTACTCCGAGTGTATATGGGTGGATAGTCGGTGGAGCGGAAATGCTATCGTCTGAAGGGTTTGTTTGTCAGAACCAAGCATCGGCGGATGATTTCTTGACCCCCGGCCAATGGCACGCTCTAGAGCTCTATATAAAAGTCAGTTCTAATGGCGTGGGCATCTTCCGGATTTGGCACCAAGGGAAGCTGATTTGGGAGAAGACAGGGATTAGCAATATCCCTCCGGCCGGGAAATTGTGGCACGGAGATGGAATATCGGCTAATCATTTTCTAGGTTACTGGAATGGCGGAGTGCCTCAGGATCAGTACCTTTATATCGATGATTTTACTTACACGAATCAAACACCGGCCCAGAAAGATGCCGTAGGCAACTCTATGATCGGCCTGATCGATTGGCAATCAGGTGGCGACAGTGGCGGCAGTACTCCGCCACCATCATCAAGCAGTGGCGGTGATTCAGGAGGAGGGTCAGGCGGCGGCAGTGGGTGCGGGTTTGTGAAGGAGATTAATGGCAAAGGGCCAAAGGCTAAAGGCAAAGGGCTGGCATTTGCAGTAATGCTGATTATTACATTGGCAGGGATAGCCTTAATAAGAAGAATTATTGTTGGATTGAAGATGCGCCGCACGTTTTCCGCTCTGAACAAAGGCCTCCGTTTTTTTGTAGTCGCTGTATTATTAGCACAGATTGCCGCCTGCGGCAGCGGAGGGGTCAGCGATAGTTCTAACTCATCTAACAGCTCCAGCGGCGGTTCAGGCGGCGGCACGAACAATGGCGCCGCAACGATTAATATGGTTCTTCCTCAGAACAACTCGGTTGGCGCCGCGCTGGATACATATATAACGCTGCAGTCGAGCGCGCCGCTGAACCCCGCCACCGTGAGCGCGTCCACCTTCTACATCAGGGGAACGGGAAACAGCGCGATAACAGCAACTGTGAGTTATCAGAATCAGGCGGTCACCATTCGTCCCCAAAGCTCTTTGCAGCCGCTGACGACTTACACCGTGACATGCGCCAATGGAGTGCTGGATTCCAATGGCGTCTCATTGCCAACCAGTACATGGTCTTTCACGACCACCAACGCCGCAGGGAATCCCATTCCGCTACAAGGGCAATGGGAGAGCGATATGGTGACCTATGGCAACCAATGGGGGTTGTTTCTTCAGAATCCGAACAACAGCCTAGATGCCAAACTCAACAATGTGTATTACGATGGCGAGCGCACGTTCTATCAGATTGCCAGCTACCTCGGACAGCAGGAGCCGTGGAACAGTTATGCGCAGGCGGCTGAGACCACCTTCCGTGACAACTATTTCATCCCCAACAATTACAACATACCGGGGTACTACCGCTTTCCTGATGGCCTCTATCTCGATGCTCAGAGAAACGGAGACACCACCTCCGCCGCCGGTCTGCTTCTGATGCGCGACAACCCGGCCTTCTCGAACCCTGAGAACAATGTCTATGCCGGCAATTGGTACTGGTCACAGTTCTCGCGCGAGATAGCCTACGCCATTGGTACCAATATCCTCGCCGAGCGCGCTGGCAATGCACGCCAGACGCAGCGCATGCAGCTCTATCTTGCGATGGCCCTCAATCACCTCCATGAATGGCGAACCCAGACATTTGGCAATCCGGATGCGACCTACCACTACTTCCAGCCGTTCATGTTCGGTCTGACCGCCGATGCCCTGATCAGTTATTACGAATGGGAAATCGAGCAGGGCCGCACCCCGGATGAGACCATCCCCAATGCCATCAAGGCCATGGCTGACTGGATGTGGACCGCTCCGGTCGTAGACCAGTCGGGCAAGAACATGTGGGTGCCAAACCTGGGCGGCACGGCTGGTGCATGGACCGACACCGGCGGCACCGGGTATGGCGCATTCCGCTACTCGGACAGAACCTACACTGTTTCTGGCGGTGGCCAGCCCAATCCGGCCCCAGATCTCAACCTGCTCATTGCCCCGTCCTATGCCTGGCTTTATAAGCATTTCGGCGATCCTGCTTACCGGGACCGGGGCGATCTGTTGTGGGCTGGGGGCGTAGCTCTGGCAAGTTTGGGATACTCCGGCAAGATATATAACCAGAACTACCGCCTGAGCTTTAATTGCGTGAAATGGCGGCAGGAAGGGCTGGCGAAGTGGGGAAATTAATGCAAAAGCAATAGATAAATTTAGCGGCGTTATCTTTAATGCGGCGCAATACGCTCTATTGCGCCTTGCTTGGCATATTCACCGGTAATATGTAAACAAATTCTGTGAGGAGGGACATTATGTCTAAATCAGGATCAGGATATTGTGCAATCAGCGTGGCGCTGCTCTCTGGCATAATCGCATTGTTGCTGGCTGGTCAGGCAGCCGCAGGTATCATTTTTCAGGATGATTTTGAAACGGGGGATCTAAGTAAGAATCAAGCGGGAGCTCATTGGGGCGCATCGAACCATGGCACGATAGACAATCTCCGTGTAAGTAACGGCAGAGCCAAGACAGGCCAATACAGCTTGGAATTTACTTTCCATGGTGACGCAAATATTGATGCTGATGCGTGGTCAGAACAAAGATTCGAGCTAGGCGGTCGTTACGCTGAGATCTGGATGAAATACGATATCTATGTACCAGCCAATTACAATTACCGGATGCCAACCACCGGCGCTAATAATAAATTTATGACCCTTTGGGGTGGGGCTTACGCAGGCCCGGCTTTGGGGATAGGTTGGGAGACGGAGGCATTAGGTGATGGTACAGGGTACATTACGTTCCATAATGCTTTTCCGGATCAGACACATCGATGGGATCCGATCCGTTATCAACGGACTGATACTCGAACGTTTGGTCTAACAGATCGTGGTACATGGGTTGAGATTATTGTTCAGACTAAGGCCGCGAGTGTTGCTAACAACGATGGCGAGGCGAGGGTGTGGAAACGACCACAGGGGTCAAGCACCCGCACTCTGATTTTTGAGCAAACTGGAATGAATACCTATAACGCAGCTGGCAACTTCTTTGAGCGTGGGTATCTATTGGGATGGAGTGACTCGGGGTACGCTGAAACCACCGTGTTCTACATCGACAATGTTGTTATCTCTGACACCCCGATTGATGTAAGCGGCGGCGCTACAGGCGGCAATACTCCGCCACCATCATCAAGCAGTGGCGGTGATTCAGGAGGAGGGTCAGGCGGCGGCAGCGGGTGTGGGTTTGTGAAGGACAATAATGGCAAATGGCAAAAGGCTAAAGGCGAATGGCTGTCATTTGCAATGATGCTGATTATTTCATTGGCAGGGATAGCCTTACTAAAAAAGGGGCGTGGTTATGAAAAAAGGAAATAATCTGTCGGTTGTTCTGGTGGCAATTGCTTTCTGCGCTTTGCTCCTGCTCTCCGCCTGCGGCGGAGGAGGGGGCGGCGACAGTTCTAACTCCTCTATCAGCTCCATCGGCGACACGACGACGCCCACGGTTACTGGAAGCGGTGCATTCGAGGGTTTCGGAAGCAGTGTCACAGGCGGCACAGGTGGTACAATCGTGACAGTGTCAAACCTGAACAACAGCGGTTCTGGCTCCCTCCGTGATGCTCTAAACGGGAGCAACCGTATCGTGCAGTTTGCTGTCGCCGGAACGATCAATCTCGCCTCGGCCATTACTGTGAGCGGGAAGAACGTGACCATAGACGGGTTCTCTGCTCCTTCTCCGGGCATCACCCTCACATCAGCATCGGACACGCTCATCCTCTCCGGCAATTCGTCTGGTCCCGACGCCACAGGCTCGAATATCATCGTTAGGGGACTTCGGTTCCGTAATTCTGCCGGTGACGGAATCCAGATTGCTTACAACGCACATGATATTGTCGTTGATCACAATTCGTTATCTGCCTCCGGGGACGGTGAAGTGGACATCACAGAGGGGGCGTACAACGTAACGGTCTCGTACAACATTCTCTCAAAGAATAAAGGACCGGGTCCGAGCCTACTTAATAGTGATGCGGCCAAGGTTTCCTACCACCACAACATTTATTATGGTGGCCAGGATCGGAATCCTATACTCACAGCCGAACACAATCGCTATTACTCTTCTGGGCCGGACTACACAGGGGTGCTCGCCGATGTGCGTTATAATGTCATCTGGAACTATGGTATCGGGACATACCTGTTGTCATCTGGTGGCGTTGTAAGCCAGGGCAATGTCGTTTCGAACCTTTACAAAAATAACGGCTCAACGAACCCAAGTGATGTCATCATTCGCAGCACCTACGACAGTACGGCGCGGGCGGATGCCTACATCGCGGGCAATGTCACCGTGCACGACCCGCGTGGCTGCGCGTATTCATATAATTCCAGCCCCTGCTACAATTTTTCCTCTACGAATTCACAGAACAACCATGCAGAATTTATGGTGCCCGCCATTACCGGCTCCTCGGTAACCGACCAGCAAGGCCGCCTGAATGAATGGCTGACTGTCAAAAATGGTGCTGGAGTAATATCAAAATATGCCGACGATGCAAATGACCTCGAGGTTCGCACCGCCATTGTGGTACCCAGCATTAGTATATTTTCGGCGGTGTGGAATGATTAATGCGGTGTTGGGATGCGGCGAACGAGGGCAATATTGGCGACTACATGATTAAAATCCCCTCCTGGGTGTTCAATTGATCAAGAACCATCATACAATCTAATAGAGAGCCGGTTTTTGCTGCTGTCTATCCTGCCTAATGTTTTTATAAATAAAAGATGCCTTTCCTTGATTGATATTGAAATCAGCATAAAAAAATGCTAAAATTTTAACCGTCATGGAAATCCCCTTGTTTGATTATACAAAGAAGAATTACACACCTGAAGAGGCAATGGCCTTTGAGGATGCAGTAGAAAGGCTTGTTGAAGAGACATTGAAGACACTTGTCCTTTTTTTAGAGGAATACTCTTTCCATATTGCCGACAACTATATCTACAGACACGGCAAGCCGAGGTACAAGATATTAGAGCCTGATTATAAATCAGAGTATAATCTTCGCATTGAGCCAGACCACGGCGAGGAGAACTGGAATTACTTCTGGAGCGTGCCGATATGGTGGGAGGGCAGGCCGTGGCAGAGTTTTGATTGGATAAAGCAGGATTTAATAGATACAATGAAGCGCTGGGTGCAATATATGAGTTTTAAAGAAATAGAGGAAGAGATTTGAGCTTATCAATAATACCCCTTGGAGGCCTTGGTGAAATAGGCCTGAACATGATGGTGTTTGAGTACGGGGATGATATAATTATTGTTGACGCAGGCCTGATGTTTCCTGAAGAGGAGATGCTCGGCGTTGATATAGTCATCCCTGATATTACATATCTCAAAGAGAGAAAGGATAAGATCAGGGGGATAATTATAACCCACGGCCATGAAGACCATATCGGGGCGCTGCCGTATATCATTAGAGAGATAAATGTCCCTATCTATGCCACACCGCTCACCATTGGCCTGATAAAAGGAAAGTTAAAGGAACACAAACTTGATGAGGCATCCGAACTCATCTCTGTTAAGCCGAGACAGATAATTGATTTAGGCTGCTTTAAGGTGGAGTTTATCCGTGTTACGCACAGCATTGTAGACGGCGTAGGCCTTGGCATTACCACACCTGTCGGCAGGATTGTGCATACAGGTGATTTTAAGCTTGACCAGACGCCTGTTGACGGCGAGCTCCTTGACTTCCACAAGTTCAGCGAGTACGGAGATAAGGGCACGCTTGCCCTTCTTTCTGACAGCACCAATTCAGAGAGGGAGGGCTATACATTATCAGAAAAAGAGGTTGGAAAGGCAATTGAGCGCGTATTCGGGGCGGCAAAGAAGAGGATAATTCTTGCCACCTTTGCCTCAAATATCCACCGCATACAGCAGGTGATAGATGCGGCAGTAAAGTTTGACAGGAAGGTTATATTAAATGGCAGAAGCATTATAAATAATGCACAGGTGGCTCTTGATCTCGGTTATCTCAAGATGCCTGAGAAGACATGGATAAAACTTGATGAGATGAAGAATTATTCCCCTGATAAGATTGCAATAATTACCACAGGAAGTCAGGGTGAGCCCATGTCATCCCTTGCGAGGATGGCTGTTAATGAGCATAAGGATGTTCAGATTGAAGAGGGAGACACTGTTGTCCTGTCTTCAAGGGTAATACCCGGCAATGAGAAGGCAATTTCGCGTATTATCAACCACCTCTTCAGAAGGGGCGCAAATGTTATATATGAGGATGTGTCTGATATCCATGTCTCTGGCCATGCAAGTCAGGAGGAGCAGAAGCTGATGATGTGCCTTGTAAGGCCGAAATTTTTTGTTCCTATCCACGGCGAATACAGGCACCTTATTTATCATGCAAGGCTTGCAGAGACGCTGGGCATAAGCAAGGATAATATATTTATCCTTGAGGACGGCGATGTGTTGGAATTAAATGAGGATACTGCTGTAAAAAAGGAGAAGGTACAGGCAGGCAGGGTATTTGTGGATGGAAAGGTCATAGGTGATGTGGGAAATATAGTGCTTCGTGACAGGATGCGCCTCGGCACTGACGGCATTATAGTTGTCTTTGTTGGCATAGAGAAGATGACAGGAAAGGTTGTTACAGGGCCTGATATTGTTACAAGGGGATTTGTTTTTGAAGAAGAATCGCAGGAGCTTATTGAAGAGATGAAGCGGGTAGTCTCTGATCTGCTCGGGCAATTGGAGCAGGAATTGATGGCTGACTGGGTGCTGGTAAAAACAAAGGTGAGAAACACCTTAAAAAAATCCCTGATTAAGAAGATGGATAGAAAGCCGATGATAATACCGATTATAATTGAACTGTAATGAGTATAGTGTCTCATAAATAGCTTTACGCTTTTTGTCATTCCTGTATGCCTCTGACAGGAATCCAGTTCTTTGTATAGTTCCCTGCCTTCGCAGGGACGGCGTCTGGATTCCAGCTCAAAAACGCTGCGGGAATGACGCCAGAAATGTAAAGAACTGTTACGAACAGGATATTAATAATGAGTGATGAGTGAAGGGTGGCTTTTATTATGGCACAGCAAAAAGACAACAGTCGTTTTAATGAAATCATCGGCATCCTGCTGATTGCTGCAGGACTTCTGATCCTGATAAGCCTTATGAGCTATCACAGCGACGACCCCTCCTTTAGCACAGCCTCGCAGCAGGCAGGCGTAAAAAACTGGGCAGGTGTTGCTGGTGCATATCTGTCAGACAGCTTGTTCCAGCTCTTTGGCGGAGGGTCGTACCTCTTTCCGTTCTTTGCCTTTATATTTGGCTGGAAAAAGGCATTGAATATTGAATCAAAAAGATTCTATTTAGAGCTTACCGGAGCTGTAATATTTCTTCTCTCCCTTTCAGCCTTTCTGACAATTACATACAGCAGGATTACAGTATCTTACAGCGGCAATATCCCGGCAGGAGGCATAGCAGGCGATATAATCGCATATCTCCTTTTAAAATCTGTTGCAAAGGCAGGCGCATATATAATAGTCATTACACTCGGCATAGTCTCCCTTATAATTTCAACTGATTTCTCCCTTATCAGATTTTCCCAGTGGTTCTGGGACAAGGGCATTGAGGCATATGACAAGATAAAAACAGAAAAGATAATCAAGAAGGAGCAGGAGAGGCGCTGGAAGGAAGAGGAGGATATAGTAAGGGAGAAAGAGATATTTTACGATAAAGAGCCTCCGAAGATTGTTGAGACTAAAAAGATAAAGCAGGAGCGCTTTACATTTGCAGAGACCAAGAAGATTGGAGATTATCAACTGCCTTCTTTGAACCTTTTAAATGACCCGCCTGCATCAGCAAGGAAGGTTTCAAAAGAAGAGCTTTTGATGAACTCAAGCATCCTTGAGAAAAAGCTCCTTGACTACGGCATTGAGGGAAGGATAATAAATGTCCATCCTGGCCCTGTAATTACCATGTATGAATTTGAGCCTGCGCCTGGTGTAAAGGTAAATAAGATTGTCGGGCTTGCAGATGACCTTGCTCTTGCAATGAGGGCATTGAGTGTCCGCATTGTTGCGCCAATCCCCGGCAAATCTGTAGTCGGCATAGAGATACCAAATAATATAAGGGAAGATGTATTTTTTAAGGACATACTCTCTTCAGACGCCTTTTCAGAATCAAGGTCAAGACTCCCCCTTGCGCTCGGCAAGGACATATTCGGTAATCCAGTTGTTGCTGATTTGACAAGGATGCCTCATCTTCTTGTTGCAGGCGCTACAGGCTCTGGAAAGAGCGTTGCCTTAAATTCCATGATATGCAGCCTGCTTTTTGCGGCAACGCCTGATGATGTAAAGCTGTTGATGATAGACCCAAAGATGCTTGAGCTCTCTGCATACGAAGGCATACCGCACCTTATATCGCCTGTTATCACAGAGACAAAGGAGGCAGCAGGCGCATTGCAGAGGATTGTCGGCGAGATGCAGAGGCGCTACAGGCTGCTATCTGAAAAAGGGGTAAGGAATATTGACGGCTACAATAATCTGATAGACTCGGAGACGAGGATGCATGATTCAGGGAGCAAGACAAAGAAGATTGAACAGGATGAAGAGAATGAAATTGGGTATAAAAAAGAAGATGGAGCCCCTTTAAGGCTTCCATATATTGTAGTGATTATTGACGAGCTTGCTGATTTGATGATGACCTCTGCATACGAAGTAGAGAGCGCTATAGCAAGGCTTGCGCAGATGGCAAGGGCAGCAGGCATACATATTATACTTGCAACGCAGAGGCCCTCTGTTGATGTTCTGACAGGCGTTATAAAGGCAAACTTCTCAGCAAGGATATCCTTTCAGGTTTCGTCCAAGACAGATTCAAGGACAATACTTGACGCCAATGGGGCTGAGCAGCTTCTTGGAAGGGGTGACATGCTCTTTATGCCTCCTGGAACAGCGAGGATTGAAAGGATACACGGTTCATTTATTTCAGAGGATGAGATGAAGAGGGTTGTGGATTTTTTGAAAAAACAGGCAGAGCCTGTATTTGAGGCATTTATGAGCGCGCCTCTGCCTGATGAGAATGGAGAAGGCAGTGTGGAAGACGAGCGGGATGAGTTTTATCAGAAGGCTGTTGATTTAGTATCAGCAACAGGGCAGGCATCTATTTCAATGATACAGAGAAAGATGCGCATAGGCTACAACCGCGCAGCAAGGATGATAGAGATGATGGAAGAGGACGGCATTGTCTCTTCGCCGAATGCAGGGAAGAGAGAGGTAATTCACAGGAGGAGCTTGTAGGAAAGGGTCAAGGAGGATAGATAAATAAAAATGCAAAAGTCAAAATGTAAAACGACATGTCAAAAATTAAAAATCAAAATTAAGGAAGCCTTTGTCTTATTAATAATTGTGCTGTTGCCTTTTTCAGCTTCTGCTGCCGAGCTAAAGGATGTTGTAGATAATTTACAGCAGCGGTATGAGAAGATAAGGGATTATCAGGCAGATTTTTCTCAGGAGGCAGTTTTAAAACTCGGCCAGACAACTGAGAAGGCATTTGGAAAGATATATGTCAAAAAGCCAGATATGATGCGATGGGACTATGATAAGCCGAGGAGACAGCAGATTATTATCAATAAAAGTGAGATTATAATCTATGTGCCTGATGAAAAGCAGGTGATGAAGGACAGAGCGCCGCAGGGCAGCGTTAATATGACCTCTTTTATTACCAATATAGCAAGGATAAGGGAGGACTTTAATATTGCCTTTTATCAGAACAAAAAAGAGTCAAATAGCGGTAAATATTTTCTTGAACTTACGCCCAAGAAAGAGGGTATGAATATTGCAAAGGCTGTTTTAGATGTATCTGAAAATGATTTTCTTATACTCAAGCTCTCCATCACTGACCTTCGGGGAAATATCACCAATGTCAGTTTTTTAAATATCAGGATTGATGCAGGCATCAAAGACAGTCTATTTGCCTTTAAGATTCCCAAAGGTGTTGAGGTGATTGAGAGGCCAAAGGCTCAGAAGTAAATGAACATTATTGAGGTAGTAAATCTAAGCAAGAATTTTAAGACAAAAAAAGGGTTTATCACTGCAGTTAAAGATGTTTCCTTTAATGTTAAAAGAGGCGAGCTATTTGGCTTCCTTGGCCCAAATGGCGCTGGCAAGACAACTACCATCAATATCCTCTGTACCCTTCTTGCGCCCACATCCGGCAGGGCAGCGTTAAATTCCTATGATATTGTGTCCAATCCAAATGAGGTAAGGCAGTCTATCGGCCTTGTATTTCAGGACCCAAGCCTTGATGAGAGGCTTACTGCGCGGGAGAATTTAGAGTTTCATGCAATGCTGTACAATGTCTCTAAGTCGCTAAGGAATGACCGCATAAAATATGTCCTGAAGATGGTTGAACTTTATGAAAGAAAAGATGATATGGTGAATACCTTTTCCGGCGGTATGAAGAGGAGGCTTGAGATTGCAAGAGGGCTTCTGCACTATCCAAAGGTATTATTTCTTGATGAGCCTACACTCGGTCTTGACCCGCAGACAAGGAGTCATATATGGGAATATATACATCAGTTGAGAAAGAAGGAGGATATTACTATATTTCTGACAACACACTATATGGCAGAGGCAGAAAACTGCGACAGGGTTGCGATTATTGACTATGGAGAGATTATTGCCATTGATTCGCCTGACAATTTAAAGAAGCAGATTGGCGGCGATGTTGTATCTTTAGTTGCAGAGGAAAAGGCCATGGCAAAAAAGACCATTGAAAAGGAATATAGTGTATCTGTAATGGAGGATGACGGCAAGCTCTATTTTGAGGTAAAGGAAGGCGAGACCTTTCTGCCTAAATTTATCAAAAAGGCGGATTTTAAGATACTATCTATCAGCCTTAGAAGGCCTACACTTGAGGATGTTTTTTTAAAGCTGACAGGGAGGCATATTCGTGAAGAGGCTGCAGAGGCAGATACAGCATTAAAAATCCATGCAAGGAGGCTCAGAAAATGAACCATGTTAGACCTGAATGGGGCCTGACGAGATGAATAGAAACCTCATGGGCATATATACAATATGGCTCCGTGATGTGCGTAGATTCTGGAGGGATAAGCCGAGGATTATAGGTGCAACCATTCAGCCTGCTTTATTCCTATTTCTGCTTGGCACAGGTCTTGGAAAGGGGATAATCGGTTCATTTGGAAAGGATTTGAAGGGAGACTATCTCTCCTTTATCTATCCTGGGATAATTGGGATGTCCATACTCTTTACATCTATATTCTCTGCTATTTCTATAATCTGGGACAGGGAGATAGGTTTTCTGAAAGAGGTAATGGTTGCGCCTATCAGCCGCTGGGCAGTTGCTGTTGGCAAGGCATTCGGCGGCAGCACTGTTTCAGTCTTTCAGGGATGTCTGATGCTGATATTTGCCCCATTTGTTAATGTTCATATCAATCTTATAATGGTTGCAACACTCATTCCATTAATATTCCTTATCGCCTTTTCAATAACGTCGCTCGGTATTGTGGCTGCTGCAAGGATGCACTCTATGCAGGGTTTTCAGGTGATCATGAATTTTCTTGTCCTACCCATGTTTTTTTTGAGCGGCGCGATGTTTCCTATAACAAACCTTCCAAAATGGATGGATTTATTTATTGCTATAAATCCTCTGACATACGGTGTAGATGCATTGAGGGGAATAATACTCGGCATGAATAATTATCCATTGATAATGGATGTTGGTCTTATTGCAGGATTTGGTATTGTAATGATAAGTATAGCTATGGTAATATTCGGAAAAGGGGAATAGGAAGGAGGAATATTATGGCAGGACAGAATTCTTTTGATATAGTTTCAAAGATAGACCTTCAGGAGGTAAGGAATGCTGTTGACCAGGCAATGAAGGAGATAAAACAGCGTTTTGACTTTAAGGGAAGCAAGAGCGATATTACACTTGATGACAAGGAGAAGGCAATGATTCTCCTTTCAGATGACGAGAATAAATTAAAGAGCGTAATTGATATTCTTCAGACAAAGATAATAAAAAGGGGAATATCGCTGAAGGCGCTTACCTATGAAAAGCTGGAGCAGGCATTAGGCGGCACAGTCAGGCAGAAGATTAAGCTTCAGGACGGCATACCGCAGGAGAATGCAAAGGAGATTGTGAGAATAATAAAGGATGCGAAACTGAAGGTGCAGGCTCAGATTCAGGGAGACCAGCTGCGTATAACTGGCAAAAACAGGGATGACCTTCAGACAGTCATTGCGTTATTAAAGGAAAAGGACCTTGGGGTTGATATGCAGTTTGTAAATTACAGGTCAAGTTAGTTCACGCTGAAAAACGCCCATCTGCTTTGTCAGGGCTGCGGGCTTGCATCCTCACATACCCAAAAGTATGCTGCGGTGCAATCCCTTGCCCTTTCTCGCATCTGGGACATTTTTGAGCGTGAACTTCTTCAGCGTTATTACTTTGGGAGGAAGGCATGAAATATTTAAAGATGTTGATTCTTGTTTTAGTGTCAGCCGCACTTTTTTCGCCATTTTTAGCAACTGCACAGGAAAAGGGGCCGAGGATAAAGTTTGAAAAGACAACCCACGACTTTGGAAAGATACCAGAGGACAAGATATTTGAATATTCCTTTAAATTTATTAACGAAGGCGATGCCGCACTTGAGATAAAGGATACAGAGTCCTCCTGCGGCTGTACAGAGGTTAAAGTGGATAATAATATCATAGAGGCCGGCAAGTCAGGAGAGATTAAGGCAACACTTAATCCCATAGGAAAGAGGGGAAAAATAAAGAAGACAATATCTGTAATGACTAATGATGCAGCTAACCCAAAGATTACCCTTACGCTAATTGCAGAGGTTCATGGCGTTTTAAAAGACCATCCTCAGGCAGCAGATGAAAGCATCTTTTCTGAAAAATGCAAGAGTTGCCATGTTGCAAAGGGCGAGGGTAAATTTGGAAAAGAGCTTTATGCTGCGGACTGCACCTTCTGCCACGGAGAGAGCGGCGAGGGAAAGAGTGCAAGTGCATTAAATAATCAGGAATATCTGACTAAACATGATGACGGATATATCAAAGACTGGATTGCAAATGGAAGAGACGGCTCTGGCATGCCGGGATTCTCTAAGATAAAAGGCGGGCCATTGGATGATAAACAGGTTGAATCATTAGTAAGTTATATTACAAAATGGAAAAAGAAGGAAAAGGCTTTTGATACATCCAAAATCGCAGGCAAGTATGCTGTGTTAAATAATCTGCAGAGCACACATGAAAAAGGCAAGGTGAAGATGACAGTCTTCTTTGATTTTTACTGCGGCCACTGCTTTAAATTTTTTATGGAATCTGCTGATCTAATTAAAAAATACGGCAACAAGCTTGAGATTACAGAGATAGGCTATCCGCTCTGGGAGGAGTCCTTTAAGCCCATTGAGGCTTATGAGATTGCCAAAGACCTTGGGAAAGGTAATGAGCTTAAGGAAAAGCTCTTTAAGCTTGTACACTGGGATAAGATGAAGGTCAGCACTATTGAAGTCTTATCTGCTGCAGCAGGAAGCATTGGCATAGAGCCAAAGATAATGGAAGGCCAATTGAAGTCAGGTGCAAAACGAGAGATTGTGTTGAAGATCGCCTCTTCGGCAAACAGACAGTACAATATAAGCGGCACCCCGACTATTATCTTTGATAATCAAATAAAGGCAACAGACAACACTATACCGAATCTGGAGAAGATCATAGAGAGTCTGCTGAAGATGTAGCAAGAATCAGGATTGTAGCTGAGGCTGCTGCTCATATCTTCACAATCCTTGCCTCCATGTTTAGGGTATTCAGTAAGGCAAGCGTGGAGCCTCCTTTGTATAATCTTGCAGCCTTGCCGGGATTAATAATAAGGGTGTCCTTAATTTTTCTGATATCAGGCCTGTGGGTATGGCCGTAAACGATTATATGAAAATCCCCGCTGTGCGACAGGGCATTAACCAAATCAGGCTCGTGCATAAGAACAATCTTCTTCCCTCCAATGGTTATAAAATGAGGCTGATTGTGGACATTGCCGCCTGATTTCTCTGTAAGCAGGAGTTTATCGCCATCATTGTTGCCGAAGATGCCTGTAAACCTGCACTTTAAATCCCTGAATATTTCAAATGTGAATGGAGAGGTGATATCCCCTGCATGAATCACATGCGATACCTTCTCAGCAATAAAATAGTCCACTGCCTTTCTTATTGCAATTGTGTCATCATGTGTGTCTGAAATTATTCCAACAAGCATATCTACTCCTTTTGATATTATAATTCAAAATACAAATGCCATATATAAATCATTTACATTTGTGTTTGTCGGACCGGTTATAATCAGGTCATTTAGTTTCTTGAAAAGAATGTAAGAGTCATTATTTTCAAGAAACATCTTGATATCAAGCCCCTTCTCATTTGCCCGTTTTACAGTTGTGCCATCAGCAATAGCGCCAGCAGCATCAGTTGGTCCGTCTGTACCGTCAGTGCCAACACCGACTATCGCCGCATCCTTAATCCCATTTATAATCAGGCTTGAAGAAAGCGCAAACTCCTGAGCTCTGCCGCCTTTGCCTTTTCCTTTTACTGTAACCGTTGTCTCACCGCCTGCAAGTATGCACGCCTTTCTTTTTATAGGCCTTTCAAAGCTGTCTATCTCCTTTGCAATTGCGCCAAAGAGCTTGCCTATCTCCCTTGCCTCGCCTTCTATGAAAGTAGAAAGCACCATTGTATGATAACCGAGCTCCTTTGCCTTTTTTTCAGCAGCAGAAACAGCAGATTTATTGTTTCCTATGATGATATTGCTTATCCTTTTAAACGCAGGATTTCCAGCCTTTGGTGTCTCAGCAATATCTCCCTTCATGCCCTTTAGAAGATAATTTATTACAGGCCTTGGCATATTATTCCAAATAGAATATTTTTTCAGGATATCCACTGCATCCTTAAATGTTGAGTTGTCAGGCACGGTCGGGCCTGAGGCAATTACATCAAGCCTGTCTCCTATTACATCAGAGAGTATAAGACATGCTGCTTCAGCCGGGTATATTAATGATGCAAGCTGGCCCCCTTTTAACCTTGATATATGCTTTCTTACTGCATTGATTTCATCAATGCTGGCGCCTGATTTCAATAATAATTCAGTAGCAATCTTTTTGTCATTGAGTGATATATTCTCATTAGGCGCTGGAAGGAGTGATGATGCGCCTCCTGACAGGAGTATAATAATCAAATCTCCCCTTTTTATGCCTTCCAAAAGTTCTATTATCCTCTTCACACCTTTGACGCCATTTTCATCCGGCATCGGATGCCCTGCCTCTATTACCTCTATTCTTGACAGGTTTTTTTTATAACCGTATTTAGTTACGATTATGCCTTTGGCAATCTTGTCACCAAGAACATCTTCTACTGATAGAGCCATAGAGCAAACAGCCTTGCCAGCTCCTATGATATATATATTTTCATAAAGGTCAAGATTGTATGCCTGTTTCTCAATGGTAAGGCGGTTTTTTTGCAGGTGCATTATGTTTTTTATAGCCCTTTGCGGGTCTGCTGCAGAAATGGCAGATTCAATTATGGAGAGGATATCCTTATTTTTTGAATTAATCATATTAATGGCAAGAGGAGCAGTGTGATGATGTGCAGGTGCTGCAGGAGGATGATGAGCCGCTGGATGAGGAATCGTTTTTAGAGCCTCCTCCCATGCCGAATATCGACATCTTTTTAATTACCTTATCCGATGAACACTTTGGACAGCATACTGCTGTGGTTGAAAATACCAGCTTTTCAAACTCCTCGCTGCATTTATTGCATCTGTATTCATATATGGGCATTTCTATTCCTTAATCACTAACAACTATTCACTGTTTACTATTTACTATTTCTTCGGCACCTTTTCCCAGTCATCTAAAAATTTCTTTATTCCGATATCTGTCAATGGGTGTTTTGACAACTGGAGCATAACATTATAGGGTATTGTAGCAACATGCGCGCCCATTAATGCTGCATCAACTACATGGAGAGGGTTTCTTATGCTTGCGACAATCACCTCAGTTTCAAAGCCGTAGTTATCAAATATTATCAGTATCTGTTCAATCAGGTCCATTCCAACATGGCTTATATCATCAAGCCTGCCAACAAATGGGCTTACATAGGTTGCGCCTGCCTTAGCAGCAAGGAGCGCCTGTGATGGAGAGAAAACGAGTGTTACATTTGTTTTGATTCCCTCTTTTGAAACAACCTTAACTGCCTTCAGACCCTCAGCCGTCATCGGTATCTTGACTACAATATTTTTGTGTATCTTTGAAAGCTCCCTTGCCTCCTTAATCATTCCATCAGCATCAAGGCTAACGGCCTCTGCGCTAATCGGGCCGTCAACTATTGTGCATATCTCCTTGATCAAGTCCTTAAAGTCTCTTCCTTCCTTTGCAACCAATGAAGGATTTGTTGTTACACCATCTACTAACCCAAGCGCATTTGCCTCTTTAATCTCTTTTACATTTGCTGTGTCAATAAAGAACTTCATCTTTGGTTTTCTCCTTTGCAGTAAGATTCTGCTAATAGTTCTATTGTATGTCTTGCATCTGTTATGGCTTTATTTCTGTTTAAGGCATCCTTTATGTGCATCAGACATCCCGGGCAGGCTGATGCAACAATATCAGACTTTGTGTCTGAAATATTTTTTGCCTTTTTGTCTGCTATCTTTGCAGAAAGGTTGTAATGATAAAAACTAAAGAGGCCTCCGAACCCACAGCAGGTGTCTGCCTCTTTCATTTCAACAAAGCCATTATCAAAAACAGCTTTTAAAATTTCTCTCGGAGATTTATCAATCCCCTGGCCGCGCTTTAAATGGCATGGGTCGTGATAAGTTACCTTCTTTTTCAAAGGGTGCAGCCCTTTTTCAAAATCAGTGTTATTTACAATGAATTCGTTTATATCAATTAATCTTGCTGAGAAATTTTCAACTGATTTATCGGCGTGTATCTTATTATATTCATCCTTTATTGTCAAGCCGCAGGTAGCGCAGGCAGTAACAATAGTATCAACCTTTAATTTGTTGAATATCTCGGCATTTTTTCTTGCCAGATAAAGCGTTGTGTCCCTGTCTCCCAATGACAGGAGCGGTCTTCCACAGCAAAGCTGTGCCTTTGGTATGACAACTTCAATATCATTTTTTTGCAGCACTTTTATTGCCGCGTCACCGATTCTCTGGTCCATAAAATTTATTGCACAGCCGACAAAAAAGGCAACACGGCCTTTTGGTTTTTCACAGGTAATAATCTCCGGATAACGTGATAAGAACGGACTTTTAGTAAGGTCAGGGATAAGACGCCTTTTTTTATCTGCAACAAAAGGAAGAATATTTCCGAGTATGCCGGCAGCCTTTAGGATATATGCCATTGGCCAGCCGCGCTTCACCACCTGTGCTGCAATAAGGTTTTCTATTATACCAATGCCTCTGTTTTTTGCAATCTGTGCCTTTGCTGAAAGGATTATATCATCAACCTTAACAGATGCAGGACAGCCTGCAACACATGCCTTGCAGTCAATGCAGGTGGAGATGCGAATATCAAAGCCTTTGGTTAAATCAAGCCTGTTCTCAATCACAGCCTTAGCAAGGCTAAGCCTTCCCCTTGCTACCATTGATTCATCAAGGAGCTCTTTAAAGGTCGGACACACAGCCCTGCACGCACCGCATTTGATGCAGCGGGAGATTTCATTAGAATAATCTTGCAAGATCGTGTAAGTCATTTAGAAGATTTATCTCTGCGGTTCAATAATTACCTTGATAGATTCCTTTGCATCAGCAACGAGCTGAAAGCCCCTGCCTGTTTCTGCAAGGCCAAGTCGGTGTGTTATCATATCCTTAATATCTATCCTCTTTGCACAAAGAAGCTCTATTGCCTGCAGAAGGTCCTGCGGAGCGCCTGCATAGGATGTGGTGATCTTTATATTATTCTGATAAATATCCCATAATGGAAGCTCAACATTGGAAGCAGGGTCAAGCACTGCAAAGAGCAGGACTGTCCCGCCTTTATCAACTGTCTTAAAGCTCTGGAGGATTGCAGGCTTCGCTCCTGTGCATAGGATAACCATATCAGCGAGAAGGCCTGAATTATGCTTCCTTAAAATATTTGGGACATCATCGTCAGCCTTTAGCGCAATGTCAGCGCCAAATCTCTTTGCAGAATTTATCCTGTAGTCATTAAGATCTACTGCTGCGATAAACCCAGCGCCCAGCGTCCTTGCAGATATTATCTGCAAAAGCCCTGATATCCCGCTTCCAATAACAAGTATGCTCTGGCCAGGCTCAAAGCCTGAAAGCCTTAAGCCTCGCAGCACGCATGCAAGGGGCTCAACAAATGTCCCCTCCTCGTATGAAAGATTATCAGGCAGGAGGAATGTCCCCCTGTCTACATTTATTGCAGGTATCTTTAAATATTCTGAAAAGCCGCCGGGGATGAAATTTGTTTTTCTTAGAGTATCGCATACAGAGTGGCGCCCCTTAAGGCAGTATCTGCATTTGTTGCATGGCACATGGTGCGTAACAACTATCCTGTCGCCCTTTTTAAATCTTTCTACGCCATCGCCGACTTCAACAACCTCGCCTGCCGCCTCATGTCCAAGAACCAAAGGCGCCTTTTTTATGCGGTACCACTCCATCACATCGCTGCCGCACACGCCGCTTGCCATGACCTTCATAAGAAGCTCGCCATTGCCTATCTTAGGCACAGGCCGCTCTTCAAGCCGAACATCCTTATTATTATAATAAACTGCTACTCTCATAATAATACAGTCGTAAGTGATTAAAAGCGCCGATTCGTTCCTAAGAGCGTCATTCCTGCGAAAGCAGGGAATTATATAAATAAGCTGGATTCCCGCTAAAAACATGCGGGAATGACATTTATGGTTATTTAAGAATTTTTCAACAACCTATAAACTTTTGACCCTTAACCCTTAACCCTTGCCCCCAGACCCTTTGCCTTTCTCACTCTCATATATCTTGTTCGCCTCTTTGGCTGAGGCGTTTTCGTGGATGATGGCGCGGATTGCCTTTATCATGCCAACAGGGCATGGATTCTGCCAGATGTTTCTGCCAAGATTAACGCCTATGGCGCCTCTCTTCATTCCATCATGAACAAATTCCAATACCTCAAGCTCTGTATCAAACTTTGGCCCTCCTGCAATAACAACAGGCACAGGGCAGCCGTTTACCACCTTATCAAAATTTTCGCACCAGTATGTCTTTACAACCCTTGCGCCGAGCTCTGCAGCAATGCGGCAGCAGAGGCCGAGATATCGCGCATCACGCTTCTCTAACTCCTTGCCAACAGCAGTGACTGCCATTACAGGTATGCCATACTCCTCTGCCTCATTAACGAGATTTGATAGATTCATTAATGTCTGATGTTCATAATCGCTTCCAACAAAGACAGATATGCCAACAGCAGAGGCATTGAGCCTGATTGCCTCTTTTATGGATGTGGTGAGTCCTTCATTTGCAAGGTCTTTGCCTACCATGCTTGTTCCGCCTGACACCCTTAGGATAATCGGCAGGCTATTTTCAGTATTCACGCTTGCGCGCAGCACACCCCTTGTAACAAAAAGCGCATCAGCATAAGGTAAAAGTGGTTTTATTGTCTCCCCGGGTTTTTCCAATTTTGTGGTCGGCCCCTGAAAATATCCATGGTCAATAGGTAAAAAAAGGCACTTTCCATCTTCCTTGATTAACTGCGACAAACGATTCTTCATTCCCCAGTCCATTGATAGTCCTCCTGTTTGAGTTAGTTGTATAATTGCAAAAAAATCTGTAAGGATTTTAAACAAAAGGTTCTTTACTGTCAAGGAATTTAAAAGGGCTAAATCAGGTTTCTCTTGAAAGTATGGCTTTCTTTTGCTACACTCAGAAATAAATTTACTAATTAGGAGGGATATTAATGAAAAAACTATTATTTCTTACATTCCTTTTTTTCATGGTCTTTAGCCTTGCTGATATTTCTGCTGCAAAGAGGGGAAAACCGCCTGCTGATAATATTGACGAAACAAAGAGACTGTCAGAGAGGGACTTTGACAGCATTATCAACTTATGGAAGGATGAAAAATATGATGAGCTTTATGGATACGGCACTTTATCAAGCCATGTAAGGATTTCAAAAGAGGGTTTTGTTAAGGAGATGACGCAAAAGAAATTTAAGCTTTTGTGCTGCGGTGACGCTGCAAGAGAGATTGAGGTAATATACAAATCACCTACAGTTGTATATGTAAAAGCCCGCATGGGCTATAAGAACCATATAAATAAGGAGGCATTCCGTCACGAGACCTTTAAGCTTGTATTTGAAGAGGGAAAATGGAGGACAGATATAATGCAGATTTTAAAGTTGCCAAGAGGCAGGAGGTGATGTTCTTTTCAGACTGTTGAAAAAGCCATCAACAGTCTTGATTGCACAGATTAGAAAAAATGATTACACAGATTTTTTAAAGAGTTTTAATCTGCGTAATCTAATCTTTTATCTGTGTAATCAGAGATTGTTGGGTTTTTTAAATAATCTCTTTTAAATTGAATAAAGACCTTTAGTGTGTTAAAATTATAGAAGTAAGGATTGACTTCTATGACTAAATTTGAGACCACAAGAAATAATCTTACTATCCCTTTAACCATCTCCTTTTTTATACACCTCACCTTTGTCCTTTTGATGGTTATCTTCTATCTTATTGGTTCTAATTATAAAAAAGAGCCCTTCTTTGTAAATGTGATAGACCCCGCTCTTTTAAAAGGGCTTGATAAGCCGTCACAGTTTATCCCGCCAAAGGCTATACCGCAGGTAAAAGGTAAATCAAGCAATAAAACAGAAGGCATAAATAGGCCTGATATCGCAAAGATACCTTCGGTAAAAGATTCTATTAATACTGTTCCGGAATTAAAGCCTCCTGTTACAGGAAATACCAAGCAGGGGAAAGAGGGTGTAATAAACAAGCCTGATATTAATCTTCGCGACGGCCTTCCCTTTGCTAATCATAATGATTTGGAAAGGTATGCAGGGGTTGATAAATATACATTAAAAAAGGAGAGTGACCCTATAAAAAAGAATACTGAGGAGTTTAAGTATACTGCATATTTTGCAAAGTTAAAGAGGAGGCTGGAATCAGTTGGAAGCTATCCTGAAATTGCAAAGGCACAAAGGCTTCAGGGGGAGGTTAAGGTAAACTTCATCATATTAAGGGATGGGAAGCTGGGGGACCTTACGCTTTTGAGCTCTTCTGGACACACGATATTAGATGAAGATGTCTTGAGGCTTTTGAGTGACGCTGCCCCTTATGAGGCGTTTCCTAATGAGTGGGGGATTGAGCAGTTGCCGATTTCCCTCAGGGTGATTTATTATATAAACCATATTTATGTGTTTTAGGAGTTCAAGGGCTCAAGTGAAATGCTTAGAAATTGCATTAAATATATAATAATATCTCTTTTTTGCATATCATCTGCTATTTCCTGTTCAACAAGGAATGTTGTAAAAGATATTCCAAAGGAACAGAAACAGGAGGTAGTTCAGATAGAGCCTTCCGTACAGATTCAGACCTGTCATTATCCTGAGTACTGTTTTGATGCTGCAATGAAGGATTATAAGGATGGAAAGGGTGTTGAGGCAGTAAGCGGTTTTTTGGCTGTTGCAGAGAGTTTCCCAGATTCAATATGGAGAAAAAGATCCCTCTTTCTAATCGGCAAAATTTATAAAGAGGCGTCAGACCCGCGCGCAGTTGATTATTTAAAAACCTCTGCACAGGAGTATAAGGAGCTTCAGGACTATGCGCTCTATTTTTTGGCAGAATACTATATCTCAAAGGAATATTACACGCATGCAGTAGAGAATTATGATGCAGCCATAAAATCATTTCCGAACAGCCCTTTGATTTCAAGGGCTGTCTATAAAAAGGCAGAGGCGAATCTTTCTGCTAATTATCTTTTTCTTGCAAAGGAAGGCTTCAATGAGTTTGTTAAGAAATTTCCAGAGAACGGCCTGACAGCTAATGCCATATATAAGATTGGAGAGGCATTTGAGAGGGAGGGCAATGATGTGAATGCATCGGATTATTATAAGAGGATACTTTACGAGTATCCATATCATTCCCTGTCAAAAAATGCAGAGGAGAGGTTTGCAGGGCTTAAAAATAAAAATCCCCAGATACCTGACCTTACAACTGATGAGCTTTTGTTACGGGCAAATAATCTTTATAAATATCCCCTATTTGACAAGGCAGTTACAGAATATCAAAGACTGCTTGAGGCGCTTCCTGCAGAAAGGCATAGCGAGATATTGCAAAAACTTGGCGTATCGCTCTTTAAAATAGGAAAAACAGAAGATGCTATCCAGATTTTTAACAGGATAGTCAATGAGGCGCCGTCTAAGAATGCAGGCGCAGAGGCGCTCTTTTGGCTTGGCAAATGCTATGCCAGGCTTGGCGATGATGATAATCTGCTGAATAGTTATCAGGCTATTTTCAAAAGGTACAGCGAAAGTGAATGGATGGATGACGCCCTCTTTGCTGCTGCAGATTTTTATTCAAATAAAAATGATTTTAAAAAAGCAATAGCATATTACAAAAAACTTGCAGAAGGTTTTTCTGAAAGCGCGCTTTCTGAGCAGGCATTCTGGTATGTTGGATGGCTTAATTACAGGCTTGGTAATTATAAAGAGGCGGCATCAAGTTTTAATGAGTTTCTTTTTAGATATCCGCAGTCAGAATATATAAACAGGGTTTTATACTGGAGGGGAAGGTCATTAGAAAAAACTGGCAAGGCAAGTAGCGCAGATAAATTGTATCAAAAGGTTTGTAAAACCACATACGGCTTTTATTGTTACAATGTAAGGTCAAGGAATGAGAATCTGTCAGACGCAAGCCCTGCTGTTAATAATGATAATGCAAATAATGGAAAGGCTGCACAGGTTAATAATGGGAATTATACAATAGAGGCAGACGCCAATTTTATCAGGGCAAAGGAGCTGTCAATCCTCGGGATGAATCAGGATGCTGTTAATGAGCTGTATAAGCTGAGAGAGAGGATATCTTTGAACAAGGAAGGACTCTTGCTGGTTAATAAGATGTTTTATGAATTTGGTGAATATCATATCAGTGTTAAGAGCATTATCCAGAATTTTTATGACAAGATTGAAAGGGGCGGCAATGATTTGCCAGAATATTTCTGGGGGCTTGCCTATCCTCAGGGGTACTGGTCCGTTGTAACAGAATATGCGGAGCGATACGGCCTTGACCCTTATCTGGTAGCCTCTGTAATGCGTGAGGAGAGCTGGTTCGACAAACAGGCGGTCTCACGTTCAGGCGCAAGGGGTGTTATGCAGTTGATGCCGTTTACAGCGCGCTGGGTGTCAAAACAATTGAAATATGCATATAATGATGATGAAAACCTTTTTGATGCAGAGATCAATATTAATTTCGGAGCATGGTATCTTTCATACCTTAAAAAGAGGTTTAATGGAAATACAGTCCTGATGATTGCAAGCTACAATGCAGGTCCAGAGGCTGTTACAAAATGGGTTAATGGGAATAGCAATATGGAAACAGACGAGTTTATAGAGGCTATCCCGTATAATGAAACGAGGGCTTATGTAAAGAGGGTGTTAAGGAGTTATGCAGAGTATCATCGCATCTATAACAACAGCGCAATTAGATGGGGGGAAGGCTGTTGCAGCTAATGGCGGTTTGAATTGAGCCTGCAGGATTAAAGTTCTTGACAACTGCCTTTCAAAAAGGATATTTTTATGCGAAAGGAGACGGCTGTGATAACAGAAAAGATAGGACAATTGGAGGACAGGATATTAAAGCTCATACAGTTTGTTAAAAAACTAAAAGATGAAAAGACAAAGCTTGAAAAGAGGATAGATATCCTTGAGGAAGACCTTACAAAAAAGATGGATGAGTTGTCATCACTTCAGAAACAGATGACGCCGCTAAAACAGATTGAGGATGACTTTAATAAATTAAAGGAGGAAAGGGTTTTAGTTCGTTCAAAGGTGGAGAATATACTCTCGGAACTAGAGTCTGTTGATTTAACAGGTGAGTAATATGATTAAAAAGGGCACAAGGGTTAATATCTATGGCCGTGAATACAGCATAAAGGGCGATGCAAGCGATGAATATATAAGAGAGCTTGCAGATTATGTTGATGTAAAAATGCGGGAGGTTGCTAAAAACGGCTCCGCAATGGATACTGCAAGGGCAGCAATATTGGCAGCAGTAAATATTGCCCATGAGCTGCACAGGCTTAAAAAGGAACATAAGGAAAGGGATATGGCTATCTATAAGAGAACTGAGAATATTATTGATACAATTGAAGAGCAGTTTGAGAATATCAGATTTATAGAATAGTTTGATTTATATATTGCTGCTGATTTTTTCCTTGCTTCATAATTTCTTGTATGATAAAATAATATCAAAAGTTAGGGCAAAGATTGCAGTTGCCCCTGCGTTGTTGGTGATATGATGGAATTTTTTAGCCAACAAGAAGATAAAGGGAGCTTTGTCCTATGAATGGTGTGCAAGCCCTGCTATGACAGGGAAGCCTGAAGTTTCTATCAAGGCGCCCACCTGGTTTTACCAGGTTAAAAAATTCTGTCTACACGGCAACAGCGGGGGCTAAAGTAGTTAAAGAAGAGGTAAGTGATTACCTGATGTTTATACGATAAGCGGCTTATTGACGGCGAAATTAGCGAATAATATTTTTAAAGAAGACCAGATTTTTAATGAAATAACCATGAGTGAAATAATAGATTTGAGTTTCAGGATAATATTCAGTTTAATAGATAAGATGCTAAAGACTATCTATTACCATAAAATTATTATTTCATTTAATGAGCATCAAAAGAGCAATAAAGGCATAGAAATATACAGCATAGTTAATAAAAAAGTATATATTCAACTGCCTGAACTGGTCTAAGTCAATAAGCCTTATCCATAAACATCCTTTCTAATCTCTTACCTAAAAGAAGTTTTACCAATGAGTTCATGAGTAAGACAGCTTTTTTGTCATGCCCGAAGGTTTCTGTCGGGCAGCCATGTCTCTAAAATACTGGATTTCTGCTGGAGTTTACCCCTGCGAAGGCAGGGGCAGGAATGACAATAGATAATGTCTTCTTACTCATGAACTGATTATTAACAACAAAAAAATAGCGCTGAAGCCTTGAAGGGGTCCCTATGCCTTCAGCTCTTCAGAACTACATAGACAAGGAGGTGTTTAAAATTAATACTATAGCCACTATAATATTGTTAGCTGTAGCCATTGGGATTGGTTTTGCAGCAGGTTTTATATTAAAAAGGATGCTGTCTGAAAGGGAATTGAAAGGCGCTGCTGAACAAGCGAAGAGGATAATTCAGGATGCAGAAAAAGAGGCAGAGGTAAAGCGGAAAGAGGTAGCTATTGAGGCAAAGGATAAGCTCTATCAGGCAAGGATGGAATTTGATAAAGAGGCAAGAGAAAAAAGGAACGAGATCAACAACCTTGAGAGGAGGCTTTTACAGAGAGAGGATAATATTGAGAAAAAGGCTGAACTGATTGACAAGAAAGAGAATGAGGTTAGCAGAAAAGAACGTGATGTTACTTCAAGAGAAAAGTTAGTTGTCCAAAAAGAGGATGAATACAATAAGGCATTGAGGGATATTAAACAGCAGTTGGAGACGATTGCCGGAATGAGCGCTGAAGAGGCAAAGAAGCAGCTTATGCTTCAGATGGAGAATGAGGCAAAATTTGAGATTTCCAAGCTAATTAAGAGGATAGAGGATGAGGCAAAGGATACAGCAGAAAAGAAGGCAAAGAATATTATAAGCCTTGCAGTGCAGAGATATTCCAGCGACTATGTTGCAGAGGCAACGGTCTCTCTTGTGAATCTTCCCAATGACGAAATGAAGGGAAGGATAATCGGCAGGGAAGGCCGCAATATAAGGGCGATTGAGAGCGCCACAGGCGTTGATCTAATTATTGATGATACACCTGAGGCTGTTATACTTTCATCCTTTGACCCTGTCCGCCGCGAGGTAGCAAGGATTACATTGGAGAGGCTTATTGCAGACGGAAGGATACATCCGGGAAGAATAGAGGAGCTTGTGGAGAAGGTGAAAAAGGAACTGGAAACCACAATGAAGGAAGAGGCAGAGAAGGCGGTATTTGACGTCGGCATACACGATGTCCATCCTGAAATAATGAAGCTGTTAGGCAGACTCCGCTTCAGGACAAGCTACGGACAGAACAACCTCCAGCATGCGAGGGAGGTTGCATTTATATGCGGCATCATGGCATCAGAGCTTGGCCTTGATGTTAAACTTGCAAAGAGGGCAGCGCTCCTGCATGACATCGGTAAGGCAGTTGACCATCAGGAGGAAGGAACCCATGCTTCATTAGGCGCAGAACTCGCAAGAAAATACGGCGAAAACCCAAAGATAGTAAATGCCATTGCAGCCCATCACGAGGAGACTCAGGCAACATCTCCTGAGGCAGTATTAGTTGCTGCATCTGACGCCCTTTCTGCTGCAAGGCCTGGCGTAAGAAAAGAGACCCTCCAGTCTTATGTAAAGAGGCTTGAGAAATTAGAAGGCATAGCCGCATCATTTAAAGGGGTTGAAAAGGCATATGCAGTGCAGGCTGGCAGGGAAATAAGGATAATTGTAAGGCAGGATGTTGTGTCAGATGTGGAGTCTGCGCAGATTTCCCGTGATGTTGCAAAAAAGGTGGAGCAGGAGCTTACATACCCCGGCCAGATAAAGGTGACGGTGATTCGTGAAAGCAGATATGTGGAGTTTGCAAAGTGATACCGTGGTTTGTTAATCAAACCCCTTACTGTCATTCCCGCAGTGTTTTTGAGCGGGAATCCACCCCCCTTGTCTGCAAACAGGAATTAAACAAAACTGGATTCCTGCCAGAGACACGCAGGAATGACAATGAGAATTTGAACGATTAGAAAGGGATACAAGAATTGAGGGTTCTTTTTATCGGCGATATAGTCGGAGAGTCTGGCAGGAGATTTCTCTTTGAACAGCTTGCCAGCCTTTCTGACGAATACAGGGCTGATCTGATTATTGCAAATTGCGAAAATGCCGCCGACGGTTTTGGCATTACACCCAAGATAGCAGAGGAGATGCTGGAGAAGGGCATTCATGTCCTTACCTCAGGCAACCATATCTGGGACAAGAAGGAGATAATGGATTATATCAGCAGGGAGCAGAGGCTGCTGAGACCTGCAAATTATCCTGAAGGGGTGCCGGGATTTGGATGGGTGGTTATTGGCAGCGGTGTTGATAAGATCGGCATACTGAATCTCTCAGGCAGGGTATTTATGAATACCCTTGAGTGCCCTTTCAGGGCAGCAAAGAGGATCATCCCGGAAATAAAAAAAGAGACAAAGACAATTATAATAGATTTTCATGCAGAGGCCACATCTGAAAAGGTTGCCATGGGCTGGTATCTTGACGGCGAGGCGGCCGCTGTTATCGGCACCCACACTCATGTCCAGACAGCAGATGAGCAGATACTTCCAAACGGCACAGCATATATTACTGATGTGGGCATGACAGGCCCGTCTAATTCAGTAATCGGGATAAAAAAGGAATCAGCCATTGAGAAATTCCTGACCCAGATGCCAAAGAGATTTGATATGGCCAAAGGCCCGGCCGTACTATCTGCTGTCTTTCTTGACATTGATGCTTCAACAGGCAGGGCAAAGACAATAGAGAGGATTTCAATAAAAGACAAAAAGGGTATTTAGATGCAGATGCCTTTAGACCTCCCAGAGCGAAGGATACTCACTGTAAGCGATCTTACCAGCCTTATTAAGTCTGATCTTGAAGAATCATTTTATGATATATGGATGGAAGGGGAAATATCAAACCTCCGCATACCCACATCAGGACATATCTATCTAACATTAAAAGACAAGGCGAGCCAGATAAAGGCAGTTCTTTTTAAATCCTCTGCAAGGAATATAAAATTTGAATTAAAGGACGGCATACAAATCATCTGCCACGGAAGGATAACTGTTTACGATCCGCGAGGAGAATATCAGATTGTAATTGACACAATAGAGCCGCAAGGCATAGGCGCATTACAGCTTGCCTTTGAACAATTAAAGGAGAAACTTTTTAAAAAAGGTCTTTTTGATACAAAGAGAAAAAGACCGATTCCTCTGCTTCCAGGAAAAATCGGCATTATTACATCCCCAACAGGCGCTGCAATAAGGGATATGCTGAATATCATCAACCGCAGATTTGCCAATGTGCATATAATTATAAATCCTGTGCCTGTTCAGGGCGAGGGCGCAGGTATTGAGATAGCAAGGGCAATTGAAGAGATGAATGAGTTTGAGGATATTGATGTCTTGATAGTCGGCCGCGGCGGCGGCTCTCTCGAAGACCTCTGGGCATTTAATGAGGAGATTGTCGCGAGGGCAATATACAATTCAAGGATACCAGTAATCTCTGCAGTAGGACACGAGATAGATTTCACCATCTCTGACTTTGTTGCTGACTTGAGGGCGCCGACTCCCTCTGCTGCTGCAGAGCTTGTTGTAAAGAACAAGCAGGACATTATAGATAATCTCTGCCATATCTTTTTAAGGCTTAAAAATGGCACTAAGGCAATATTTGATTCAAAGAGAGCTTTTTTAAGAGAGCAGATAAGGGCAATAAAAGACCCTGCTGCAAGGGTGAATGAATACATTCAGAGGATAGATGATCTAAGCATCAGATTATCAGGAGGGATAGGACGTTGTCTGGACGGGCTTAAGAAACAGGCGGAAGCAGCGGCAGGTAAACTGAATGCCCTCTCTCCGCTTGCAACCCTTAGCAGGGGCTACAGCATAGCCATGAAACCTCCAGAGATGCAGATAATAAAGGACGCCAAAGAGGTTCAAAAAGGTGATGAGATTAACATAAGACTTCACAAGGGCGAAATAGTATGCACTGTTTATAGGAGTAAGTCTTAATAAGTTATATCTTCCATTCATAAAAATTTACACGCCTCAGAAAGACTTATTTTGTCTTGTAATATCAAGTCCTTTGTGATAACATTTTTGCATGCCGAAATCTGAAATTGAAAACATAAAATTTGAATCTGCGGTAAAGAGGCTTGAGGAGATTGTGAACAAACTTGAGGCAGGAGATCTGTCTTTAGATGATTCCATTAAGCTTTTTGAAGAAGGTATCAGGCTTTATCAGGTCTGTATAAAAAGGCTTGATGAGGCAGAGAAAAAGGTGGAGATTTTATTAAAGGATAAGAATGGCAATAAAATGCTTAAATCCTTTCAGATGGAGAATGCAGAAGAGGTTTGATGGTAACTTTGGATTTAAAGGGGTATTTAAAAGAAAATAAAAAGATGGTTGATAAGTTTATTGACGACTATCTTCCAAAGGCTGATGTTCATCCCATTGCCCTTCATGAGGCAATCCGTTACAGCCTTTTTGCAGGCGGAAAAAGGGTAAGGCCTATTTTGTGTATTGCCTCCTGCGAGGCAGTTGGCGGCGATATTGATACAGTGCTGCCAGTTGCATCTGCCATTGAGCTTATCCATACCTATTCGCTTATACATGATGACCTTCCTGCAATGGATAATGATGATTATCGCAGGGGAAGGCCTACAAATCATAAGATGTATGGCGAGGCAATCGCCATTCTTGCAGGTGATGCGCTTCTGACACTTGCATTTGATCTGCTCTCTGACAAGGAATTAAACAGCAGTCTTGATTCAAATTCCTTGCTTTCTATCATAAAGATGCTTTCCTCTGCATCCGGAAGCGCAGGCATGGTAGGAGGTCAGGCAGCAGATATTCAGGCGTCTGGCAAGGAGCTCAACCTTCCTGAGGTTGAATATATACATATACATAAGACAGGCGCATTAATCAGGGCATCTGTTTGTATCGGCGCTATTGCAGGCAATGCATCAAATGACGAGCTTAATGCCTTAACAAGATACGGCGAGTGCATTGGCCTTGCCTTTCAGATAGCGGATGATATCCTTGATATTGAAGGCAGCAGGGATGAGATTGGAAAGGATGTTGGGAGTGATATTGCAAAGGAGAAGGTGACATATCCCTCTGTTATCGGAATCAGCGAATCAAAAAAGCTGGCAAAGGAGTTAATTGGCAAGGCAATTGGGGCAATTTCCACTCTTGGTGAGAAGGCAGAGCCGTTGAGGGAGATTGCAAGGTATGTAGTAGAGAGGAAGAGTTAGCATTATGGGTTTGTTAGAAAAAATAGATTCTCCAGAAGATTTAAAAAAGATAGATAGAAATGACCTTCCGCTCCTTGCAGATGAAATAAGGGAGACAATTATTGATGTTGTCTCTAAAAACGGCGGCCATCTTGCATCCAATCTCGGTTCAGTAGAGCTTTCTATTGCAATTCATTATATCTTTAACGCACCCTATGACCAAGTTATCTGGGATGTTGGTCATCAGGCATATACGCATAAAATCCTGACAGGCAGGAGAGCGTCATTTCATACACTCAGGCAGTTTAACGGAATAAGCGGATTTCCAAGAAGGGAGGAGAGCAGATACGATGTCTTTAATGTCGGCCACAGCGGCACATCTATATCTGCCGCACTTGGAAAGGCAGTTGCAAGGGATTTTCTTGGTGAGAATTATAAAGTTATTGCTGTAATAGGCGACGGTTCAATGACAGCAGGCCTTGCATTTGAGGCATTGAATCAGGCAGGGCATTTGAAAAAGGATATCATTGTTATCCTGAATGATAATGAGATGTCTATATCAAGGAATGTCGGCGCCTTATCCGCATATCTCAATCGCATTATGACAGGCCAGTTTTATACTAGGGTAAAAAAGGAGACAGAGCATATCTTAAAAAATATACCTAAGATTGGCGAGTCTATGTTGAAAGCAGCAAAGGTGGCAGAAGAATCTGTTAAGGGTTTGATTGCGCCAGGGATGCTCTTTGAAGAGATGGGCTTTAATTATGTCGGCCCTATTGACGGCCATCGTATAGAGCATCTGATAAATACCTTTGAAAATATCAAGAAGCTGTCAGAACCGATATTAATACATGTTGTAACAAAGAAGGGCAAGGGTTATAAGTTTGCAGAAAAAGACCCTGCATTCTTCCATGGTCCTCCGCCATTTTATATAGAAACAGGAGAGGCAAGAAAGAAGAGCCCTGTTCCTTCTTATACAAAGATATTCGGTGATACAATAATAAAGATTGCAAGAGAGGATAAGAAGGTTATAGCCATATCTGCAGCAATGCCTGAAGGCACAGGACTGGACAAATTTGTAAAAGAATTCCCAGATAGATTTTATGATGTTGGCATTGCAGAGCAGCATGGCGTAACCTTTGCAGCAGGACTTTCAACAAAGGGATTCAAACCTATTGTAGCAATATATTCTACATTCCTGCAGCGCGCCTATGACCAGATTGTCCATGATGTATGCCTTCAGAATTTGCCTGTTGTCTTCGCAATGGACAGGGCTGGCATTGTTGGAGAGGACGGTCCTACACATCACGGCGTTTTTGATATTGCTTATCTCAGGCATATTCCGAATATGGTGATAATGGCGCCTAAGGATGAGAATGAACTTCAGCACATGCTCTATACAGCAGTAAACCATAACGGTCCGATTGCCATACGCTATCCGAGGGGAGAGGGCATGGGTGTCTCTCTGGATAGAGATTTAAAAAGGATTGAGATAGGAAAGGGAGAGATTATATTAGATGGCGATGATGTGGCAATCATTGCCATTGGAAATACAGTGTATCCTGCCCTTGATGCTGCATCAAGACTGAGGGAGGAGGGCATCTCGGTTGCTGTTATGAACGCCAGATTTGTAAAGCCCCTTGACAAGGATCTGATAATAGGCATAGCCCAAAGGGTTAAGGGCATTGTAACAGTAGAGGAGCATGTATTGGATGGCGGCTTTGGAAGTGCAGCGCTTGAGCTTCTTTCAGAGGAGGATATTAAAATAAAGGTAAAGAGGCTCGGTCTTCCTGATAAATACATTGAACATGGGACGCAGAAGATTTTAAGGCAGAAATATGGAATTGATAGCGACGGGATTTACAGCGCTGTAAGAGAAGTGTTAGCCGGGATATATGATAATACACATGTATCGCGGTGATAAAGTTTTTAATCCCCTCTTGTCCCCCTTTAATAAAGGGGGATTTAGGGGGATTATATGAAGAAGCCGAGTGTCCGCCTTGATAAGTTTTTCCTTGATACAGGCTTTGCCGCAACTATAGAATCCAGCCGTGCATTTATTATGGCAGGCAAGGTTTTGGTCAACGGCCAGAAGATAGATAAAGCAGGCGCATTGATAGATGCAGACGCTGACATCAGAATTGTTGGCGAGGAAATAAAATATGTAAGCAGGGGCGGAATAAAGCTTGAGAAGGCGATCTTAGAATTTAAGGTAGATGTAAAAGATAAGGTCTGTATTGATATCGGCGCATCAACAGGCGGATTTACAGACTGCCTTCTGCAATCAGGCGCAAAAAAGGTATATGCTTTTGATGTCGGCTACGGCATTCTTGCATGGAAGCTGAGGAATGACCTGAGGGTTATAAATATAGAAAAGACAAATATCCGCTACTTAGATAAATCCATTATAAAAGACAAAATAGATTTAATAACCATAGATGTCTCTTTTATCTCCCTTACAAAGGTTATCCCAGTTATTATAGATTTATTGATGCCGCAGGGCGTTATAATTGCCCTGATAAAGCCTCAATTTGAACTTGGAAAAGAGAATATTGAAAAGGGCGGGGTTGTAAGGGATGAAAAAAAACATGAAGAGGCAATAGAAAAGATTAAAAACCTTTCAATAAATCTTGGACTTGAAATTAAAGGTGTGATAGAATCACCTATTCTTGGACAAAAAGGGAACAGGGAGTTTTTTATTTGTCTTGGTTTACGCTAAAAATGCCCGTTTGCATTGCATCTGGGACATTTTGAGCGTGAACAGAAAGGTTGATTGAGTTTACTATGTTGATAGGTTGTAAAAGAGACAGCAGATGCAGGCTTAAAAGCCTGCCGATAAACTAGTAAAAAGCTCTTAAATGTCATTCCCGCATGTTTTTAGCGAGAATCCAGTTCTTGTAAATTAAAGAAGCTCTGGATTCCTGCTTTCGCAGGAATGACAAACAAAAAATATAGCATTAATTAACATGAATAAAAAATCTAACACCAAACTTGCAATTCGCAACTCTCACACACATTTATACGCCGTTATAATGGCTGGAGGCTCTGGCACAAGGTTCTGGCCGTTGAGCAGGCAGTTGTCGCCAAAACAGTTATTGAAAATAAATGGCGATGACTCCCTTATCCAGCAGACTGTGAAAAGGATTAACAGCCTTGTTCCTTTGAACAGGGTTCATATAGTGACAAATGAAAACCACTATCTTGAAATGAAGATGCAGCTATCATCCATTGGAAACGGAAGCTGTAATTTCTTAATTGAACCAGAGGGCAGGAATACAGCAGCAGCTATCGGCCTTGCAGCAGCGAGTCTTTATAAAAAGGATCCAGATTCATTGATGCTGATAATGCCAGCAGACCATATAATAAAAAGGTCTGAGAGATTTTTGGATATTGTAAGACATGCTGCTGAGATTGCGAAGAAAGACTATCTTGTTACATTTGGCATCAAGCCGAACAGGCCTGAGACAGGTTATGGATACATAAAAGCCAGAAGTCAGAAGTCAGAAGTCAGAAGTCAGAAATATCTTAAAGCAGAGAAGTTTACTGAAAAACCTGATTTGGAGACTGCGAAACGATATTTAAAAGAAGGCGACTATTACTGGAACAGCGGAATCTTTTTATGGAAGAGCAGTGTAATCTTAAATGAGATTAAAAGCTATCTGCCAGATTTATATAAAAATCTGATGGATGTTAAAAAGGCTGTTGGCGGCAATGGACTTGATGCTGCTGTCAGATCAGCCTATCAAAGGATAAAGCCCATTTCCATTGATTACGGTATACTGGAAAAATCAAAGAAGGTTGCTGTTATACCTGCTGATATTGACTGGTGCGATGTCGGAAGCTGGAGCGCACTTGATGAGGTGGTTGAAAAGGATAAGGATGGAAACATCAAGATGGGCAATGTAATTGATATAGGCAGCGTCAATTCTATCCTCTATGGAGGCAAAAGGGTTCTTGCAACTATTGGCCTTAAAGACTTAGTTGTTGTTGACACAGATGATGCAACCCTTGTCTGCAAAAAGACAGATGCGCAGAAGGTTGGAAAGATTGTTGAGGAATTAAAGAGGAGAGGCTCTGAGGCGCATCTTACGCACAGGACTGTTCACAGGCCGTGGGGCGCATACACAGTATTGGAGGCAGGGGATAGATTCAAGATAAAAAGGATAGAGGTAAAGCCTAAGGCAAAATTGAGCTTACAGATGCATCACCACAGGAGCGAGCACTGGGTGGTTGTATCAGGCACTGCGAGGGTTACAAATGGCGACAAGGTATACAATGTTCATGTTAATGAGAGCACATATATCCCGCCTTCAACAAGACACAGGTTGGAAAATCCAGGCATTGTTCCCCTTCATATAATAGAGGTGCAGAGCGGAGAATATCTTGAGGAGGATGATATTGTGCGTATTGCCGATGATTATGAAAGGGTGAAAAAGTTAAAGGGTTAATGTGTGAATGAGCGGATGGGTGAATGAGTAAATGAGTTGGTGGATGAGGAGTTGATTGATGATTTCAGGAGGTATCTTCAGGGAGTATGATGTAAGGGGAATATATGGCAAAGACCTTACATTAGAGGCAGCGGAGCTTATAGGCAGAGGCTTTGGCACGTATGCAAAAGGGAAGGGTGTAAAAAAGATTACACTCGGCAGGGATGTGCGCCTTTCATCTAATGCCCTGCACGATAGCATAATAAAAGGGCTTATAGAGGCTGGGATGGAGATAATAGATGTTGGCGTTTGTCCGACGCCTTTATTGTATTTTTCCATCCATCATTTAAAGGCTGACGGCGGAGTTATGATTACAGGCAGCCACAATCCCCCTGAATTTAACGGCTTCAAGCTTGCAATAGGAAAAGAGACTATCTATGGCGATAAGATACAGGAAGTAAGAAAGATAATTGAAGGCAGTAAGTTTGAAAAAGGCAAAGGGACTATATCTGACTATGATATAGTTCAGGATTATCTGAATTATTTGAAAAATAATTTTGACCATCCAAAGTCAAACCCATTACACCGTAAGCATTAGGAATACCGGTACAACTTCCCGATTCAGCAGAAGCATGAGTAATGTGAGTGAAACGTGTATTGCAAAAG
>Ga0209824_10000139_pt1 | contig 51188 bp, 35 predicted proteins | sample VDWuncwatermetaG_FD_184124 | JGI IMG/M metagenome (GOLD analysis project Ga0209824, IMG submission 184124) | Wastewater microbial communities from Netherlands to study Microbial Dark Matter (Phase II) - VDW unchlorinated drinking water (SPAdes)... ...
CTCGGTGAGGTCGTCGACGGCTACCTCTCCGTCCCGCTGCACATGCGCCAGGACACCCGACTCTTCACCTTTCCCGCGGGGTCGGGCTGCGACTTCGCTCATCATATGGGCATACCGCGTGAGCCCGAGGCCTGGGCGAAGGCCCTCGCGATGGACGGCCGGCGTCGCCTCGACGCGGGGCGCGCGACCTTTCGCGGCCGCGACGGCGCGCCGCGCGCGCGCTACTTTCTCAACGTCGCCGCGCTCGGGCTGCCGGGAGAGGTCGCCGAGTCCGTGAACCGGCGCGGCAAGGCTCTCGGCGGCACGCTCACCTATCTCCTTGAGGGAGTTCTCTCCGTGATGACGGCTAAGGCGCGTCGTATGCGCCTCACGGTCGACGGCGTTGCGCAAGCGCCGGCCGACTATCATCTCGTCGCGGTGGCGAACACGAGCACGTTCGGCGGCGGGATGAGGCTGGCGCCCGAGGCCGACGCAGAGGACGGCCTGCTCGACCTCCTCACCATCTCGGACATGTCCCGCGCGCGGCTGATGGGGCTTCTGCCACGGGCCTATTCCGGAGGGCACGTCGGCCGTCCCGGAGTGGCCCTGCGCCGCGCACGCCGCATTGAAATCCACTCCGACGAGGTCATGCCGCTCAACATCGATGGGGACGCGGAAGGTCTCGCGCCGGCGGTGTTCGAGGTCCTGCCGAAGGCGATCGCCTTTCTGGTTTAGGGGGCGGCCTTCATGTCGAAGGGCCCATTGAAGGCGGCGAGGAACTCCGCGCCGCCGAAGCCGGCGACCCGCAGCGTGAAGACCGTGCCGGCGGGAAGCATGGCGTAGCCGCCGGCGGTCAAAGTCTCGCTCTTGCCGCCGACCTCGAGGACGATCTTGCCCTTCAGCACGAGGATGGTCTCGTCCGTGGAGTGCGAATGCGGGGGAAGCGAGTAGCCCTTGGGAAAGCGCACCAAGGTCTGCACCGCGTGCGTCTTGGGGTCCTCGTAGATAAGATGATATTCCGCGCCGGGCGGAAGGCTGCCGGAGGCCTTCCAGTCGACTAGCGAGGCGGTTTTGATGACAGGGGCCGCGGCGTTCTGGGCCCAGGCCCAGGACGCGAGAACCGCGACGACGACGAGGGGCAGCGCGCGCTTCAAAAAAATGGTGGCGGGGGACAGGATCGAACTGTCGACACCCGGTTTTTCAGACCGGTGCTCTACCACTGAGCTACCCCGCCGAGAGCGAGATCATACAAAATCACGGCCGCTTGAGCGCGGCGGTCATTCTGATAGAGTCTTCCGGTGACCGCAATCGACCTCCCCTACTTCGATCTCCTGCTCGAGGGCCGCGCGCAGGGCGCGGCTTCAGCTCGCCTGTTCGAGCATTTCGTGCACTGGGGCTATTGGGATGACCCCGGCTCCGCCACGCTCGATTGGGGGGAGTTCGCCGCGGCCATGGATCGCCTCGACGCGGAGGTGGTCGCGGCGGCCGGCATCGAGGACGGTCAGGCCGTGCTCGACGCGGGCTGCGGCTTCGGCGGCACGCTGGCCTCGCTTTCGGCCAAGCGACCCTCGCTCAAGCTCACCGGGCTCAACATCGACCCGCGCCAGCTCAAGGTCGCGCGCGTCCAGACACCCGGCGCGACCTTCGTCGAGGGCGACGCCTGCGCCATGCCCTTCCCCGACGGCGCGTTCGACCGCGTGCTCGCGGTCGAGTGCATCTTCCACTTTCCTTCCCGCTTGCGTTTCCTGAAGGAGGCCGCGCGCGTGCTCAAGCCCGGCGGGCGAGCCTCCTTGTCCGACTTCGTGCCCGTGGGGGACGTCCGGGCGAGAGGATTGGCGTCCGGTTGGCTCGAGCGGCAGATCGGCAAGGGCTACGGTTCGCCCGGCGACGGATGGACGGACGGTCCCTACGCGGAGATGGCCGCCGCGGCCGGGCTGCGCGTGACGCTCGATCGCGACATCACGGCGAATACTTTGCCGACCTATCCCTTGCTTCTTCGCCTGCTCCGCGACGAGAAAGACATCCCTTCGGCCGAGCGCATGATCTGGCCCACGCACCTGCTGCGCTGGCTCTCCGTGCTGCGCCTGGTCCGCTACCGCATCGTCGCCTTCGAGAAGCCCGAGTAAGCGCGAGAGCCGATCAGGGCTGGGATCGCACGCGCTCGACGAGGGCGCGCACGGCCTTGTAGGTCGCCTCGATGTCCGGCCCGCCCGCGTCGGCCTCGAGCACCTTCACGGTGCGGCCGAAATGGTCGAGAACCGGCTGGGTCTGCTCGCGGTAGATCTCCATGCGGCGGCGGAACACCTCGGGGCTGTCGTCCATACGGCCGCGCGACTCGATGCGGCGCAGCAGCTCGGCGTCGGGGGCGTTGAGGTGCACGATCGCGTCGAGCCTGCCGCCCGCCTCGCGCCAGGAATCGATGACTCCGATTTCCTCGGGGCGGCGCGGGAAGCCGTCGAGGATGAAGCCGTGGGCGAGGACGTCGGGGCGCGCGAGGCGCTCGAGCACGACGCCGCGCACGAGAGCTGAGTCGACGAGCTCGCCTTTCTCCATTTCAGCTTTCAGGGCAGGGTCCGAGGCCGCGCGCTCGCGCAGGAGCTCGCCCGCCGAGATGTGGATCATGCCGAAGTCGCGGGCCAGCATTTTCCCGTAGGTGGTCTTGCCCGCGCCCGGGGGGCCGGTGATGAGGATGCGCATCGGCCTTGCGGCCGCGTCCGGAAGGGCGGCTTTTCCCGGGAGCAGGCGCTCGATTAAGCGCACGACGGGGCCGAGGAAGGCGTGCGCCGCGCGCGGCGCGTAGATCTGGGCCAGGACGAGCGCGGTGGTGAAGATGCCGAAGGCGGAGTTCACGGCCCAGCGAACGTCGCCGCCCAGCACGGCCGTGTAGAGATGGAGGAGGCTGCCGCCCACGACGAGCGCCGGGTACAGCGGCGCGATGCCCCGCGGCCCGCGGCCCTCGGCGCGGAAGATCGCGTCGTTGCGGCGGATCTGAGGCCAGTTGAGAACGGCGAGCAGGCCCATCGCCGTCGCGAAGGACGCGGAGAGCCAGGTCGACAGCGGCATGAGCGCGTGGAGCGCGACCATCGGCACGAGGGCGATCACCGCGCCGACCGTGAGCGCGGTGGCCTTGAACTCGCCGGGGTCGCGCTTATGGCGGTTGATCTGCGCGAGGATGATCCCGGCCTCGACGGCGCCCGCGACGTTGGCCGCGTTCCACCAGAAGCTCGAGCCCGAGCCGATCGACACGACCGACAGCAGGCCCGCGGCCGCGAACCAGATCAGCGGGCCGGCGATCGCGAGGTCCTTCATCGATTCGGGCGAGCGGTGATTCTTGACGATCTGCGGGATCCCGATGAGGCTGAGCGCGACGCTGCCCGCGGCGGCTACGACGGCGGCGTGCGCGGACAGCAGCGGAATCGCGGCGGCGACCGCGCCGGCGGCGGCGAGAGCGAGCGCGGCGCGGACGGCCGGTTTTCTCCAGAAGGTTTTCGCCGGCGCGGGCGCCTGGGGGACGGGCGGCGCGCTCTCGACGCCGCTGGGACTCTCAGGCTTCGCGGCGGCCGGGAGAGGGCGGGAGAAGGACGGAGCGAAGGCGGGCACGGCGTCGTCGAGCGAGCCCTTCCCCTCGATGAGATTCTCCGGGTAAAGCCGCGCGAACGATTCGTCGGCCGCTTGGCGGCCGCCCTCGGCCGGCGCGTTGGGCTGGACGGCTGGACTCGCCGCGGCCGCGGCGGGCAGCACGCGCGCCAAGGCTGACGCCGGCGCGGGCGCGGGCCTGAGCGCCGCGGGAGCGGCGGCTAGGGCCGGCGTTAAGATGAGCGCAGGAGCGAGCGTGGGCGTCAGCGAGGTCGCCGCCAGCATGGGCGACACGGCGAGAGGGGAGAGCGCGCCGGAGACCGTGCTCGGAACGAGCGAGACTCCTCCGACCGGGGCGCGTCCCGCGGGAGCGCGGACGATCTGGGCGGCGGCCTCGTAGGCGCCGAACGACAGGGAGCAGGCGAACTGGACGGCCGCCAGCATCAGAGCGATGATTTTCTTTCGGGACGCCATCCTTATAAGAGTACCCTTCGCCGGGCGGCTGTTGAAGGGTCGTAAGACCCATAATGGCGGGGCCGGTTGGCGCGGAAATCTCTTGACAGGACAGCGGGGGCCTGATATACTTCGAAAGTCGAAGCATTCGGAAACCGAACCATGAACCTCGAAGACCGCGCGCGCCGGCTCACGGACCACCTCCAGACGGTCATGGAGGAGGCGGAGAGCGTCGACAAGAAAAATTCCTCCGTGCGCGAGAAGCTCAGCTGGCAGGAGATCCGCGTGCTGCGCGCGGTCGCGCGACAGGACTGCTGCCCGATGAGCGGGCTCGCCGACATGATCTGCCTCTCGCTGAGCTCGGCCACCGGCCTCATCGACCGGCTCGTCAGCAAGAAGCTCGTCAAGCGCGATCGCTCGAGCGAGGACCGCCGCGTCGTGCAGGTCGAGCTCACCGAGCAAGGACGCGAGCTCAACGAGGAGGCGATGGCCGGGCCGGTCGAGTTCTCTCGCGGCCTGCTGAAGGGGCTCAACGCCGACGAGCAGGAGTCCTTGATCGCCCTGTTCCGCAAGATTTCCGAACGCATCAAGCAGGAGAAGGCCGCGGCCTGATTTTTTTTGCCGTAATTATTTCAATTGTCGAACTATTCAAAAGGAGAATGAACATGGACAACGAAAAGAAGGACGCTCAGGACGGGAAGGCGTGCTGCGATAAGTCGAAGTGCTGCGGCGGCAAGGCCCTTGCGGTGTTCGCGTTGCTCGCGGTCGGCAGCGTGGGCGGCTACCTCGCGGGCAAGTGCCACGCGTCGAAGTGCGCGGTTCCGGCCGCGGTCGAAGCTCCGGCGAAGTAAGACTCACGGCCGGCCCCCGGCGGGATTTGAAAAGTATTTGACTGGACTCCCGCCGGGGGCGGGGCTACACTAAGAGTGCCGGCAAGATCGAACTCGAGATTCAGTTCTCGAGCCAGCTCGAAAGAGAAGGAGATCTCGCCGACCCTGGCCGAGCGCGTCGAAAGGTCCACTCGCAAGAGAACCTAGGGTCCAAACCGAGGGGGTGCGGACTCAGAGAGCCTCAAAGACTCCATCGATGAGTTCGGCCTCGCTATTTGAGGCGGCCCTCGCCGGGTTATAGATCGGCGAGGGCTTTCTTGTAGGCGGGTTCTTTGGCCCGAAGCTCGTCGGGGTCTATCCCCAGGCGGCGGCAGGAGTCGATCGTGAAGCGCTGGCCCCAGAGGATCTGCGCGAGCCAGTCTTCGTTGGCCACGTCAAGGAATGGCACGCCGATCGTGTCGAGATAGCGGTGCGCGTCGTCCCATCTCTTTTCCCCGACGGTGGAGAAGCCGATCACGAGCGAGCCGGCCCCCACTGAGATGTGCGGCCCATGCAGAAATTCCTCGAGGCCGTAGGCGCGCACGCGCAGGTGCGCGGTCTCGAGGAGCTTGAGCGCGGTTTCGCAGGCGACCCACTCGCGCAGGCCGTCCCCGAGCAGGACCAGGTCGGTGTCGGCGGCGACCTGGGGGGAATCGGGGCCCCAATTCAGGCTGCTCGCCGCCCGCGTAAAGGGCGCGAGGAGGGCGGGCTTGCCCGCCCAGCGCAGGAGCCAGGCCATGGTCGTGGTGAAGGATTTTGAGAAAGCACCGGTGTCCTCAAGCGCGCAGGTCTCGAGGCGGAGCTTGGGGCCCTTCCAAATCGCGCCCGTTCCGCACACGGCGACGGTGGCGGCGCCCGCGCGGCGGGCCGCCGCTTCGGCTTTCACGGTGTAGGACTTGGTGCCGCCGCGGTGCGAGAGGAATATCCCGAGATCGCCCTTCGACAGCCTATACGGCCGAGAGACGAAATCGTAGGCGTGGACCGCGCGCGCGTCGAAGCCGGCGCCGCTCCACAGCCAGGCGGCGATGCGCGCGGCGTGATGGTTGGTGCCGACGCCGACGAAAAAAATCTTCTTGCCGCGCGGCGGCTTCATCCAAGCGGGCAGCGGGGCGCGCAGCGCGCTCGCGATGAGCTCCGGCTGGGCGAAGACCGCGGCCTCGAAGCGGCTCATTTCCCGGGCTTGTGCCCGCGAGCCATCATGAACTCGTAGGGGATCTCGATGCCGGAGCGCGTCTTGTTCTTGAGCGCGCGGCGCAGGACGGTCTTCTTGACCCACGCCTGGCCTTTTTCGTCGAGGCTGCGCAGCATGGCGCCGGTGCGGCCCGCGCCCTGAGTCATCGTGTCCCAGTACTCTTCGGGGGAGGCGAAGCGGAAGGTTCCGGTGAGGCGCTTGGTCGACAGCTCCTGAAGGCCGGCTCGCGCGAAGATCGCGTCGATCGCGCCGTCGGGGCCGAAGGAGTACAGCGTCGGGGCGCCGTACGGCGCCCGCAGGTCGGGGTCGCATTCCGTGATCGCGTGCAGGATCAGGGAGGTGAACAGCATTTTCTCGCGGCGGCCCTGGACGAGGCAGGCGACGACGCCTCCGGGCTTGGTCACGCGGACCATCTCGGCGAGCGCCTTGTCGGGCTGGGCGAACAGCATCAGCCCGAGCTGGGAGATGGCGGCGTCGAAGGAATTCGACTCGAGCGGGAGGGCGTGCACGTCCATTTCCGCGTACGCGATCGGGGCCGTGCGCTTCGGGACGGGAGCGGCCTTCGCGCGCGCGAGCATGCCGGGCGCCAGGTCGATGGCCAGCACAGAGCCCTTCTCGTCGATCTTCGCCGCGGCGGCGCGGCTGGCGATGCCCGGCCCGCAGGCCACATCGAGCACGCGCCACTTCTTGCGCAGGCCGGCGAAGTCCACGAACTCCTCGGCCGTCTTCCCGAACAGGGAGTTGGAGAGCTTTTCGTAGCGCTCCGCGGCTTCGTCCCAGACGGCGCGCGCTTCGGCGGTATGGGCGGCGGGATCGAACGCGGTTTCTTTCACTCAGGGATTATACGACTTCAGATCGTGGTCAGACCCCGCTAGTTCTCGAAGCCGGAGAGGAGGAGGTAGGCCTCGGCGGTCAGCTCCTCGTCGCGCAGGCTGCGGTCTTCCTCGCTCCAGCTCCGGCTTTCCGCGACGAGCGCGGTGAAGCGGTCGAGCGCGTCCGGCTCCGCGTCCGAAACTCGGGCGAGGAAGCTCTCGAGCACGCGCGGGCGGCGCAGAGCCTTCGCGGCGTGGCCGGCGAGGATGGGGTGCGTGCCTTCCCATATCTCGTTGATGAGCGCGTCGTCGGCGAGGCGGTTGAGCGGGGAGAAATCGTCGAGGATGCCGTGGCCGCCGATGAGCAGCTGCGCTTCCCGGACCAGCTCGCTGCCGCGGCGCGAGATTTCGGTCTTGAGCATGGGTACGATCGCCTCGGCGTCGGCGGTGCCGGTCTCAAGCGCGTCGAGGCCGTGATAGAAGGCCGTGAGCACGCCTTTGTGGATCGCGTCCATCGATTCGAGACGCGCGGCGACGGAGGGGATGGAGGCCAGCGGCTTTCCGTAGGCCACGCGCCACTCGGCGAAGGTCCGCGCCTCGAGGACGGAGCGGCCCGCGAAGCCGACCGCGGCGGCGGCGACATGCAGACGCGAGACGGAGAGGATCTCGTTGACGAGTAAAACCAGGCCTTCGCGCGGCTTCCCGATCATCTCGGCGGAGGCTCCCGTGTATTCCACCTCGACCGTGGCTTTGCCGCGAGTGCCGCCGATGGGCTTCAACCGCAGGATCTTGTGGCCGTTGAGGCTTCCATCGGCGTTTTTACGTTTGACGAGGAACAGGGCGACGACGCCCTCGGGGGTTTTTGCGGTCGTGACCCAGAGCTCGCCGGGGTTCGAGCAGAACCATTTGACGCCCTTCAACGACCAGGTTCCATCCGGATTTTTCACGGCAGTCGTTTCATTGGCCGCGACGTTCGAGCCGCCCTGCTTCTCGGTGATGAACTGGCCGCCGGTCAGCGCCCAATCGGCGTCGTCGGACTTCAGGCGGGGGAGGAACTCCCGCATCTGCGCCGCGGTGCCGCGCTTCTCGAGCAAGCCGATCAGCCCTTCGGTCATCGCGAGCGGGCAGGTGGCGCCGCCCTCGCCGGAGTAGTTCGCGAGCACGGCTCGCGTCATGCGTTCGGTGAGCGTGAGCGGGCCGGGGCCTCCGTAGATCGCGCGTGCGAGCGCGCGGCGCCCCTCGATCTGCTCCGGGCAGTAGCGCACGGCGCCGTCCACGAGCCTGGGCAGGTTCTCGGCCTTGTGGGAGACGTCGTTGAGCGCGTCGAGCGTGCGCCCCACGTAGGCCCCGTACTCCGAGGAGCGCGTGCGGCCCTGCGGCGTGAGCGCCGGGCCCGCGGCGGCCTGGAGCGAGGCGTCGGCCTCCCAAAAATTGAGGCCGCGCGTCCCAGGGTACTCCGGCAGGGCTTCGTTTTCCATGAACCGAGGATAGGAAATTTGCTTCAATGCGGCCATGAACCTGATCCCCCAAGTCATCGAACGCGCCACGCAGGGCTCCGTCATCGGCTACGACATCTATTCGCGGCTGCTGAAAGACCGCATCATTTTCGTCGGAGGCTACGAGGGCGAGTTCACCACCGACTCGGCCAACACCCTCATCGCCCAGCTGCTCTACCTCGACAGCGACGACAATACCAAGGACATCAACCTCTACATCAACAGCCCCGGCGGCATGGTCACGGCCGGCCTCGCGGTCTACGACACGATGCAGTTCATCAAGGCCCCGATCACCACGATCTGCATGGGCATGGCGATGAGCTTCGGCGCGGTCATTCTCGCCGCCGGCTCCAAGGGCAAGCGCTACGCGCTTCCCAACTCGCGCATCATGATCCACCAGCCGCTCGTGGGCGGCATCTCCGGCCAGGCCACCGACATCCTCGTCGAAGCCAAGGAGATGGCGCACACGCGCCGCATCCTCGAGGAGATCATGGCCAAGCACACCGGCCAGACCTTCACGAAGATCAACGCCGACATGGAGCGTAATAATTACATGTCCGCGGAAGAGGCCCTCAAATACGGCATCATCGACGAAGTGATCATGGGCGCCAAGGCCGTCGCGCTCAAGGCGATCCCGAACAAGTAGGCCTTTCCTTTAGATGGAAGCCGCCCGCCTCGCAAGTGGTGGGCGGCTTCTTTTTTGGCAGTCTGGGGGAGGGATTGACAACTTTGGGTCCATTGGTTAAAATATAATCAGCAGTCGATACGATTGACTGCCAATATCCATGAGACAGCTGAAGCCCGAGGTCGTTCAGGAACGCAAGCGCCACCTCCTGCAGTGGATTGTCCACTATTTCATCAAGACCTCGAAGCCGGTCTCGTCCGCGCTGATCGCCGAGGAGGCCGGTCTCGACCTGTCGAGCGCGAGCATCCGCAGCATCCTGCAGGAGCTCGAGAACGACGGCTTCCTGCACCAGGCCCACACCTCCGCCGGCCGAGAGCCCACGGACAAGGGCTACCGCTTCTTCGTCGACTACCTGTCCGGCGTCCAGCGCCTCGCCGCCTCCGAGAAGGAGCGCATCGAGGAGCAGTACAACAGCCGCGTGTCGGAGCTCGACACCTTGCTGTCGGAGACCTCGCGCCTGCTCTCGCGGGTCTCGCACGGCGCGGGCATCGTGCTGTCGCCCCACATGGGCCGGCAGTCGATCAAGCGCCTGGAGCTCCTGCCGCTCGGCGGCCGCAACGTCCTGGGCGTGCTGATCACCGACTCCGGCCTCGTCCGGCACTGGCCGATCCAGCTCGCCTTCGCGCCCAGCGCGCGCCAGGTCAACATGCTCAACCGCTTCCTCAACGAGAACATCCGCGGCGTCAGCGTGGACAAGGCCCAGAACATGGTCATGGCCAAGCTCTCCCAGATGGAGCGCGAGTTCGCCGAGCTGACGAGCCTCGCCGGCGAGCTGCTCACCGAGGTCGGCCGCGTGGCCTCGCCCGAGTCGATCTACGTCGAGGGCGCCGACAACATCCTGAGCCAGGCCGAGCAGTTCGGCGATCTGAAGACCGTCCAGTCCCTGATGCGGGTCATCGGCGAGAAGGACCGGCTCGCCGGCATGCTCGAGAAGGAGCTTAAGGACGACCCGGCCGCCACGCGCGTGCGCGTGCGCATCGGCGCCGAGAGCGGCCTGCCCGAGCTCAGGAACGCGAGCGTCATCACGCACGTCTACCGCCACGGCGACCGCGTGCTCGGGGTGCTGGGCGTCATCGGCTCCAAGCGCATGGAGTACTCGCGCATGATCGGCCTCGTGGATTTCGTCGGCCGCCTCGTCGAGGCGCGTCTCAAGGAATGGGATATCGAGACCCACGCGCTGGAGGGGGGCAAGTGAGCGAAGAAACGGACCAGCAGCAAGCCCCCGAAGAGGCGCCCGCTCCTGTCGTGGAGAAAACGCCCGAGCCCGATTATTATTCACAGCTTTTGCGCCTCAAGGCCGAGTTCGAGAACTACCGCAAGCGCGTGGACCGCGAGAAGCCGGACTGGTACAAGCTCGGCGCGGCCGGCGTGCTCGCCAAGCTGCTCCCGCTTTACGATCTGCTGCGGCATGCGCACGAGGACGTCAATACGGGGCACGCCGACACGCCGCTCGCCAAAGGCATGGAGGCGATCTTTCGCGAGTACGATAAGCTTTTCAAGGAAGAGGGCGTGACGAAGATGGACCCGCTGGGCAAGCCGTTCGACCCGCACTACCATGAGGCCTTCGGCTTCGTGAACAAGCCGGGTTTTGACGAGGGAGCCGTGGCCGACGTATTGCAGGCCGGCTTCCTATTAGGGGACAAGGTGCTGCGCACCGCGAAGGTTCGCCTGCAAAAGGGCGAGACGAAATCTACGGAGGAGTAATCATATGAGCAAGATCATCGGAATCGACCTGGGCACTTCGAACACGGCGGCGTCGGCGATGGAAGGCGGCAAGGCCACCATCATCCCGTCGGCCGAAGGCACCAGCCTGGGCGGCAAGGCGTTCCCGTCCTACGTGGCGTTCGCCAAGGACGGGCAGCTGCTCGTCGGCGAGCCGGCTCGCCGCCAGGCCGTCGCCAACCCTGAAGGCACCTTCATGGCCTTCAAGCGCAAGATGGGCACCGATCACAAGTACAAGGCCCCCGACGGCAAGGAGTACACGCCGCAGCAGCTCTCCGCCTTCCTGCTCCAGAAGGTGAAGCGCGACGCGGAGGCCTTCCTCGGCACCACGATCGACAAGGCGGTCATCACCGTCCCCGCCTTCTTCAACGACAACCAGCGCCAGGCGACGAAGGACGCGGGCACCATCGCGGGCCTCGAGGTCGTGCGCATCGTCAACGAGCCCACCGCGGCCTGCCTCGCCTACGGCATCGACAAGAAGGGCAAGGACGAGAAGATCATGGTGTTCGACTTGGGCGGCGGCACGCTCGACGTCACGATCATGGACTTCGGCGGCGGCGTCTTCGAAGTGATCTCGACCTCGGGCGACACCCAGCTCGGCGGCACGGACATGGACAAGGCCCTGGTCGACTTCATCGTCGGCGAGTTTAAGAAGGAGACCGGTGCGGACGTCTCCAAGGACCCGATGGCCTACCAGCGCGTGCGCGAGGCCGCGGAGAAGGCCAAGATCGAGCTCTCGACGACCTTCGAGACCGACATCAACCTCCCGTACCTGACCGCGATCGACAACGCGCCGAAGCACTTGGCGTTGAAAATCAGCAGGGCTAAGCTTGAAACGCTCGTCGAGCCGATCGTCGCGCGCTGCAAGACCAGCATGGAGCACGCGATCACCGACTCCAAGCTCAAGAGCTCCGACATCACGAAGGTCATTCTGGTCGGCGGCCCGACGCGCATGCCTATCGTGCAGAAGTTCGTCGAGGACTACGTCGGCAAGAAGCTCGAGCGCGGCATCGACCCGATGGAATGCGTCGCCTCCGGCGCCGCGGTTCAGGCCGCGGTGCTCACCGGCGAGGTGAAGGACGTTCTTCTCCTTGACGTGACTCCCTTGACCCTCGGCATCGAGACCTTGGGCGGCGTCATGACGCCCGTCATCGAGCGCAACACCACTGTTCCCGTCGAGAAGTCGCAGACGTTCTCGACCGCCGCGGACAACCAGCCAGCCGTCACGGTCAACGTGCTCCAGGGCGAGCGCCCGAAGGCGTCGGACAACGTGCCGCTCGGCAAGTTCGACCTCGACGGCATTCCTCCCGCCCCGCGCGGCACGCCGCAGATCAAGGTGACCTTCTCCATCGACGCCAACGGCATCCTCAGCGTCAAGGCCGAGGACCTCGGCACGAAGAAGGCGCAGCACATCACCATCTCCGCGTCCAATAAGCTCGACAAGGCGGAGATCGAGAAGTTCGTCAAGCAGGCCGAGCAGTTCGCCGAGGAAGACAAGGTCTTCAAGGAGAAGGTCACGGCCAAGAACGAAGCCGACACGCTTCTTTTCTCCGCTGAAAAGGCGCTCAAGGAGCACGGCGACAAGGTGTCCGCCGAGGATCGCCAGAACATCGACCGCGGCGTCTCCGAGCTCAAGGAAGCCCTCAAGGGCGACGACCTCGCGGCCATCAACAAGGCCAAGGATGCGCTGATGAAGGCTTCGCATAAGCTCGCCGAGGAGATGTACAAGGCCGAGTCGGCGAAGGCGGGCGCTCAGGGCGGCCCCGAGGGCGCCTCCGCCGAGAAAAAAGGCGACAACGTCGTCGACGCCGAGGTTGTTGACGAGAAGGACAAGCAGTAAGGCCTCCGGGGCGGTCCGGGTGACACATGGCTGAAGACTATTACTCGCTTCTCGGCGTGGCGCGCAACGCCACGGACGCGGAGATCAAGTCCGCGTACCGGAAGCTCGCCATGAAGCATCACCCGGACCGCAACCCCGGCAACAAGGAGGCCGAGGCGAAGTTCCGCACGATCAACGGCGCTTACGAGGCGCTCTCCGACCCGAAGAAGCGCAAGCTGTACGATCAGTACGGCGAGGCGGGCGTCAACGCCGGTGCGGCCGGCGGGCGCGGCGGCCCCGGCTTCGAGGGCTTCGGCCAGGGCGTCGACGTCAACGAGGTGTTCGGCGACCTGTTCGAAAATCTCTTCGGCGGTCAGGGCGGGCGCCAGGGAGGCGGCGGACGGCGCGGCGCGCGCGGCAACGACCTCAAGTACGAAACCACGATCTCCCTCGAGGACGCGTTCAAGGGCACCCAGCTTCCGCTTCACTTTCAGCGCGTGGAACACTGCGGGACCTGCCACGGCTCCGGCGGCAAGCCGGGTACGGGCGTCAAGCGCTGCACGCAGTGCCGCGGCTCCGGCCGCGTCCAGGTGTCCCAGGGCTTCTTCGCGATGTCGCAGACCTGCCCGCGCTGCGGCGGCCAAGGCGAGATCGTCGAGGACCCGTGCAAGAACTGCAAGGGCCAGGGCCGCGTCCGTAAGGAGGCCGAGCTCAAGGTCAAGATTCCGCCGGGCATCTATCACGGCGCGACCCTGCGCATCTCCGGCGAAGGCGAGGCGGGCCCGCACGGCTCGCAGCCGGGCGACCTGTATCTCGAAATCCACATCAAGCCGGATCCCCGCTTCGAGCGCCACGAGGACGACCTATCGGTCGGCGCGAACGTCGACATCGCGACCGCGGCGCTCGGCGGCACCACGACCGTGCCGACCATCGACGGCGAGCCCGTGACGGTCAAGATCCACCACGGCACCCAGACCGGCGCCACCTTGCGCGTGCACGAGCGCGGCATGCCCAAGCTCCATGGCCGCGGCCGCGGCGACCTGCTCGTCCACGTGAAGGTCGAGATCCCGCGCGACCTTACCTCCAAGCAGAAGGAGCTCCTCGAGGAGTTCCGCAAGACCCTGCACGACGAGCATGAAGGCAAGGGCGGCGGCGTGTTCGGCCGCATCTTCGGCAAAGACTGACCGTCGGGCTCCGACCCCTTTTTAGCTAGAATCGGCGCATGCCCCAATTCCTCGTCGCGCCTGATGACGTCAGCAACGGCGGCTTCGCCCTGAAAGGCCCCGAGGCTTTTCACGTCGCGAAAGTCATGCGCCTCGGAGCCGGCGCGACGCTCGATCTCTTCGACGGCAAGGGCGGGCGCTTTAAAGGCGTCATCGAGGCCGTGCACGCCGATGGCTCCGTCACTGGAAAAGTGACCGAGACCGTCAAAGCCGACGATCAGCGCGCGCCCGTCAAGCTCAACCTCTATCTCGGCCTGCTCAAGGCGAGCCACTGGGATTACGCGCTCGAGAAGGGCACCGAGCTCGGCGTGTCGGCGTTCGTCCCGCTGCTGACGCCGCGCACCGTCGTGCTCCTTCATGAAGTCGAGCGCACGAAGGCCAAGGCCGAGCGCTGGTCGCGGCTGATCATGGCTGCGGCCAAGCAGTGCGGCCGCGCCGACCTGCCGCCCGTTCGCGAGCCGGTGCAGTTTCGCGACGCGATCCGCGCGCTCAAGGGCAAGGGCATCGTCCTTCTCGCGTGGGAAGGCATGAAGGGCTCCGTGGCGTCCCAGACTCTCGGTCCCGCGCTTCGCGCGGCCGACGCCAAGCGCGGCCAGGAGACGCTCGAGGTCAGCCTGTTCATCGGCCCCGAGGGCGGCTTCTCCGACGAGGAGGTCGAACTCGCGGAGGCCGATGGCGCCGTGCTGTTCGGCATGGGCCCGCGCGTGCTGCGGGCGGAGACGGCGGCGATCGCGGCCGCCGCGCTGGTGCAGTACGAGCTTGGAGGCGTGTGAGCTTCATCGAAACCGAAGACGGCGTTTCGCCCGCGGCCGCGCAATCGTTGAAGATTATCTCCTTCGCGATGGCCTCCGGTCTGACCGTGATGGCCGGCGTCGTCCTCTGGTTTTACGCCGCCTCTGAGGGCAAGGTCCCCGACGTGAAAAGCGTGCAGGTGATCAACACGATGACCTCGACCGCGATGGTCCTGTCGCTGGGCTTGATCGTTGCGTCGGAGTTCGTCTGGCGCTCCGTGCTTCGCCGGCCGGAGGGAAAGCTCGGCGACCGCGTCCAGACCGCTTTCATTCTGCGCCTGGCCATGCGCGAGGGCGCGGGGCTTCTCGGGCTGGTCGTCGCATTTCTCGCCGCGCGCGACGGCGTGCTGCGCGCCTATGCCGCGTACTGGGTCTGCCTCGCGCCGTACGCGCTTTTTCTCGGCTTCCTGGCGGCGCATTGGCCCGCGGCTGAGAAGCTCGAGTCGGAGGCGCGTGAAGCCGTCGCCTCTGACCCCTTGATACTTAAAAAATAGCGATTATTAAATAAGCTGAATTCGTAAAAAAAGCCTATTCGCCATTGGACCCACCGTCAAGAGGGGCCGAGGACCCTTGCCCGGGTGGGCCCAGAAGGCTATAATTTCCGCGTTGCAGGAGTGCCTGTTCTGCCGGATCGTCCGACGCGAGATTCCCGCCCAGATCGTCCACGAGGACGAGCAAGCGCTCGTCTTCAAGGACATAACGCCCCAGGCCCCGACGCATTTATTGGTGGTGCCCAAGAAGCATTTGGCCTCGCTGAGCGCGTCGACGGACGGGGATGCCCCTTTATTGGGTCATTTGCAGAGGCTGGCGTGCCGGATCGCGGAGGGCGCTAAGCTCTCCTCGTTCCGGCTCGTGACGAACAACGGCAAGGGCGCCGGGCAGTCCGTGGATCATTTGCATTACCATTTGCTGGGCGGACGGCCGATGCAGTGGCCTCCGGGATGATATATTGCGTTCCATGCGTGGAAAGGTGGTGAATTTCTAACTATGGTTTTCATTAAACTGCGTGAAGGCGAAGGTCTCGAAGAGGCCCTGCGCCGCTTCAAGCGTGAGTGCGAACGCAACGGCGTGCTGAAGGAAGTCAAGCGCCGCGAGCGTTACATGAACCCCGCGATGAAGCGCAAGCTGAAGGCCGCCGAAGCGCGTCGCAAGCTGCGCCGCTCCAAGCGCCGCCGCGTCCCTTAACCCGTCGAGGGGCCGGCGCCGCGCTCGCATGCGGCGCCGGTCCTTCAAATTTTCGACATTCAATTGGCCCTGATACCACCCGAGACGCTGGAACTCATCCGGACCCGGCTCGACATCGTCGAGCTGGTGGGGGAGTACATCCCGCTGACGCGGGCGGGCCGCCACCTGAAGGCCCGCTGCCCGTTCCATCAGGAGCGCAGCCCGTCGTTCATCGTGAACCCCGAGCGCCAGACCTTCCACTGCTTCGGCTGCGGCGAGGGCGGCGACGCATTCTCCTTCGTGATGAAGTCCGAGAGCCTCTCGTTCATGGAGGCCGCCGAGAAGCTCGCCCTGCGCGCGGGCGTGAAGATCGAGGCCGACCGCGAGATGGGCCCGGCCGACAAAGAGCGGATTAAGATTCGCGAGGCGAACGAGTTCGCAGCCCACCATTATCACGAATTGCTCAAAAAAGACCCCGCCGCGGAAGCCGCGCGGGCGTATGCGGCTAAGCGTCGTCTGAAGAAAGAATCCGTCGATGGGTTCCTGCTGGGGTTTGCGCCGCGAAATGGCACGCTCGTTTCGGCCGCTGAAAAAAAGGGTTTTACTTCCGATCTTCTGATCAAAGCCGGACTTGCAGCGAAGCGCGCCGACGGATCGCTTCGTGATTATTTTTTCGACCGGTTCATGTTCCCGATTCGTGATGTGAAGGGCGCATTCGTCGGGTTCGGCGGTCGCACGATGGGCGACGGCGAGCCGAAGTATTTGAATACCTCGGAAACCCCCGTATTCTCCAAGAGCAAAGTGCTTTATGGCCTCTACGAAGGATTGGCTGAAACTCGTAAAGCGCGTAAGACTCATCTGATGGAAGGGTACATGGACGTTATTTCCGCCCATCAGCATGGTCTCAAGAACGCTTGCGCGCCGCTCGGGACCGCTCTCACTTCGGAGCATGCTCTTCTCATTAAGCGATACGTCGATAAACTTTTCGTCGTCTTTGACGCCGACAATGCCGGTCAAGCTGCCGCCGTGCGCGGCGCTGAAGCCGCAATCGCCGCGGGCATCAAAGTTCTTGTGGCCAGCGTCCCTGAGGGTAAGGATCCTGATGAACTGTTGAACTCGAAAGGGCTTGATGTGTTGAAGCACGCACTCGGCACGGGTCTCGATCTGAATATCCATGACTACGACGCGTCTTGGAAGAAAAAATTTGCCGGCATAAGCGATGGGTCGACGAGCAAGGATCTCGTTGAGTTTAAAACTGAGTTTTTAATTAAGAAGGCTGGGGAGCTTACCCCGGAGGCTAAATCGGCCATTGCAAAAGAGATTTTGCTTACGATTGCGCAGTCTCCCGACGATGTCGTCAAAGATGTTTGGGTCCGACGGCTTGCGGATCGGCTGGAGATTTCTGAGGATTCACTTCGAAGGGCTGGAGGTAAGGCCATACCTCAAGGCTCACGCCGATCGGCATCGCCTCCTGCCGCGTTCTCAGCGCCGGCAGCGCCCGTCAAAGCCGCCGTGCTGCCGCCTAACGACCTTCAGTTGCTTGGCCTCCTCTTCAAGACGCCCGTCTCGGCGCCGGAGCTCGTGAGCGACGACATTGAGTCCGCGTCGGCGCGCGAGATCGTCGCGGCGCTCAAAACTTTGCCGCTCGATGGGAAATGGGCGCCGCGCCTGCTCGAAGCGCTGCAGCCGGCGGAGCGCGCCGTGGCCTCCCGCCTGCTCAGCGATGAGCTCGGCTACGACGACCCCGCCGCGCATCTGCGCGCGATGTTGGGCAAGCGGCGGTCGCAACGCCGGCTGAAGGAGCTGGAGCCTTTAGTTTTTTCCGGAAATGCAACGGTGGATCCGGGGCTGCGCGATGAATATCATCGCCTTGCCACGGAATTGAAGGGTACGAAGCGCTGAATGCTTTACGGATTTCCGCAGACGCATTTGTGCCGGGCCAGAAGGGTCCCGGCCTGATTTAGACGCAAGGAGTTATAGATAACATGGCGATTCAGACGAGTCAGGCGATGAAGAACTTGATCGGCCTCGGTAAGGAGCACGGCTACTTGACCCTGGAGGAGATCAGCCGCACCGTCTCGGCTGCGAACATGAAGTCTGAAGAGATGGACGAGCTCATGACCGCGCTCGAGGACCTCGGCATCGAGGTCGTCGACCGCAAGAAGCCCGTCGCCGCCGCCGCGCCCGAGCGCGGCCGCGAGCGCTTCTCGGAAGATTGGGGCGGAAGCTCCGACATTTCCAACTCGATCCGCATGTACCTGTCGGAAATGGGCCGCGTGCCCCTGCTCAATCGCGAGGAAGAAGTCACGCTCGCCCGCAACGTCCGGGAGCGCGAGAAGGAGCTGCGCATGCTCGTCCTCGAGTCGCCCGTTACGATGCGCGAGATCCGCTCGTGGGAAACCCTGATCGAGGCGCAGGAAATGACGCCGAAGGAGCTGATGCCCCGCGGCCGCAAGACCAACGCCGAGTTGTCCGGCATGCGCCGCAAGATGAAGTCGGTGGCGCAGTTCATCACCAAGGCCGAAAAGCAGATGGCCGCGCTGCGCGTCAAGCTTCTCCCCGTCAAGCTTAAGCCGCAGCGAAGAATCAAACTCCAGAAGAAGATCGAGCAGATCAATAAGCTGGTCATCGCTCGAATCCTCAATCTTAACCTCAACCAGGACAAGATCAAGCGCCTGACCAACAAGATCAAGAACCTCGCGGGCAAGATCGAGGAGTGCCGCGACGAGATGGAGCGCTACCAGCGCCGGTACGGCTGCTCGTACGACGAGCTCAAGACCTACTTCGCCGCCTTGAAGAAGGGGAAAATGCGGCCCGAGGCGTTCCGCGCGAAGACCGGCTACGCGCCCACGGCCGTCGAGGCGGCGATGGAGAACATGGAGGTGGTCGTCGACCGCATCGACCGCATCCAGAACACGCTGCCGATTCCGATAGACCGCTTTCTCGAGCTCAACGACAAGATCATCCGCCTCGAGGACACGATCCTCGAGGACAAGCTCAAGCTGATCAAGGCGAACCTTCGCCTCGTCGTCTCGATCGCGAAGAAGCACGTGAACTCGAATCTCGAGCTGTCGGACCTGATCCAGGAAGGCGGCTTGGGCCTGATGAAGGCCGTCGAGAAGTTCGAGTACAAGCGCGGCTTCAAGTTCTCGACGTACGCGACGTGGTGGATCCGCCAGTCGATCAACCGCGCGATCGCCGATCAGGCCCGCACGATCCGCATCCCCGTGCACATGAAGGAGCTGATCTCCAAGCTCACCAAGGTCACGCGGCGCTACCGGCAGGAGTTCGGCCGGGAGCCCAGCCTCGAGGAGTACACGCGCTCGCTGCACATCTCGATGGACAAGGTGAAGAACGTCCTGAAGATCATGCAGGAGCCGGTGTCGCTCGCGACGCCGATCGGCGAGGACGAGGATTCCTACCTCGAGGACTTCATCGAGGACAAGACGACCGCCGCGCCCTCGAACACCGCGTCGAGCTTCCTGCGTAAGACCGAGATTGAAAAGGTGCTCTCCTCGTTGACCGACCGCGAGGCGAAGATCATCAAGCTGCGCTTCGGCATCGACTCCGGCTATCCGCGCACGCTCGAGGAAGTGGGCCGGCTGTTCCGCGTCACGCGCGAGCGCGTGCGGCAGATCGAGGCCAAGGCCATCAGGAAGCTCCGGCATCCTTCGCGGAGCAAGGGCCTGCGCGATTATCTCGACTAGCCGAATGCGCCGCCGACCGCACCGCCATCCCGTCCTCGAGACAGCCGTTTTCACGGCGGCCCTGCTTCTGGCCGTGTTCATCGGCCGCGAGTTGTGGCGTCGCCGCGGCCCGGCGCCGGTCGTGGCGGACCCGGCCGCGGTCGAACCCATCGCGCTGCATCCGACCTATCCGCCCCTTCCGGCGGCCGCGAAGACTTCGAGGACGGAAACAGCCGTCAGCGGCGTGGCGCCGATCAAGCTGACGCGCGTGCAGCGTCGCCGGCCGAAGAGCGGCGTCGTTCCCGCCCCGAAATAACGGCTAGCGCGGCGCGATCGCGCGCGTGACGGCTTCGCGCAGCCCGGCGGGAGTGAATGGCTTCTGGAAGAAGCCGGCGACCTGAGGCATGGCCTCGAACAATGGGCGCAGGTCGCCCTTGGCCGTGACGATGAGGATGGGAACCTTGGCCGCGCGCGGATGATCGCGCAGCGCGGCGGCCGTGCCGATCCCGTCGAGCACCGGCATCATCACGTCGAGAAGGATCAGGTCCGGGAGCGGCGCGGCGGGGTCGTCCGGAGCGACGCCGAGCTTGACCAGGGCTTCCTGGCCGTTGCACGCCTCGCTGACCGTATGCCCCACCTTCTCGAGGACGGCTCGCATGAGCAGGACGAGAGAGGGCTCATCGTCGACGATGAGGAGGTTGGCCATGGCTTAGCGGGGCGGGCGCAGCAGGTCGCGCAGGTAGTCGGCGGCGATATCCTTGGCGCCGAGTCCGAGCGCGATCGCGACGGCCAATCCGATCGACCCGACGAGAATCTGCGCCGTCGGGATCAGAATCTGGGGCCTCACGCCGATCTGCTCGAGGGCGATGATGCCGGAGGCGCCGATCGCGACGGTCTGCGCGGCGACCGCGACGACCGCGCCGCCTCGAATGGAGTTGGCCGCGGCGGCGTTTCTCAGGATGTGGGCGACCAGGCGGCCGAAGAGGAGCCCGCCGAAGAGGATAAGCACGGCCGCGACCATGGAAGGGAACGCCTGGACGAAGCGCTCGAGCAGCACGGAGACCACGGTCATATTCACCGCGTTGGCCGCGGATACGATGAAGAGAAAGAGAATGAACCAGTGGGCGACCCAGGCGAAGGCGAACGTCGGCGATTTGCCCAGGCCGAGGCGGGAGAGGACCTCATTAATGCCGACGCGGCTGGTGTGGTCGTCGAGGCGGAGCTTGCCCAGCGCCAGCTCGATCAAGGTCCGGACGGCCCGGGCGAGGAACATGCCGACGAGGAGCAAGAGGAGCGCGGCCGCGAGCGTGGGGATCGCGCCGGCGAAGCGCTCGTAGGCGCCGAGGAAAGGATCGACGAGCAGTCGGACGAGCATCTCTCCCATGTGGCGATTCTAGCATGTTCCTCTACGTGACCACGGTGTGACCGAAACATCGTTGACAGGCGACAGGTCGTCCGCTATACTGAGCGAGCTTACATGCGCCTTGAATTCCGACGTGCCGAGACTTGGAATTCGCGGGCCTGGGTGAAGGCGGCATGCGCCGTCGTCCTCTTGGTCGCCGCTGTGCGTGCCCGCGCCGTCTCCATCTCCTCCTCCGAGGGCAAGGTCCTCTTCCTTAAGTCGGGCTCCTACACCTGGGCGCAGGTGTCGAGCGGTCAGGTGCTCGCTCCCGGCGACCAGCTCAAGACGGCGAGCGGCGCGCGCGCGACCGTGACCTTCGACGACGCCTCGCGGGTGGAGCTCAATCCCGGGTCCTCGTTCACGCTCAGCGAGGCCGCGTCCCAGGCCAGCACGATGGAGCTCAAGCTCGGTTCGCTGAAGGCCTGGATCTCGAAGAGCCTCAATCGCCGCTTCCAGGTCCGCACGCCGACCGCGGTGTGCTCCGTTCGCGGCACGGAGTTCGGCGTGAACGTCGACCAGGGCGGCGACACGCGGGTGCAGATGTTCGAGGGCTTGCTCGCGGTGGCCGATACGGCGGGCAACGAGGTGCTGCTAAAGGACAACCAGAGCCTCGACGTGACGAAGGACGGGCTCGGGCGCGTGGCGGACGCCGGGGCGCGCGAGGAAACCTCCGGCTCGGACCGGCAGGCCGCCAAACGCGAGGTGGACCTGCGCATGAGCAAGGAGGAGGTCCAGGCCGCCGCCGCCGAGGAAGCCAAGCTCTCCGAGTTCCAAGAGGGGAAGGTGATGATCGACGTCAACGGCAACCGCGTGCGCATCGAGGAGTACATCGTGCGCCCCGCCGCCGACCAGTTCAAGCTCGTGGTGCTCAACGAGCGCGCCGATCGCTTCGACTATTTCTTCTACCACGGCACCTTCAATCAAGCCCTGCCGACCGACATGTCTGAGGCGCTGCGGCAGCTGCCGGGCTGCCTCGACATAGCCTGCCCCTATTTCATGACCTCCTACAGAACCGGGCGTTCGAACACTCAGGACAACATGCTTGAGGTCGCGAGCGGCGGGCATCTCGTGGACCTCAACAACAACGCCGTCGGCGCGGTGGACGACGTGACGGCCGCCTTCGATCCGGTGACCGCGAATTTCATTCAGGTCGCCGCGGGCCGGCCGTTCTATCAGACCCTGTTCAACAACTACAACCTGACCTTCAACGGCGTCAGCCATCAAAGCTGGGCCAGCGGCGTGAACATCACGAACATGAGGAACGGCCAGGCGGGCGCCCCGACCTTCACGAACGTGACCACGGTGCAGAACTCCCCGGCGTGCGCGCCGCCGAACTGCACCTATAGCGAGATCAGCGAGGGCGTCTTCCACGACGTGATCTATGCCTCCAACGGCGCCGGGGACATCTGGGAGAAGTACGACAGCTACGTCATCAGCGACGCGGGCAAGATCGCCAAGACCAGCGACTTCGCCGCCACCGGCTTCGGCGGCCAGTCTTTCAAGACCACCTTGCTCAACTGGAACTTCCAGACCATCGTGACCGCCTCCGAATTTCAAGGACGCAAGATCGACCTCGTCGTCGAACCCAAGATTTTCATTCAATCCGGCCTGATCCCGTAATCGTCGCTTCGTGCTGAAACCCCTCGCCATCGCCGCCGTACTGCTCGCCGCCGCCCTGCCCGCCTCCGCGGTCGAGTGGACACCGGTGCTAAGCGCCTCCCTCGCGGGCGGCCAGTACTTCTTTCAGGGGCAGCGCGCGAACCTCGGCGGCAACGCCGCTCTGACGGCGGCGGCCCTCGGCAAGTTCAGCGACCGCTGGACGCTCATGCCGGTGTACAGCGGCTCCTACCGCGGGACCAAGGGGGTGGATGACGGCGTCGCCGCCGGGACGTTGTTCCAGCAGCAGATGGACCACGCCTTGTCCGTGACCGGCATTCGTAAGCTCGACGACTCGACCTGGCGCGTGAAGCCGTCCGCCGGCTATAAGAGGCAGTTCCTGAAGGAAACGCGCAACGAGGACTGGGGAGACGGGCTTTTCGACTACGAGAAGATTTCAGCCGGCGTCGAGCTTGAGAATATGTATAAGGAGCCGTTCTCCTGGCGCGTGGGCCTCGACACGTTTCGCGTGCGCTTTCCCAACTACGAATCCCTGGAGTCGCGCTCGGGCGTGGATCCCTTCGGCAGCCCGCTCGGACGCGAGCTCGCCTCCAAGCGCACGCTCGATACCTACAACTGGCAGGCCTCGGTCTCCGGCAGCCGGCCGTGGCCGTTCGAGGAGCCCAAGTATGTGCTGACAGGCTCATACTCCCTCCTTTATAAGGACTATCTGGACCAGAACCTGGTGAAGGAGAACGGGCAGTTCGAGAACGCCGGCCGTCAGGATTTTGTGCAGGCGCTCGGCGGCTCGGTGGTCCGCCCCATTCCGATGAGCGTGTTCGGCACCGACGGCCGCCTGGACCTGAGCATGGGCCTGAATTTCGCCTACAACCGCTCCGACCAGAACAGCTTCGACGCGGCCTTCGCCAGATTTCTATCGGATTCCTACAGTTATTGGACCGTCGGAGCGGGGCCGGGGGCGGCGCTGTCGTGGGGGGAGAAAAAGGCGCCCTCCTGGGCCTCGGCGTCCTTTCGTTGGTCGCGCCAGAGCTACCTCGGCCGGCTTGTCCAGGATACGGTCGGAGTGTACAGCTCGGCGAAGCAGGTGCACGACCGCTACAATCTGTCCATCGCATACGGCTACCCGATCGCGCCCAAGCTCACCATGACCTTTCGCACGAACGTGCTCTGGGTCGCGTCGAATCACAAATATCAGAAGAACTACGCGTACACCTACCGCGCGCTGAACTATCTGCTCGGCGTCGCGTACGAGTTTTAGGAGACCACTGATGGACGGCATCGTGTTGGACGCAATGGGCGAGAAGGAGTATCTCTGGCTCGAGAAGGGCCTCAAGAAGATGGGCTTCTTCTCCAAACTCTCGCTCAAGCAGCTGGCCGGCGTGCTGCCGTACATGGCCCTCGTGCGGTTCGACAAGGGCTCCGTCGTGTGTTCGGAAGGAGATCCCGGGGACGGCTTCTACCTGATTTACGAGGGCGGCGTGTCGGTGACGAAGAAAGGCTGGGATAAGCCGGTCGCATCCCTGAAGCCGGGAGAATTTTTCGGAGAAATGTCCTTGCTGTTCCGTCAGCCACGTACCGCGACCGTGCGCACGACCAGGCCTTCCCGTTTGTTCGCCCTGCACGCCCAGGATTTCAACCGCATGCTCAAGAAGAACCCGACCGTCGCCCGCACCTTGCGCGGCGTCGCCGAGGCTCGCCGCAAGGAGCTGGCGCAAGCTTAAGATAAATTCGCAATGTGACGCATATCACCTGGCGTTTACCAGAATAGAAGGTTATACTCAGCCGTAGCCGACGTTCGTATCACGGAACACCGAGACCGTGACCACCGAGACCAGCCGTACTCCGTTCAAGCCGTGCGCCTTCCTCGCAGCCTTCGGGCTGGCGTTGGCGCTTTTTCCGTCGGCGGCGAACGCGGCTTCCGTCGGCCTCATTCCCCGCCTGAGCAGCGCCACTTTCTCGGCCGGCGCGGCCGATTACGCCTACGGAGTTTCTCGCGACGGCGCCGGCAATCTCTTCATCGTCGGCGCCACCAGCTCCGCCGCCACCAGCCGCGACATCTGGGTCAGCCGCTGGAACGAGCAGAACCTGACCGTCATCTCGAGCGCGGCGCTCAACGGCAGCGGCAACGGCATCGACTTCGGGCAAAGCCTGACGATCGGAAGCTCGGGAGACATCTTCGCCATGGGCGCTTCGTCCGTGGCCGGCGCGGGAATGCGCCTGTGGCTGGGAAAATTCTCGCCGTCGCTGACCCTCGTCAGCAGCGTCACCACCAGCTTCCCGTACCCGGTCAACTTCTCGGACGGCGGTCAGATCGTCACTGGTCCGGGCGGCGACCTCTACCTGACCAGCACGGTGATCGAGAGCGGCCTCTTCAAGGTCCTGCTCGCGCGCTATACCCCGACGCTGGCCTTCGTGTCGAGCACCTCCTACTTCAACGGCTTCGATCAGAACTACGGGAAGTCCCTGGCTTTCGACGGCAGCGGCAATATTTTTGTGGCCGGGGCCTTCGCCCCGTCCGGAGGCGCCTCACCGGACATCTGGATGGGGAAATTCACGAGCAACCTCGTGTACTTGGCGAGCGCGACCATGGTCGCGGGCGCGGGCGGAAACACGGACTCTCCCCAGGGCGTCGCCATGGGCTCGGACGGCAACGTGTATGTCGCGGGCTTTAAGAACAACGCGGGCGGAGTGGTCGACGTCTGGTTGGGCAAGTACAGCCCCGGACTGGCCTTGCTGTCTCAGAATTCATACCCGAGTCCCAGCGCCGGAAACTTCGTCGGCTTCGGCCTCGTGGCCGGCCAAGACCGGCTATACGTTCCCGGCTATCTGACCAGGTCGGGCCAGGGCGGGGTCGCGTGGCTGGGCGAGTTCGACTACAGCCTCGTTATGCTGTCGAGCGGCACGTTCAATACGGCCAGCGGGGCGGACCAGTTGTACGGGCTCGCCGTCGACTTTGACGCGCGCAAGGCCTACGGCGTTGGCTTCGTGACGCCGGCCTCGGTATCGCAGACCTGGCTCGCCTCGTTCAAACTCCCCGGATCCGGCAACGAGTTCATGGCCCGGGTCGTCTCGACCGCGCCGCCGTCTGTCGACCCGACGACCCAGTACGTGCCCGTGATTTACGCGGATCTCATCGCGTATCCCGGCGACGTGGCGCTCGGCTCGGTCGTCACGCTCAATTTGTTCGGCGACGTGCCGTCGAGCCAGTTCACGGCGACCTTGTGGCGCGACAACGGTGACGGCTCCTTCTCGAACGCCTCGGACTCCTTCGTCGCGTCGACCGGATTTTCGCCGCCGAGCGGCGGCCTGCCGGCGCGCGCGTCTCTGAACACCACGGGGGAGGCCGCGCTCACCGCCGGCGTCTCCACGCGCTACTTCTTCGCGGTTAATTTCTCCAGCGTCCCCCCGGGGCGCGACGTGCGGTTCGGTTTCGAGCTGGGCACCGACCTGTCGAACACCATCACCGACCTGCCGCTGCCCTTTTACACCACGCCCATTTCGGTCCTCGCGAGGGTGCACGCCAAGCCCGCCGACGGCAACTTCCCCACGCCCGTCGGGGGGGCGACGCGCAGCGGCGGCCTCGACACCGGCGTGTACGTCCTGACGGGCCAGCGCATCGCGGCCCAGGCCGCCCCGGGCTCCCTCTGGAACGTTCCGGCGTCGACGACCGCCGACGGCGGATCGCCGGTCGAAGGCCTCGGCTCCTTCAACCGCGGCGCCTTGGTCGGCCGCATCGGTTCGGGGCCCTGGCAGCTTCTCGGGCAAAGCTCGACGATCACCGCGACCTCTAACGGCACCTTGTACGTCGCCGCCAACGACGCGAACTATGCGGACAACTCCGGCTTCATCCGCGCCAAGTTCAGCGTCCTGCCGTCCACGACGCCGAAGATCTGGCTCGGCGGCACGCTCGGTTTCGAGACCAGCGCCGATATCAACCAGAACTGGGCCGGCGGGCGGCCGTTCCACGGCGAGAGCGTGGTCTTCGACTCCGGGGCCTACAACTGCGACTGGAACCTGCCGTTCACGTCGTTGACCTCGCTGTTCGTGTCGACGGCATTTACCGGAGACATCCGCCTGGTTCCCGCCCCTTACCACTATAACGCCGAGCTCGTCGTCGACGGCGACGCGACCATCAAGGGCGGCCGCTTCTTCATCGGCGGCTCTTCCATCACGGCGCCCAACCGGCTCCGCGTCAAAGGTCGCCTGACCGTGCGCGACTCCGGGACGCTCGACGCGGGCGGCGGCAATCTCGAGCTCGGTCTTGGGGCGGAGGTGAGCTACGGTGGAGTGCTGCGCTCCGCGGGCAGCCTGACGATCCAGCGCGCTATACCGGCCACGCCCTGGTATATGCACGTCGATCAGGGAAGCGTCAACGTCACCGGCTACTCCTCTTTCAGCGGCATAGATTTTCTCACCCTCGCCAGCGCGACCGTCGTCGCCTTCGACGGCGTGAGCTTCAATACGATCGGGACCTCGACTTCCCCTTATATAAAGCTCGTGTCGGGCGCGCCTCGTTCCTACCTATTCAACAACCTTGAAGCGGGGCCGACGAGCCGCACTTCGGGCGTGAGCGCTTCTCTCATGGTCGCCGGCTCCACCGTCATCTTCAACAACTCGACGGGAATCGGCGGGACCTTGTTCGGCTCTCCCAACACGACGGATCCGAACAAGGTCGTGAAGTGGCTGCCCGATGGCGGAGGTTCACCCGGGGCTATCTCCGGCAACCTGTCATCGTTGCCGAGCAACACCGGCACCTTCCGCGTGATCGCCTCGACCTCGCCCAAGGCAGTCGACAACACGGGGTTCGGCGGCGGCGGCGGCGACAACCCGACCCTGTCGGGCAGCCCCGCGGGCTACTCGATCACGGGACTGCGCTCGCCCGGCACCTACTACCTCTTCGGCTACATCAACGCCGGCGGAACGCCCGGCTCGCATTCGCCCCGCGGAGGCTTCGGCCATCCCGGAGAATTCCGCTCCGACCCGGTCTTCCTGCCCGCCGGCGGCTCTCTGTCGAGCATGAACATCACGCTGCGTCCGTGGGGCGCGGTGAACGGCTGGGTCGACAATTTCTCGACCCAGGCCGGGCCGCTGGTGGTGGAGACCTGGACCGGCGTACCGAACGTAATCGGCAGCACGCGCCAGGCGCGCGCCCTGCCCCAGCCGTCGGGATTCTTCCTCTTTGAGACCCCCGCGGACTTCGGCGGCGTGCTGTACTCGAGCTCGGTGTTCGCCTTCGTCGACGCCAACCGCAACGGCTCCTGGGACGTCTTCGAGGCCTCGGACACCTTCAACCCCGTCAGCGTGACGGCGCTGAGCACCGCCGGGCCGGTCAACCTGTCTCCCGACGGCGGCGACCCTCTCCCCGGCGGCTCCGTGGTTCTGACGGGGACCCCCGTGCATCCCGGCGCGCTCGGCGTCAGCGGTCCCAATCCGCTGCTCCGCCTGACCTTGGCGACCTCCGGAGGCAATGCGGAGTTCGCCGCGCTGAAGGTTCGCTATCAAGGCGGGCCGCTGCCCAATCCGGGCGCCGCGTTCAGCGTATGGAACGACAACGGCGATCTCGCCTTCAACCCGGCGCAAGACGCGAAGCTCGGCGAGTCACCGATCTTCACGCTCGGACCGAGCACCTACACGGTAAGCTTCACGGCGCCTGTGCACCTGCCGTCCGGCCAGAGCCGAAACTTCTTCGTCGCCCTCGAGCTGGGCGGCTTCGGCCTGGGCTTTGCGAACGCGGGCGTCCTGATCGACGCGGCGACGAGCTTCTCGCTCTCGGCGGGCACCTTCTCGGTGGTTCCCGGCTTCCCGATTCAGACCGGGGCGCTGCCGATCCTGGCCGTCGTCCGCGCCAGCGAGACGGCGACGGCGGACCTGCAGGGCGGCGCGCCGACCTTCGTCAACTTCTTCCCCGGCCAGATGATGTCCGTCGTCTCGACCGGCGTGTGGCGCACCGGGCCCGGCGATTCGCCCACCGGCCCGGGCGGCGCGCCGGGCACGACCGGCCTCAACACCGTCCTGCCGGCGGCCAACCGAGGCGAGCTGATCGGGCGCATGGAGCAGGGCACTTCCTTCTCCTCCCAGTGGTTCCGGATCGGCGCCTCCTCGACCCCCTTCGCGTCGCCCGCCGGCGGCATGCTCCGCCTGGCGATCAACGACTTCGTCGGCGCCTACTCGGACAACTCCGGCGCGGTGCTGGCCGGCTTCGCCGTCTCGGGAACCTCCGTCGGCGCCTTGTCCGGCCAGGTCTTCTACTCGACCCCGATCGCGGGCACGCTCACCGTCACCGCCCGTCTGAATGGAATCACTCCGATGGCCTCGACGAGCTTCGGCGTGGCCTCTTCGTCGGCCTATCCTTACGTCATCACCACCTTGACGCCCGGCCCGTACACCTTGCATGTCACTCATGGCTCGAACTCGAACTTCGGCCTGAGCGTCCAGAATGCTTACGTCCAGGCGGGCGCCACCACCTCCCTCGACGCGGTCATGTACACGTCCACAGCCGGTATCAGCGGCACCATCGCCTACACCGGAGTGCTCGGTCAGGGGAACTTCGAGATCGGGGTGGCGACGGTCACCGATTTCACAGGCCTCGTCCACTTCTTCGGCGGGGTCTCCACCGGGGTCGTGGGCTCCTACGCCATCGGCAACCTGCCCGCTCCGGCCACCTATTTTTTGATCTCCTACCGCGACGGCAACGGCAAGGACGGGCCCGACGGCCCCGAGCCAATCGGCTATTACGGAACTCCGGGCGCGGGCGTGGCCACCTTGGGCTCCGCGATGACGCCTATTTATATTCCCAGTTCCGGCACCGTGCCGGGCATCAACGTGACCTTGACCGATATGGGCAGCATCGAGGGCGCGGTCGCGCTGCTTCCGGGCGCGACGGGCGCGTTGATCGTCGAGGCCGGCAAGGGCGTACCGGGCACCGTGGGCTACGCGACGGAGAACCGGACCCGTGTCCCGGTCCCCGGCACCTTGCCTCCCCTGGGGCTGTCCTATAACCTCGGCCTCCTGCGCCCCGCCACCGGCTACAGCCTGTTCGCCTTCCTCGATAAGAATTTCGACAATCAGCCCTCCGCCGGCGAGGAGCAGCGGTTCCTGACGCCGATCTCGGTGCCGTCCGGCGGCCGCGCCCGCGTCGACTTCGCGCTGTCCGCCCTGTCGGCGCCGCCGGCGCCGTCGGTGTTCGCGCCCACGGCAGGGCTCGGCTCCGTCACCTTCAACTGGAACCTCGTGCCGGGCGCGACCGGCTATCAGCTGCGCAGCGCGGGCGGCTCGGTGCTCCTATCGCTCGGCGGGGGAACGAGCGTCTACATCGACGCGCTGTCCGACAACACCTCCTCGCAGATCCGCGGAATCACCGCGTCCAACGGCAACGGCGTGTCGTCGACGGCCGTGTCTTCGATCACCTACTCGCTCGCCACGGTTCCGTTCCCGGTCAACACGGGCGCGGTCACCTCCCTCGGCGCGACCGTCTCGTGGGGCGGGACGAACCCGGCGGGGACGAATTTCGAGCTGCTGAGATCGTCGTCGTCCGCCGGAGCCGCGGCGCGCGTGGCCTTCGGTCCCGCGACCTCCTTTCCCGACGCGCTCGCGCCGGCCTCGACCTACTTCTGGAAGGTGCGTGCGGTCAACGGCAACGGCGTCGCGACCTCCTTCGGTTCGGAAGTCTCGGAGGTCACCTTGCCGTTCACCGGCGCCTCCCTGGCGGGAACCCTCTCCTACGATGGCTTCCAGACGGCGGGGGGGCGGAATTTCGTCATCGAGGCCTCGACGAGCGGCACGACCTTCTTCCCGCGCGCGTCATCCGCCTCGCTTCCTGGGGCGGGGCTGCAGCCTTGGTTCCTGCCCGTGCCTCCTTCGAATTCCTATTTCGTGCGCGCGTTCGTGGACCTGGCCGGCAACGGCGTCCTTCAGGGCGTCGCCGACCGAGGGTCGGTCGGCCCGACCGCGGTCGCCGCGTCGCCGGTGACGGGCGTGAACTTCACGGTTATCCGGGACACCGTCGCCCCAGGGTCTCCCGCCGGCGCGCTCGCGATCCCTGGCACGAACAAGGTGACCTTGACCTGGGCCGCGCCGACCAAAAATGCGAACGGCTCCAATCTCCTGGACCTCGCCGGCTACGTTGTCGAGCGCTCGACGGCCTTGTCCGCTTCGTTTTTCGCCTTGACCCCGGCCGCCTTGTCCTCGTCGACGCCTTCCTTCATCGACTTCTTCCCGATCCCCGGCATCGCCAACTTCTACCGCGTGCGCACCGTCGACATCGGCGGCAATCTGTCCGCGCCGTCGGGTGCGGTCACGGCCGTGCCGTCCTCGGGCGGCTCTATTTCCGGACAGATCCGGACCTTCAGCGCGGCGACGGCGGGCCAGTACCGGGTGCGCCTGAGCACCATGCCCGCGTCCTCAGCCCTCAGCGTGGCCGAAGCCGCAGTGACGAGCTACACCTTCACCGCGCTCGCCGACGGCGTCTACTACCTTCGCGCCTTCCGCGACATCAACGGCAACGGCTCCCATGACCCCTTGACCGAGCCCGCCGGCACATTCGGCGGCCTCAACCTGCCGTTCCCGATCGCCGTCGTCAACGGCAATGCGATTACGGGCGCGGACGCGACGATCTGCGACCGCTCGCCCCTGCAGCCGCCGGCCGTTGCGGGCAACCTGCTGGTCGGCAGCTGCCCCGCCCTCGACAAGGGGCCCGGGTTCGTGACGAACCTCTTTGCGCTCTCCGTGGGCGCCGGAACCGCCGGGTCGCTCGGCGTCGGCACCCAGGTCAACCTGGCGATCTCGACCAGCACCGCCTTCGCCAGCGAGATCATCCTGCTCGGCCCCGATGGCCGCGTGTTCGCCCGCGACAACCGCGCGGGCGGCGCCAACCTGTCTACGACGCTCAGCCAGCCCGGCGTCTACCTGGCCGAGCCGACGAGCTTCCAGCTCGGCGGCGGCGGGACCTTCCAGCTGAACATGCGCCTCGAGGGCGGCTTCGCGGGCGCGATCGCGGGCTCGGTGACCTACGCGGGGGCGGTCTCCGGCAAGGTATACGCGCAGCTCTTCGACTCTCCCGGGCTCACGGCCATTCCGATCCGGACCTCGACCTCGACCTCGGGCTTCCCGACGCCGACGCCCTTCAGCTTCGCCGGCCTTCCCGACGGCACCTATTTCCTGCGCTCTTACATCGACGCCAACCTCAACGGGGTGCGCGACAGCGGCGAGCCCTCCGGCCAATACGGCGTGTCGGCGAGCTCGTCATTGCCGGTCATGGTCGCCGGCGGCCTCGCGATCGGGGCCCCGTTCACGGTGACGCTCGCCGATCCCGCCGGCGGCACCATCCGCGGCGCGGCTCTGTACAACGGTACCGCCTCGGGCGCGCTGCGCGTGGAGACCGGACTGCCTGACTGCTCTCAGTGCAGCTCGATGTCCCAGGTCGTGGCCTTCGCGACCGTCGCGGCGGGCGGCGTGTACACCTTGCCCTTCCTGCCCGCGGCCACCGATTACGTCGTGCGGGCCTTCGTCGACGCCAACGGCAACGGGCGCTCCGATCCACTCGAGCCCACGATCTCGACCTTCCCGATCTCCGTCTTCGTCAACGCCACCTCCACGGTCAGCCTGGTCATCGGCGAGGCCGGCTTCGGCGCGCAGGGCGCGGCGATCGTCGTCGGCACGGTGTCCTATTCCGGCACCGCCTCGGGCCCGGTCATCATGGGCCTTTCCCGCGACTCGCAGTTCCGCAACGTCGACTATCTTCTGACCGTGTCGGCAACGGGCTACTTCGAGCGCCCCGGCCTGCTGGGCGGCACGACCTACTATCTGGCGGGGTTCATCGACGCGAACCTCAACAACAGCCCTGACGCGGCCCTGGGCGAGCCGGTCGCCGCCGGCTCGCTCTCTTCCTACGGCGGGGCCGTCGATTTTGAGAACCCGCCCATGATTTTCGTGCCCGTGAGCGGCGTGACCGGGGTCAAGCTCAACCTCTCCGACCCGCCGAACGGATCCATGGTCGGGACTTTGCGCTACACCGGTACGTCGGCGGCGGCCAACCTCATTGTGCAGGCGGGCCTGGACGGCGGCTTCTCGAACGCGATTCAGCAGGTCGTTCCGCGCGTGGTCGGCGTGAGCACCTATTCCTTCCAGCTGAATTACCTGGCGGCCGGTTCGTATTACGTCTTCGCCTTCATCGACCTCAACGGCAACGGCTACAGCGACTTCGGCGAGCCGTCGGGCGGGCGGCCTTCCATCTTCATCTCGACCGGCGCGACCGCCTTCCCGTTCTACGGCGCGGATCTCGACGTCCGCGATCCCGGCGGCTTCGGCGCGACGGCGAATACCGGCCGCATCAAAGGCGAGATGACCTATCTCGGCACGCAAACGGGTCCGCTATTCGTGCGCTTCTTCGTCAACCCGGACTTCCTCGGCGCGCCGGCGTACACCCTGCGCGTGCCGGCGACCCCGGGGCCGGGCGACTTCGATTTCGAGCGCGCTAACCTGCCGTTCGGCAGCTATTATCTCGACGCGTTCCGCGACGCGAGCGACTCCGGCGTCTACAATCCGGCGGTGCACGCCTACGGTAAATTCCAGGGCGGCGCGGCCGTCTCGATTTCGGCTCAGCGCATCGACGCCCACGTTCATTCCAGCCAGATCACCGACCCGGGAATGGGCGGCAGCGTGAACGCCTTCACCGGGTCCTTCGCGGCACCCGGCGGCGCCCGCTTCGATGGAGGCGCTACCGACCTCGGCGTGATCGTCGTCGTGGACTCGACGACGGCCTCGGGCCCCCAGCCCATCGTGCTCGGCGTTTCGGCCCAGAACGGCGGTGTGGACACGCTCGCCGTGCGCTACAGCTCGACCGGCGTGATGATCTCTTCCCGCATCGTCCAGTTCGGCGACCTGACCATCAATTCCCTGGCGACGGACGGCGCGGGCGCGGTGTTCATCCCCGGTCGTCAGGAGTCGACCAACTCCGAAAACTTCAGCGCGACGGGGACCTTGACCCGCTACAACGCGAATTGGGGCGTCGTGAACTACGCCGAGTTCCCGAATTACCAAGGCCTGGACAATATCGGCTACGGCGGCGGGTTCGTCTATGCCGCCGCGCGCCACAGCAGCAATCAGGTCCGCGCTCTCAAGATCGATCCCGTCACCTTCGTCACCGTCGCGACCGGCGCCTTCGCCAGCCCGGTCTCATGCTCGAACTTCGGCTGCAACTCGCGCGTCGAGGGCGGCGCGTTGAGCCCCAACGGGGCCATCTTCATGGTTTACGGCGTCGTCAACCAGATGTCCGACGAAGACCGCGGGCTGCACTTCCTGCTCAAGTTCGACTCGGGCTTGAACCTCATCGCCTCACGCGAGGTGACGGCGCTTGGCGCGCCCATCGGCGGCTCGGGCCTCAGCCTGGCGGTCACCGACGCCGGCGCCGCTTATCTCGCCTTCCCGACCGACGGCGATACCGCGCGCACCTTCAAGTTCGACGTGTCCGGCGCGGCGATCACGCCGGCGGGCTCCACCGCGTACTCTCCGATCAAGGTCCACTTCAGCGGCCTGGGCAACCTCCAGCTCGATCCGGCCAACGGCTATCCCTATGAGGTGTGGGAGAGCACCACCGGCGCCGGCGACTACATGCTTCTGCGCTACGACCCGTCGCTCAACCTGATCGGCCAGACCTTCTTCGACGGCCTGAACAACACACTCGAGGACATCGGGTTCAGCTTGAGCATCTACAACTCCTCAACGGTGTTCATGACCGGCTCGGTCAACAACGGCCGCAACCTCGACTGGGCGACCATCCGCGTCAACGGCAACGCCAGCGCCTCGGTGAGCGCCCCCGGCGCGGTCGTGACGATCACGACCGCCAACGCGGTTAATTTTATCGCCGGCACGGTGACCTACGGCGGCACGCTCGTCACCTCGGGCACCGTGCGTATGTCCTTGACCCCGGCTTACTCCGAGGTTCCGATTCGCTTCGCGACCGGGACCTTCGCGGCCTCGACGCCGTTCCTGTTCAACAACGTGCCGGACGGCCTGTACGACATCCGGGCGTTCATCGACCCCAACGGCAACTTGAGCCCCGACCAGGGCGAGCCGATCGGCGCGACGACCCTGGCGGGCATCGAGCACGCCGCGCAGACCGGCAGCCAGACCCTCGGCGCTCCGGTCCAATTGTGCGACCGGCGTCAGATCGCCTTCGACGTCGACGTCCTGCACTCGCTGACCGCGGCGGACTGCACCTCTCCCGACCGCCCGGGCGCGCCTCGCCGCCTCTACACCTTTGCCGGCACGCGCGGCCAGCCCGTCACCATCCTGATGAAGGCGGTCGGCTTCTACGACTCCTACCTCGACCTGTACGGCCCCGACGGGACCTGGCTTGAGTACGATGATGAGAGCGGCGGTGTCGGCAACGCCAAGATCACGAACTACATCCTTCCCGTGGACGGCGTGTACACGATCGACGCCGGTGCCTACGCGGCGAGCACCTACGGCCAATTCCGCCTCTCGCTCTCGGCCTCGGCCGGGGCGCTCGGCGGCATCATGGGGCGCGTCAATTACACGGGCAGCCAGGGCGGCGCGGTCATCGTCGGGCTCTTCGACACGACCGTGTTCTCCACCGCCACGGCCGTCGGCAAGCTCGTGCTGACGAGCACGCGCGTCTTCTCCTTCACGGATCTGCTGGTCGGCACGACCTACTACCTGGGCGCCTTCATCGACGTCAACGCCAACAACGCGCCGGACCAGGGCGAGGACGGCGGCGTGTTCGGCCTCGACGGCGTGCCGAACCCGATCCTGCTCGCCTCCGGTCAGGTCGCCTCGGGCATCGAGATCGCGGTCAATCCCTCGACGGCCGGCGCCGCCACTATCTCCTACGTCACGGGCGTGTCGACCTATGCCGGAACGCGAACCGGTGCGCTCGTTCTCGAGTTCTGGTCTGGGTCTGACTTCTCCGGCCGCCCCATCGCCAGCCGCGTGATGCCGACCGGCGTGGGCCCCTATGACGTCGCGGTCCCCGGCGGCGTTCCTTATTACGTCCGCGCCTACATCGACGCCAACGGCGACTTCGCCCCGCAGCCCGACGAGCCGCGCGGCGTCTACGCCCCTCACGGCCAGGGCGCCGAGCCGGTGTTCGTCCCGGTCGGCCAGACCTTGGTCGGAATCGACCTGACTTTGAAGGACCCCGGCCTGACGGCCGGCGGCGCCATCGCAGGGGCCGGAACGGCGGTGCTGTCGTCGACCTACGCCGTGGCGGGCGCTCGGGCGACTCTCATCGTCACCTACACCGCCGGCGCGAGCGGGCTCGCGGGCGGCGCGGCCTCGACCGGAGGCGTGGTCGGCTTCACCGCTCCGCCCGGCTTCCCGTTCCCGGTCGCCTCGGCGGCCGGCTCGAGCGTCACCGTCAAGAGCGCGTTTACGACCTTCGGCGCGGTGAGCTACAACGGCCCCTCGGCCTTCGTCAAGCTGACCGGCGCGGGCCTGGCGGCGGGCCAGACGATGACCTTGGAGTGGTCGGGCATCTACATCCCCTGCCTGGTAGGCAAAGCGACCGTGACGGTCTCGGCTCTCCAGAACTCGGTCGCCGCCTCGGACACGCCGCTCCCGCTGGTGCTCGGCTCTCCGTCGCTGGCCATCGCCGCCGGCGCCGCCCGCTTCGTGCAGCTCGATGAGCCGTACTTCTCCGTCAAGAAGGGGGAGCTGTCCCCCGCGCGGCGGCTCGAGACGCGCGACCAGTGCGGCACGCGCGTCGCTTTGACCTCCGCGCTGACCGTCGACCTGCGCACGCGCCGCTACGACGGCGCGAATTTCGTCTTCGACACCGCGGTCGGGGTGACGACGAACACCGCGCTGTCCACCGGCACCGAGGTCGCCGTCAATTTCGCGGTCGGCGAATCCTCGAAGACCTTCTACGTCCTCGCGGAGTCGACCGGCTTCAAGAACCTCGAGCTCCACTACAACCTCGCCTTCGACACGACCTTCTACTTCGGCGTGACGGCGATGCCCGCAGACGCGCTGACCGCGGTGTCCGTGTCGACCGCGTCGAGCGGCGTGGCGCTCTCGAGCGCCGCGATCGGCTTGGCCGCCAACGGCCAGCCCAACTCGGTTTTCCTTAACTTCACGCTCGGCGACGCGCAGCAGCCTTGGCACGTGCTCGTCTCCTCGCTTCCTTTCAAGTCCGGCGAGAGCCCGAACGCCGTCTGGGAGCGGTGGGGGTACGGCCAGCCGAACAAGGGCGAGATTTCGTGGGACGGCCGCTACAGCCCGTGGATCAACGGCGGCGTCCGCGTGCCCAACGGCCTCTACTACACCCGCGTCGAGGTCGGCGGCGGCGGCGGCGTCAAGGACGACACGATCCGCCTGACCGTCTCTTTGCCCCAGTTCGCCGGCCGAGCCTACGACCCGGGCACCGTGCCCAACCCGCCGCTGTCCGGCGTGCAGCTGCGCATGTACGGCCCCTCGGGGTACTTCACGGCGGAAACCGCGTCCGACGGCACCTACGTCCTTCCCGGCCTGGGCGCGGGCAGCTACCGCTTGAGCCTTTCGCGGACCGACTATGTCGAGGGCTCGCTCGACATGACTTTGAACACCTCGGGCGCGGCGACCTCCTTCACCTCGCGCACCCAGGGCCTGGGAGTGTCCTCCAACGCGACGGGCGGCCTCGACCTCTTCATCGGCCGCGCGCCGCGCCTGAGCGTCGTGCCCTCGCTCGACGCCTCGGTCGCGGCCGTCGCCAACGACCAGTGGGGCAACCTGCAGGTCCGCTCCTCCACCGACAGCCAGGGAGGATCCACCTTCTACGGCCCGATGCGCCTGAAGGGGGGAACCACCACCTTCGACGACGGCGGCCAGTGGGACTCCGCCACCCAGCAGTTCGTCGCCAAGACCCTGCTCGGCTTCAACGTTCCCGTCGGCACCTACACCGTCCTCGCGGACCTGACGGGCTATTCTCGCTCCACGGCCTCGGTGTACGTCGGTCCCGACGGCATCCGCCTCGATCTGACGCCCTTCCTGCCCAAGGCGGTCATCACCGGCCAGGTCGGGCTTGGCGTGGGCAACCCCGCCGGCCCCAACGGCCTGCCCGTCGGCTTGAGCGCGGTCGCGCTCTCCACCGACATCGTTACCTCGAGCCTGTCGGGCGGGACCTACATCCAGCCCGGTTCGACCTACGCGGTGTACTCCATCTCCGGCTTCGACGCCGGCGCCTATCTTCTGCGCGCCAACACCCAGGGCCTGAGCGCCGTCACGACCGGCCCGATCCTGGTCGTCGGCACGGCCGCCGTGGCGGGCGTCAATTTCCCGAACTTCGGCGCCGGCTCCTCCATCACCGGCACGATCAGCGTCACCGCTCAGAACGGCACCCGCATCTTCGTCAACGCCTGGTCGCCGGGCTCCTTCAACTTCGGCTCGACGGTCGTCTATGTCAACGCCAACGCCGCGAGCTACGCCCTCAACGGCCTCGACGCCGGCGCGACCTACCAGCTGTACGTCAACATCGAAGCGAACAAGAGCTATGACGTGGACGGCGGCTTCCCGCGCAAGGTGCTCCCGCCCGCGACCGACAGCTTCACCCTCAAAACCGCCTCCGGCGTCATTTCGGGAACTATCATCCTTCGCGCCGGCAGCACCGACTTCCTGAACGTGACCTTGACCGGAGTCGTGACCGCGTCGCTGCATCCCGACGAGGTCGGCCATTCCTTCGTCGAGGTCTCGACGACCCTGCCCAACTTCAGGTGCGGCGACGGCTCCGCCGTGCTCGCCACGGGCTGCTGCCCCGTCGGCGTCTCCTCGGCGACTTTCAGCGCCCAGGACCTCAACACCCAGACCCTCGATCTGCGCTTCCTGCATTCGACGACCGGCCAGTCGTCGCGCCACTCGGTGTCCGCGGTCAACGGCGCCACCGTCACCTTGGTCTCGGACCTGAGCCACTCGACCTACTCGATCTCGGGCTTCCTCATCAACCAGATCGGCGACGCCCTGTTCAACACGAACGCGAAGATCGTCGCCAACGCCCCGTACATCAAGCCCGCCGGCTACCCCGTCGGCCTGTCCTCGTCCACGGCGCGCATCACCGCCGTGCGCCAGGAGATCGACAGCTTCGGCACCGCGATCTCGACCGTGTTCAACCCGATTTCAAGCCGCGTCGGCTTCCTCAACGACTCGGGCGCCTTCACGATCCCCAACCTCCCCAACGGCGTCTACGTCGTGCGCACGGTCGACCTGCGCTCCTGCTCGACCTGCGCGGTCGTCGTGCCCTCGGTCGGCCGCCTGGTCACCGTCTCCGGCGCCTCGGTTTCGAGCGTGACCCTGACGGTCTCCAACGGCTACTCCGTCTCCGGCACCATCTCGCTCGACGGCGGCATGCTCGACGCCCGCATCTTCGAGCTCTCGGTTCGCAACCGCCGCCAGGAGGTCGTGCGCTCGACCGTGGCCTACCTCGGCGACGTCGCGCTCGGCGCGATGGCGGGCTCGGTGGACTACTCCTTCACCAATCTGCCCGCCGGCGAGTTCTACACCCTCACCGTGCGCGGCCAGCTCTTCCCGATCAAGTACGCGGGCCGTCCGATCAAGTTCCCCGATCCTTCCCTCTCGCCGACCGGCCTGCAGTCGAACCTGACGAAGCAGAACGTGCTGATGCAGCGCGCGGCCTACCTCACCGGCCGGCTCAAGGACGGCAAGACCGGGGAGCTAATCCTCGCCGCCAACGCGACCTTGCTGGCGCCGAACTTCGCGATCACGGCGAGCGCCAACCCCTGGACGGAAGGCGGCTTCGTGGCCGCCGCCTCCTCCATCTCCAACCGCCCGATCGAGGGCGACGGCTACTTCCGCGTCGGGCCCCTCGTGCCCGACGTCTCCTACGACCTGCGCCTGGCGCAGACGACGTGGGACCCGAACTTCCTGGCCTCCGGCAGCCAGAACTATTCCCCGGTGACCATCGGCGGCCTCAAGCCCACCCCCGGCGAGATCCGCGACGTCGGCATCGTCGCCCTCGGCCAGGGCCAGTCCATCACCGGCGTGGTCAAGTCGACGGCGACGGGCCTTCAGCTCGGCAACATCAAGGTCACGGCCCGCCCGTCCTTCGGCTCCGAGGACGCCCTCGTCGTGCAGACCTTCACCAACTCGCAGGGCGTGTACTCCCTGTGGGTGTCGACCTCGATTTCGAACCAATTCAACCTGGTCGCCGCTCCGCGCGACGGCAACCAGGCCAGCGACGGCCGCTACTACGGCTCGGTCGAGGTCACCAACCTCAACCTGCAGACCCAGACCAGCGCGAACTTCCTGCTCACCCCGCTTCCGGTCGTCGTCACGGGCCAGGTACTCGTGGCCGACGCGGCGACGGGCGGCGCGCTCAGCTATCCGTTCGGCGATAAGCGCGGCTTCCCCGCGGCGGCGCTGAATCTGCAGCCGGTCGGCGTCGTCGCCGAGAACCCGCTCGGCGACATCGAGACGGCCACGGAGTCGGGCGGGTTGTTCAGCATCCCCGGCCTCTCCACGGGCCTGTACAACCTGCACGCGACCTCGCTCGGCTACGCCGTCTACAAGGCCACCGTCGAGGTCATCGGCTCGACCTTCCACATCTTCACCGGCTCCAACACGGCCTCCAACGACCTGCCCGGCGGCGTCCTCACGCTCGCGCGGGGTGCTACTGCCACGGGCCGCATCCTCAAGTCCGACGGCACCTCGCCCAACTCCACCGAGGTCGTCGGCATCGCGGCCGCGAACTTCGCCGCGGACGAGTTCGTCGTCGGCAGCGTCGAGACCGACCCCGTCGCGAAGACCGTCAACGCCTACACGATCTCCGGATTCAAGCCGGGAATCTCCTACGACCTCGTCCTGCTCTCCGGCTCCAACGGCAAGGAGATTTCCTTCCCGTCGGAAGGCGCGGGCGTCGTCTTCACCGCCTCCGAGTCCACCACCACCAAGACCATCAACCTGACCTATCGCCCGGCCCGGCTCGACTGCCTGGGCACGGCGAAAGCGCTCGACGCCGCGCGCACGCGCTTCCTCGTGCAGGTGGACTGCCTCAAGCCCCTGCGCCAGCTCAACGCGGGCGACGACGACCTGACCACGATCCTGACGGTCTCGACCTACACCTCCGCGGGCGCGGCCCTGACCGCGCCCAACGGCGCCGGCACCTTGCGCGATCCCTCGAACTCGTCGAGCCGCCGCCTGCTCACGGCGACCTACACCGTCGCGACGAACGAGACCCGCTTCTCGATCCGCATCCGCGCCTACGCCTCCGAGCTCGACCCTAACACCGGCGACTACTTCGCCATCGACAAGGTCTTCGACTTCTACACCGGCCTCGAGTCGTCGGCCGACGGCCGCGCGTCGAACATCAACGGCGGCAAGGTCGGCATGAAGCCGTCCGCCCAGGACGAGGAGCTCGGCCTCGACGAGCGCTCCGGAATCGACCTGCCGCCCGGCGCCTTCGCCGAGGGCTCCGACAGCCTGCCCGACTCGTCGGTCGTCGCCAACCCGACGACCACGGTCAACGTCTCCATGGCCAAGGGCCGCGACCAGGCCCAGGCCAAGGCGCTGAGCGTCGCCAGGCTCGGCTACGCGCCCGCCGCGCTCTCGGTCGCCGACGTTCCTTCCTCCTACCCGGCGGAGATGTGGGCCGCGATGAGCACCTACCGTACCGCGGCCTCGACGACCCAGGTCGGCGGCGCCAACCCGATCTCCGCCTTCTACTCGATCTTCCTGCCCGCCGGCATCCGCCACCAGCTCAAGGAGCGCGCCGACCTGACGCTCTCCTACAGCCTCGCGACCTCGACGGGAACCACCGACGATAAGATCCAGGTCTGGTTCTACAACGCGGTCCTCGGCCGCTTCGTCCCCGAAACCACGAACCGCCGCCTGAACACGGTCAACAAGACGATCACGGTCAGCGTCGACCACTTCTCGACCTTCGTCGTGCTCGACTCGACGCCGGCGGCCACCTCGACCGTCTCCTTCGGCGGCGCGGACATCGCGGTGGCGAACTTCCCCAACCCCGCCGACTGCATCACCCACTCCAACATCGCGCGCAACGCGACGCTGTTCGGCTCGGGCGGCGTGCACGCTCCCTTCGTGGGCACGATGTTCCGCGCCTCGATCCCGCTGACCGGCACTCCCGCCGACCTGCGCTACAACATTTACAACGTCGCCGGCGAAAAGGTCCGCACCATTGAGCAGGGCGTGGTGCCCGTCGGCCAGACCTACTACACCCCGTGGAACTGCGCCAACGACAGAGGCGAAACCGTCTCGAGCGGCGTCTACATTGGCGAGGTCATCCACGGCGGCCGCAGCAAGTTCTTTAAGATCGCGATCATCAAGGGGAGCGGCCTGTGAGAAGGCTTAACCTCGCCGCGCTGTTCCTGCTCCTCGCGGGGCCCGCCATGGCCGCGGCCTCGGCCTCCGGCACCTCCGGGGCCCAGTTCCTCAAGCTCGGCGCGGGCGCCCGCGCCGGCGCCATGGCCGACGCCGTCACCGCCGTCGCCGACGACGCCTTCGCCGCCTACTACAACCCCGCCGGCCTCGCCCGCCTGCAGCGTCCGCAGTTCGGCGGCGCGCATTCCGCGGTCTTCCAGGGCGTCAGCTACCAGAGCCTCTCCTTCGTCGTTCCGTTCGGCCGCGGCGAAGGCCGCGAGCGCGTCGAGACCCAGGGAAACCGTCACGCGCTCGGCCTCTCCATCTACTACCTCAGCGTCGGCGAACTCGAGCGCCGCACCGGCGACTCCACGAACCCCTCCGGCTCCTTCAACGCCGCCGACTCGGCCTACGCGGCCTCCTACGCCTACGCGCCGAGCGACCGCCTGTCCGTCGGCCTCACGGGCAAGTACATCCACCAGGCCATCGACACCTACTCCGCCAACGCGATGGCCGCGGACCTCGGCTTGCTGTACCGGGTGAACCCGCACGCCGACCGCCTGGTCACGCTCGGCGGCTCGATCCGCAACATCGGCAATCGCATCGGCTTCGTCTCCTCACAGACCGATCCCTTGCCCACCACGGTCGTCGTCGGCGCCGCGGTCCAGGCCACGAAGGGGTTCCTCGTCGACCTCGATGTGGGCAAGGCGCGCGACAACGACGTCTACGTGGGCCTCGGCATGGAAGGCCGCCGCCAGATTTCCGAGGGCGTCGGAGGCGCCGCCCGCTTCGGCTACACCTCTTCGCGCCGCGACAACGGCGGCCTGGCCGGCGTCACCGCCGGCGGCGGGCTGTCCTTCCAGAAGGCGGACTTCGACTTCGCCTGGATCCCGTTCGGCGCGCTCGGCGACACCTTCCGCTTCTCGCTCCTCGTCAAGTTCTAGCGTGAAGCCGGGCTGGGACACCCTCAAGCCGCTGCGCTGGCGCGCCTCCGGCGAAATCCGTTCCCTGTGCGCGGGCAGCGGCCTGGCGCGCGTACGCGGAGGCTTCTGGGTGGTCGCCGACGACCTCAATCATCTGATCCGCATTCCCGACGGAAAAGGCCTCGGGCGCGGATACCGGCTCTTCGACGGGGAGCCGCCGGTCGACGCCGCGCGCCGCAAGCGGATCAAGAAAGACCTCGAATGCCTCATCGACCTCGGCGACGGCCGCCTGGTCGCCTTCCCGTCGGGCTCCAAGGACCGGCGCTGCCGCGGGAGCCTGATCCGGCTCGACGCGAAGGGGCGCTTCAAGAGCGCGAAGGAGATCGACTTCCGGCCTCTGATGGAGCTCCTCGGTTCGGCGGTCCCGAACCTCAACATCGAGGGGGGCTATGTGTCGCGCAAGCGGCTGGTGCTCCTCCAGCGGGGCAACGGCTCGGCGGCCTTCAACGCGATGGTCAAGCTCCGCCTGAAGGCCTTCCTGAAGGGCCTGGAAGGCCGCTGGCGGCCCTCCGCGCTGCGCCTACGGGTCAAGCGCGTGCCGCTCGGCTCCTGGGGGCGGACGGCGCTGTCGTTCACGGACGGGTTCTTTCACGACGGCACGGCCTATTTCGCGGCCGCGGCGGAGGGGGGGAAGGACACCTACCGGGACGGGAAGATCTCCGGGTCCATCGTCGGGGCCCTGCCGAAGGGAGGCAAGCCCGTGATCCTGGCCCGGCTCAAGGGCGAGAAGATCGAGGGGCTGGCGCTCAAGTCGGTGAAGGACGACCTGCTCGAGATATGCGCGGTGACGGATGCGGATAATCCTCGCTGCCCTTCGCGGCTGCTGAGGACCTGGATCAAGAAGAGGCCGTAGGCGAATCCACAGTTAGGGCCGACCGGCCGGGCGGCCTTTGCAGCCCTTCCCGTAAATGAAAAAACATGGCATTGGGCTGATTTTCCCTCTATAATCCGGGGAACTGTGAACGAGCACGCCAGTGTTAGGCCGACCGAGCTAATTCAAAGTTAGGTGGAAGCAGGATTTTGACGGGCTTCGGAGCGGAAATGAACGACGACGAAAGCGCTGCCATTGAAACGGCGAAACAGACGGGAATACCTTACGCATCCTTTGCGAACAAAATCCTGGCAATGCAGAAGAGCCAGGGCCTGAGTGTAATGGTCCCGAAAGAATTTGCACGGAAGGACTTTATTTTCCCCTTGTTCATTGACGGGAACGTCTTAGCCGTAGCTATGGCAAACCCGACGGATCAGGCCCTCATTGATCAGCTCCAACAAAGTTCCGGATTTAACATCCAGCCATTCATTGCCACCAAGGAAGAACTGCTTCGTGCAATTGACGAATCATATGTGTAGGCACTCAACGCTCCACCTAACTAAGCGCTTGTGCCGACGCGCGCTTTCTTTATGGAGTTCCTGTAGCGCGCGCGGCACAGCGTTGTGTTAGGCGCATATGAACGCACTGACATGAGCATCGAGGAATACGCCGGATTTATTCTCTTCTTCGGATTTCTGATTATTTGGAACTACACGGCATACCACGGCATCACTTCACCGGAGAAAATCCTTGAGACAGATTGGGGGCGCTCGGCATGGCGAAATGCATCACCAAAGCGTCTCAGATGGATGAGCGGCGTCTTTCTTGTTTTTGGAATCGGAATTCTTGGCATCTCTCTTTGGCACTTAGCGCAGGGAACTTTTAAATGGAGGGGCGAGAAAAAGACATATGGATTCTCGGATTTCATTCGTTAGGGCTCAGCGTCTAACATTGGGTAGAGCGGCCGGCCGCCTTGTGTGGGTGGATTCCCGGGTGAGCGGCCGTCGCTCACCATGGCGTTAGCCATATCAACGAGTAGAAAATGCAACTCCCCAAACAGCCCATCATCGAGACCGAGCGCCTCGTTCTTCGACTTGTTCGGAAAGACGACCTGCCAGATCTTTTTGTGGTCAACAGCGACAGCAAAGTGTTTCGGTATACGCCGCGCGTGAGTTGGAAGACGCCCGCTGATGGGAGAGCGTGGTTTTCCCGCATAATGGCTCATCGCAAAAATGGCGCGACTATCCAGTTCGTGGTCGTCCTTCGCGAGAGTGATCATCCCATCGGGACCTTCGCCGTTTTCAACTTCGACGAATCCGTCGGCAGCGCTGAAATCGGCTATGTGCTCGGGCGGAAGCATTGGGGAAAGGGATTGATAAAAGAGGCCCTCGCTGCGTTTGTCCCGTTCGCGTTCGAAACCCTTAAGCTCAATCGCCTTGAGGCCGAACTCGACCCGCGCAACGAGGCTTCGGCCAAGGCCCTCGAGCGTATTGGGTTCACTCACGAAGGCATCCGGCGCAGTAATTACTTTTCGAAGGGCGAGATCACTGATACGGGGCTGTATGGAATGTTGAGCGGGGACCCGCGCCCTGCCGCCCAATCGGTTGGCGCCAACAAAAAGAGGATGTCCAGCAACGGTTTGAAAGGACGGCGGCCTCGTTTGGTTTGACTCATATAGCCGCGGCGGCGGATCCTCAGCGTTCGGCAGCTGCGAACGACTCCTTAATTAACAGTGAGCATGGAATATGACCAAACGACACTTTGCCCATCTTTCCGACGACGGAACAAAGCGAATCTGGTATACGGAGCGTTTGTGGGAACTCGCGAAGGAACTACCGGTGAAGGCCATTCCAATTGAAAGCATCTCTGCGTTTGATGAGGTGACCTGGTTCGGCTACGTGGAGCCGACATGCCGTCGAGTCGCGGAGCACGCAAAGCGCATTCACCAGGCCGTCCTTGATCACCCGATCATCCTGTCTGCGGAGGGCTATGTTATGGACGGGATGCACCGCATTTGCAAAGCACATCTCTTGGAGATGACGACGATCCGGGCGGTGCAGTTCCACGTAAATCCGGAGCCTGACGAATGCCTCGCAGAAAGCCCGCCGCAAGCCTCGGGCAAAGAGGCGAACAAGCCGTAATTTAAATTAAATCTTGGCTCAGCTCGGAAGCGCTCGCGGAGGCTATTGGGCCTCGCGCCACTGGGGGACCTGGTCGGCGTTGCTTTCCTTCCGGGCGACCCGCTGGACTTCGGGCTTGGAATAGTCGAAGGCTCCGCGTAAGCTCCCGCCCTTTTCTTTGAGGCCCTTGAGGAAGAAGTACGTGAACAATCCGTGCCCCTTCTCGGCGTAGGAGTTGCTGATCTGCTCGGCGGAGGCGGCCGCGATGACCGTGATCCCCGCTTCAGCCTGCGCGGTCTTGACATTCACGAGCGGGCGCGCCCCCTTGGCGAGCACGGAACGCCCGCCCGCGCCCGAGAAACAGGAGTCGAGCACGACCGTGACCTTCTTCGTCGGAAGCTTGGCCAGGGCGGCGTACAGGCGCGTGAGCGGATAGCCCGTCTCGGAGAGGAAGGTCGGGTCGCCGTCGTAAGGGACCACGTACGCGTCGCCGGTGGACGGATTCGGGGAGCCATGTCCGGAAAAGTACACGAAGACCTCGTCGTCATTCTCCACGCGGTTGGGCAGCCACTTGTCGAAGTGCTTGTCGAGGTCGGTCTTCGTGGCGGTGTCGTTGCTGAGCAGGGCTACGTTCTCTTCCGGATAGCCGAGCACGGCCGTGGCGTACTTCGCCACGAGCGCGGCGTCGCCGGCGGCGAAATCGGCGGGAGGGAGCTTCGCGCGGTAGCGCTCGATGCCGATGACGACGGCGTGGCCCTTGCGCCGGGCGCGCGGGGCGGGAACCTGGTCGATGTCGGACCAGCCCGGAATGACGGGAGCGGATTCGCCGGAGGCGACCGAGGGCGCCGACGCGGTCTTCGCGCCCGGCAGCCGGTCCCAGGGACGCTCGCGCTCGAGCTCGGCGCCCAGGCGCGGGATCGCGTCGTTGAACGCGGCCGTGACCGCCTGCCGGATTCCCTTGCCGGGAATCCCGCCGCCGCCGGCGACGCCGACGCCCTGGCCGACGATCTCGCCGTCCCAGACCTTGTTGCCCGCCGGGTCGAGGAGGATCAGCGTGATGCGCACCTCGCTGTTCACCTTCACCATGATGCCAGGGCCCCAGGAGGCGGTGAACTTGGTGACGACGGCCTTGAGCGTGGCGCCGGCGAGGTCGGAGGAGCGGGTCGTGGGCCAGCCCACCCGCGCGAGCTCGACGGTCAGCGCGTCGCGCACGGCGTCGGCCCAGGGCAGCTCGAGCCGGTGGTCCATCGTGCCGTGGTACTCGCCGCCGTTGGACTCGTCCGTGATCCGCCCGATCAGCAGGCGCGGCAGGCTCTCCGAGGGCAGGCGGGCGCTCGGCGGCTTGACCGGATTGTAGCTGAAGCCTCCGCCCTTCGCGCCTCCGGCCGGCGCCATCATCGACGAGCCCATCGCGCTGCCGCGTTCGGCGGGCATGCAGCTCGACAGGAACGGGGCGACGGCAAGGAGGGGAACGAGGGTTAAGGCGAGGGGGCGGTTCATGCGGGAATATTACAATATCACACGGACCGTTTTTGCGAACTTAAAACCGCCGCATCCGCCCCCGCCGATGCAGGATTTGCGGCTGATTTGATCGTATACGCGCCGCGGCCGCGCCATACTATGCGCGACAAAGGAGGCGCGCATGGATATCACATATCTGATCTTAGCCTACGTCGCCATGGCTCTCGTCGCTCTGGCCGTGACCGCGGCCTTTTCCTCGTCGATCGATCGCATGCTCTACCGCCTGCTGCCGGAGGAGATCGCCCCGCACTGGGCCCGATTTATCAAGTTCGCGGTGTTCGTCGTGTCCTGCGGCGGGGGGATGCCGCTGCGCATGCCCGGCGCGTTCGTGGACCGGGACAACACGCAGGTTTGGAACGCCGGCGACGGCATCATGCTCATCATGGGCTCCGCCAGCGGGGCCCTGATGTCGGCGGCGTGGATCCTGATGGTATTTTTCGGCGCGACCTTGGCCGCGACGATCGCGATCCGCGCCCTCGCCGTGCATCGTCAGGCGCAGGAGAAGGAAGCGCGCGAGTCGGCCCAGAGATTGGAGGAGTATAAGGCCGAGAATGAGCGCTCCGAGCCTCGCGCCGAGCCCCTGCGGAGGATGGAGCCAGCCGAGCCGCGGCCCGTATCACAGGAGAAAACCGCCCAAAAACCATCAATTCGGCCGTAAATAGCGGTCGAATCCTGTAACAAAACCGTCCTCAGCGTTTTAGGGGCCCCTGTTACACTAAAGGAATGCCCCCGGTCAGGGCCTTTTTCCTCGCGGCGCTGTTTTGCGCCGCCAGTTCCGTTCGCGCCGCCGTACTGCGCGAGGCGACGGGGCTCGTGCAGGTCCGTTCCGCGGGCGGCGACAACTGGAGGCCGGCCGGGAAGGTTCCCAGGCCGCTCGGCGAAGGGGACGGGGTGCGCACCGGGTTCAACGCGAAGGCGCGCATCGAGCTCGACGGGGGAACCATCCTGGAGCCGGCCGGAAACGCCCACGTCTCCGTCGAGGTGGACTCTCCCGGGCACACGAGCCTGCACGCCCTGTTCGGCTCGGCCCGGCTGACGGCGTCGGCCGCGGGGGGGCGCTCCGTGTCGGTGCGCACGCCGACCTGCGTGGTGCGCGCGCGCGGCAACTTCGTCGTGGTGCGGCTGACGATCGCGGGCGGCGGGAGCACGACCGTGGAGGTGGAGCAGGGCGTGGCGGGCGTCGAGGACAATCGCGGAACGGCGATCATGCTGCGCACCGGCCAGCGCGTCGAGGTGGACCTCGCGGGGGTGCACGAGGCGACGGCCGCCCCGACGCCGGTGCAGGCGCGCAAGACGGATTTCATGGCCTTGATGCGGCGCGAGCTGGGCTTCGAGCTCGGACGCGACGCCGACTTCGCCGCGGCCGCGCGCGAGGCGCGGCGCGAGGAGCGCGTTCTGGGGCGCGTGCTGACCGATTCCGACGGGCGGCGCGTGCGCGTCGAGGAGTACGTGGTGCGCCCCGGCGCCGACCGCCTGGCCCTGGTCGTGATGAACGGGCGGGACACCGGGCTGTCTTACTATTCGTGGGACGGGCGCTTCGACATGGCCTTGCCGCGGAATCTCGAGCCGGTGTTCGCGGGCCTCGCGGGGTCGGCGGCGGCGACCGCGTGGACGGTGACCTCGTTTACGACGACGCGCGCGAACACGAGCGATTCGTTCGTGGAGCGCGGCGCGGGCGGGCACCAGGTGGACGTCAACGGAAACGCGGACCCGCTCGACGACGTCGCCGGAGGCGGGACGGCGTTTCGGACCCTGTTCGACCGGTACGGGGTTTACGCGAACGGCGTGCTCAAGCGCGGGTTCACCGGCGTCAATCTTCAGGCCTATTCCGACGCGGTCGTGAGCTCGAACAACGATCCGCTGACCGGGGCGGCGCTGGGCGCGGCGCTGCCCGTCGTGGTGACCAATACGACCTTCCCCGACGCGGCGTCGGCGCGGCGGTTGCGGCTCGAGTCGTACGGCGACGGGACGAGCGTCTCCTGGGAGCAGATGTCGCTCGAGTTCGGAGGCGGCGTCGCGCGGCGCGCGTCGTTCGGCTCCCCGGACCTCAACGGCGAGGAGCGCGTCAGCTTCGGCGGACGGACGATCCGCTTGGTCCTGCCGTCGGGCGCGACGGCGGTCACGAGGCAGGTGCCGTGAGGCTCTTAATGGCCGTTATCATATCGATCGCGGCAATGCCCGCGTCCGCGATCGAAATAACTCCGATCGCCGGCATCCAGGCGCTGGGCGGCGTGCATCTGTTCAAGGGCGAGCGCGGGTCCCTGTCGGGGAACGCCGACGCGGTGTTCTCCCCGGCGATCCGGCTCAACGAGAAGTGGGCGCTGCTGCCGTCCGTGCGCTCGACGTACGAGGGCACGCGGCGCACGGTCGACGTGCTGGGGACGGCGACGCCGCTCCAGGAGCGGATGGAGCACAAGATCGGAGTCCGCGCGGTGTGGGCCGATCCGATGTCGCGTTGGAGGCTCAAGCCGGGGATGTCTTATAAGCTGGGGTTTTTAAATGAGACGCGCGACGAGAGCTGGGGGAGCGGCCTGTTCGACGAGCGGCTGTGGACCATCGGCGCCGAGGCCGAGCTCCTCACGCGCGAGCCGCACTCGGTGCGCGCGTCGGTGGACTGGTTCGACGCGACGTACCCGAACTACACGAGCCTGGAGTCGCAGGCGGCGCTCCAGTTCGCGGGGCAGCCGCTGGCGCGCGAGCTGGTCGGCGACCGGGTGCTCGACCGCAACGGGGCGAGGCTCGGATTGGCCTTCGACGTGCCCGCGGGCGAGCGCGTGCGCCTGGACGCCGGGCTGTCGACGATCTGGTCGCGGTACGGGAGCCAGCGGATCGTCAACGAGGGCGGGCAGTTCGACGCCGAGGACCGCGAGGACTTCCTCACCGCGGCGACCCTCGCGGCGCGCATGCCGCACGAGTGGAACGCCGACCTGCGGGCGCTGGGGTCGCTGACGTTCGGCGCGTCTTTTCTTTCGTCCAACCAGAACGGCTACGACGCCTCGCGGGGCAAGTTCCTGCCCCGCTTTTACGACTATCGCGAGTATTCCGTGACGCCCGCCGTGAAGCTGCTCGTGGGCGCGCCGCGCGCGCCGGTGAGCGTGGACCTGGCGCTCGGGTGGCGGCGGCGCGCGTACGGGAACCGCCGGGCGCAGGACGGCGCCGGCGTCTATAGCGGCGGGCCGCTGACGACGACCGAATGGACGTTCGCCGGAACCTTGACCTATCCGATCGTCCGGCGCTTCAGCCTGGTGTTTTCGCTCGAGCGCGCCAGCGCGACGTCGAACCAGCGCTTCGAGCGCTTTTACCGCTACGGCTACGAGGCCACGAGCATGCTCGCGGGCTTTCGGTGGGACTGGTGAGGAACATGCTCGGAGCCTTGTTGGCCCTGTCCCTCCTCGGCGGCTCCGCGCGCGCGGCCGCGATCACGTGGACCGGCGGCGCCGTCGGCGACTGGAACGTCGCCGGCAACTGGTCTCCCGCCGCCGTGCCGGGCGCGGGCGACGCCGTCTCGATCCCGTCGGGCACGGTCGTCGCGTACTCGACCGATCCGGCGCTCGGCGTCGCCTCGCTGACCTTGGGCGCTTCGGGCGTGACGCCCGCCGCCGTGCTGCAGATCTCGACGGGCCTGGCCTTGAGCGGGACCTTGCTTCTGAGCGACGGCGCGGCGCTGCAGGTCTCGACGAGCGCCGGCATCTCGGCGGCGGATATCACGCTGCTGAGGGGGACGAGCATCTCCTTTACCGTCGCGCCGGTAGCGGCCGGGCCCGTGCCGTTCCTGCGCCTGTACGCGTCCGGCTCGTTCAACCTGTCTGGCGGTTCGACGATCACGGTGCAGGGGCGCGGCTACGCTCAGGGCCTTGGTGCGTCGGCGGGCGCGGGGACGGGCGGCGGCGGCGCCGGTTCGGCGGCCGCGGGCGGAGGCGGCGGCGGACACGGCGGCGCGGGCG
>Ga0209824_10000140_pt1 | contig 50670 bp, 64 predicted proteins | sample VDWuncwatermetaG_FD_184124 | JGI IMG/M metagenome (GOLD analysis project Ga0209824, IMG submission 184124) | Wastewater microbial communities from Netherlands to study Microbial Dark Matter (Phase II) - VDW unchlorinated drinking water (SPAdes)... ...
CCTCGATCCATGCAGCGTGACTATGTTTTTTTAGAAACCGTTTTATATCATGAAAAACTGGTTCGCTGACATAAATTCCTCTTCACATCACAAAAATCTGGATGCCTGTTATTATTCGTGCCATAAACATTGTCCAATTTTAAAGGGGTCTATAAAAATGCAAAGTTCCAAACAAGACAAGGCGCGAACACAAAATATTGACGCGGCATATGGTTATATATAAGGCAATATTTTTTCGAGCAACGCAGTATTGTGAAGTTGTTGCGTTTTTTAGAGATGTCCTAAACATGAATTATGTCCCGTCCTATCCAAGCCCATATCAATCTTGACGCGTTACAACATAACTTACACCGCGCTCGTCGCCTAAGCTCCGCACGCATCATGGCAGTGATTAAGGCTGACGCTTACGGTCACGGGCTGCTCCGCAGTGCTGAAGCGTTGAGCGATGCAGAGGGTTTTGCCTTGCTTGATTTAACGGATGCGGTGAGCTTGCGCGAGGCGGGTTTTAAGCAAACCATTTTGTTGCTGGAAGGATTTTTTGCCGCCGAAGAATTACCACTCATGGCAGAATATGAAATTACCAGCGTCATTCACAGCCCCCATCAAATCGACATGCTGGACGCTTATCCGCGCCGCGCCGCGTTGGATGTTTGGCTGAAAATAAATACCGGCATGAATCGTCTGGGCTTTGCCCCACATGAATTGCAGGCCGCGATGGAAAAACTGAAAGCGCATCCCGCCGTGCGCGACATCACGCTGATGACTCACTTTTCTCATGCGGATGAAGTCACCGGTATTGCCGCGCAGCTAGAAAAATTTAACCAAATGACGGCGGCCTATCGCTTGCCGCGCTCCTTGGCTAACTCGGCGGCACTGCTGCGCTACCCTGCCAGCCATGCCGATTGGGTGCGTCCCGGCATCATGCTTTATGGCGCGTCACCTTTTCCAGAAACCAGCGCGCAGCAACTCGGCTTGCAATCGGTGATGTCGTTGCACAGTAAAATAATTGCGGTGCGCGAATTAAATAAAGGGGAATCTATCAGCTATGGCGGGCTGTTTAGTGCGGCGCATCCGATGCGTGTGGGCGTGGTGGCATGTGGCTACGCCGACGGCTACCCGCGCCACGCGCCGAGCGGCACACCGATCTTGGTAGACGGGCAGCGCACCAGAATTTTAGGGCGCATCACCATGGATATGCTGTGTGTGGATTTAACCGCTCTGCCCGCTGTCGAAGTAGGTGGCCGCGTCACGCTATGGGGCGCGGGTTTGCCCGTAGAAGAAGTGGCGCATGCAGCGGGCACCATTAGCTATGATTTGCTGTGCGCGATTACCAAAAGAGTGCCGGTGATTACGCGTTGATAAATATTGCGGAGGTCGTATGCTCATCAAAAAAGTGGACACCATCAAACCATCTGAAATTACCAACAAGGAAATTTATTTAGCCCGCCGAAAATTTATCGGCACGGCAACGCGCTCAGTAGCTGCCATTGCTGCGGGCATGGCGATGCCGAGTTTGTTGCTGAACAGCCATGCCGCCACGCCGAATGCAGTCAACAAATTAACGGGCGTTCGCAAAAGCGCGTTCAGCACCGCCGAGGCGCAAACGCCATTCCAAGATGTCACTACCTATAATAATTTTTACGAATTTGGCACCGATAAAGATCAGCCCGCACAGAACGCGCACAGCCTGAAAACGCGCCCGTGGGCGGTAGTGGTAGAGGGCGAAATTAAGCGGCCAAAAACTTACGACATTGACACGCTGCTAAAACTCGCGCCGTTAGAAGAGCGAATTTACCGCCTGCGTTGTGTAGAAGGTTGGTCGATGGTGATCCCTTGGGTGGGCTTTCCGCTGAGTGCGTTAATCAAACAAGTGGAGCCAACAGCGAACGCAAAATTTATCGAATTCACCACATTGCATGATGCTAAACAAATGCCCGGACAACGCTCCAGCGTGTTGGATTGGCCTTATGTGGAAGGATTGCGGATAGATGAAGCGATGCACCCGCTGACGATATTGGCGGTGGGTTTGTATGGCGAGGTGTTGCCGAATCAAAATGGTGCGCCGATCAGATTGGTCGTGCCGTGGAAATATGGATTTAAGAGCGCGAAGTCTATCGTCAAAATTCGCTTCATCGAAAAAGCTACCGCCAGCTCGTGGATGAAATCTGCGCCGCAAGAGTACGGCTATTTTGCAAACGTGAATCCGGCGGTCGATCATCCGCGCTGGAGTCAGGCGAAGGAGAGACGCATCGGCGAATTTTTGAAACGTGAGACACTGCCTTTTAATGGCTATGCCGACCAAGTGGCGCAGATGTATACAGGGCTGGATTTGAACAAGTTTTTTTAGGGCATCCCTAAAAATCCAATCTCCGTCGCCATACTGTGTTGCTCGCAAAAAATGACTCCTAACATATCAAACATATGCGTCGTCATCATTTTTTGTTCGCGCCTTGTCTGGCTTAGGAACTTGAATTTTTAGAGCCCCCCTTCACGATAGCCTATGCAATATTTCCCCGCAATAAAAATTACATTATTTTTCGCCAGCCTGATCCCCTTATGCAGATTAATCTGGCTGGGCATATTCAATCAGCTCGGCACCAATCCCATTGAAGTTGTGACCCACTCGACGGGGGAATGGACGCTGATTTTTTTAATGCTCACACTGAGCATAACACCGCTGCGGCAATTAAGTGGCTTGGCATGGCTGATTAAACTACGCCGCATGGTCGGGCTGTATGCGTTCTTTTACGCCAGCCTGCACTTCATTACCTATATTTGGCTGGATCAATTTTTTGATGTTGCCGCCATTATTAAAGATGTGATCAAACGCCCCTTTATCACCGTGGGCTTCGCGGCATTCATTTTATTGATCCCGCTGGCTGTTACCTCGACCAACACCATGCTGAAAAAATTGGGCGGCAAGCGTTGGCAAAAATTACATCGGCTGGTTTACCTCATCGCTATTTTAGGCGTGCTGCATTTTTGGTGGTTGGTCAAAAAAGACATCACCGAGCCGCTGATTTATGCGGTGATACTGTTTGTATTGCTGGGGTATAGATTAGTGAAATGGCGACAGAAAGCGAGTTAAGCGGGCAAGATGGTGAGTAAAATAAAAAAGCTGATCCGACCTGAGATAAATTATAGTAGAAATGTGAGATAAATCTGGGAAGAAGCGATTCGAGGCGGGATTATACGGGATGGAAATAAAAATCAATTTCAACAGGTAAAAATAAAAAACGCAAAAAAAAAACGGCAAAAACTTAACCCCTCCCTCATTACATTGACCAAATAATAATTAACTCAAATGGGCAAAAAGACCATTAAATCGCGTTTGAAGCGGCAGGCGGATTCTTTGTCTCCGTTATTTAACCAACTCAAGGAGCACCGCCGCATGGCAGGCATCCTCGTATGGGTCATCCTGTGAGCACCAGCATGCCAAATTTTTACCGGACAGCTCGCTGCGCGCCGCCGCGACAAGTTTTTCGTTCAGCGGCGCGAACGCGCGGTACAGCACAAAGGCATGGCGCTTGTCGGCAACCACTAGGCCTTTCAGCGGCCCGAACGGAATCGGCTTTCCCGGCACAAACGGGTTTCCCCATTTCGTGGCTCGGTCAACCTTCACCGTGTTGTCTGGCATTCGCCAGCCCTTTTTACGCATCAGTTGCACTCGTTGCAGCATTATCACCCCCCGCCGATGGCGCGGGCGAGGTGGGCGTTGAGGATGTCGAGGATGGCGGCCTCGTCTTCCGCGCTGATCAGCCCGGCATCGGGGGCGGCGGTGAAAATGCCGCGCCGGTCCATTTTTGTTGTGCCGAATTCGTGATAGGCCGCGTAGGGCTGGCCGCTGCCGACCGCCACGCCGCCATCAACGATTTGGTAACTGATGCTAGCCAGCATGTCGCCGTAGCGGTCAAGCAGCTTTTTGTTGCCGTCTTTGGGGTAGCTTTTGATGGTCGATGGCTTCCACTTCGCCCAGGCTTTGCCCGATGGGTCGGTTTTGGCCTCGAAACGCTTGCGGGCGTTGTTTTCCAGCGCCATGCCGATCGCGTCGAAGGCGGGCCGCGGGTTGTGGCCGAGTGCGGCCAAGCGGTTGAACGCGGCCAGCACGGCGGCGGAGTTGATTTCAATTTTTATCGGCTTTGTTTCCATGAAAATTCCTGTTGCAATTCGGGCGGGTTTGTGGATAATAAACGCAACCACACCCGCGAAATCGTTTCGGACGTTGAGAGAAGGGGGCGAAAGCCAGCACGCACTCGTCGCGGGTGTTGGCCCCATCATCAGGAGCCCCAGGCTCCTTTCTTTTTGCGCATCGAATCCATTGCCACGCGCTTGCCTTTTTTCCGTATCTCGCCAACGTAGCGATAGCCTGTGCCGTCGATCACCTTGACAAAAACAACTACGTCACGCCCTATCTTGTTCTTCCCGTCGGCGAACACGTCGTCTGGCGACGATACAATCTGACCGATCATGTCGAAATCCGCCAACGTCACCGCGATCTGGCCGCGCCCGATCTCAATTGGCGCATCGCCATGACTTTTCATCGTGTGGCGCACGGCATAATTGTCGGCGGTGTGTATATGACCAGTCAAGTCGAGGCCGGTTTTGCCAAAAATCGCATCCGCGCCGATAACCGCTCCCAGCACGACTTCAATTTTTCTGTCAGACACGCTCATGGACTGCCGTGCAAATGCTTGGCTCATCGTCGCATTATACGCCGCCGCCATCGCGGGCGATGCTTGCGCCAGCTTGGCCGCTTCCACCCCGGCCAGATTCGCCTGTCGCGCCGCCGCCATACCGGGGTTGTAAGCGAAGCCCGGATCGATCCCCACCGGCACGCGCTCCACCGCGCCGGTGCGCTTGTTGACCCAGTCGCGGTACTCGATAACGGGTGCGTCCGTGTTGAGCTTTTCGCCGGTCGGCGACAGCCCCGCGTCAAATTCTTTTTGCGACATGCTGACCACCCCGCAGCGGCAACGCCAGCCGTTGGGCGGGAAATGGGTTTTCCAGAACGGGTGATCGACGGGTAACACCAAATTGTGCCAGGCGCGGTGCGAGTGCCGCACTTTTTCATCGCGCTTGGTGATGTAGCGGATGTAGGGGTGGGTGGATTTATTGCGGGTTATGCGCTGCCACTGGCCGGCGGCGTAGGCCATGCGGGCGTTGGTGTCGTAGATGAGTTTCAGCCGCGCGGGGTCGAATTTGGTGGTGAGTAACGTGCCACTTCCCTCACCCTGCCCTCTCCCGGAGGGAGAGGGTTCTAACACTTCTTTCGTGCCCCACCAGCCTTCTTTTTCGAGCAATGCGCGCGCGTCCTTCATCCAGTCGCGGCGCGACAAATCGCCCTGCGCGGATCGGGTGATGCCGTCGCGCAACGACTCTAAAATATCGAGCCGCGCCAGGCGCGAGACGGTGAACTGGTGTGCATGTTCGCCCTGCCACAGGTCTTGCCAGGAGAATGTTTTCGCGAGTTGTTTGCGCCCTTGCAAATACTCGACCGCCTCTTTGGGCGCGAGGTGGAACAGGGCAGATATTTTTGGGTCGGCCATTTTGCACCTGATCCGTCATTAATGACGGGGATTTGAATTTTTATAAAGGGCGTTCAAAGGCGTTCATTATCGGCGGGGATGCCCGCCGCACCCGCGAGTTTGGCGGCGAAGGCGGCGCGGGTCAAGCGTTCGGTCAGCGCGGACACGTCAACCGTTTTGAGCAATTCCGGCAGTTGCTCTAAAAATTGTGCGGCGGTTTCCCCGCGCTTGGCGGACGCGTCGATCAGGGCCTGAATTACATCGGCGGCGGGTGCGAGATCGGCCTGCCACTCGGCTAAGGCAGCATCGACCAGGTCGTCGAGGGTGTCGCGGGTGGAGTTTGGTTCGGCAAAGGCAACCCCTCCCGACCTCCCCTTGTCAGGGGAGGAGGAAATCTGCACGCTCCAGCCTGGATAATTTTTGGCCTGGTAATCCTCATCGGGGCGCATACCCATATTGAATAAAATCTGGTCGCGTTCCGCCCGCAGCAGGATGTCTTCGGGGGCTACAATCTTGCGCCACACCGTAGGTGGCGCAGCACCCGGCACGTTAAATTCGCTGATCCATTTAACGAGGGTGTTGTTGAGCGTGGCACTCAGCATGTCGCTATCGAACTGCACCAGCTCCAGCCGCACTTCGTTGCGGGTGATGGCGGCAGAGGCTTGCGCGCCGCCAGAATCTTTCGCGCCCGGCGCTTCGCCCAAGATGCAGTAGCTGATCTGTTCATCCATGTAGCGGATCATCTGCTCGTAGCCCGCATTGCCGCTGCGCGTGGCCTCCAGCAATTCGACCGCCATACCTTCGGGAATGGTCACGCCCGCATCTTGCGAGATGGCAGCTAAGGCATCCAGTAGCTTTTGTTGATCGGGTAAGCTTGTACCTGATGGATATTTGCCTAAAGCAGTCGGGCTGCCAAATTTATCGAGTAGCGTCAGCCAGAAAGTGATGCCCTGCCGTTTAAACCACACCGGCCAGAACAATTTACTGCCCAGCCCCAGCCCGTAAGGGTTGCCGTCCTTCGCGCCGACACTGTGGACGATGAATTTGCGCGGCGGCAGCACTTCGCCTTTAAGCATGTCGGCTTGCGTTTTTAAGCGCAGCTCGTAATCTTCGCCAAAATTAAAGCGGCGTTGATCGCGCAGGCGGATTTCGTCAACGCAAATCTCTGCTCCCTCACCCCCAGCCCCTCTCCCGGAGGGCGAGGGGAGAGCCCAGATGATTTCGCCGACCGCAAAGCCTTTGTTGATCGCGTCCAATAAGCCCATGCAAGCCGCATCAAAGTTGAGCGCGTCCAACTGCGCCTCGACGATGGCAGCGGCTTTTTTGTCAAGCCGCGCATCGCTGGCCGGGGTTACCTCCCAGTCGCGCGCGATCACCGCCATTTTACGTTTATGCAGGCAAGCGAACACATGCGCGTCGCGCTCGACCTCTTCGTACAGCTTCAAGCCTTTGCCTTGCCCTCGTGTCGCCAGCGTGTCGTCGTTGGGCTGGATCAGCCCGCTGAACAACGGTTGCAGCGGGTCGCGTTTGATGCTGGCGATCTCAGCAGTTAATTGTTTATCCATTAGCATTCCTCACTTGCCCCCTCACCCCCAACCCCTCTCCCGGCGGGAGAGGGTGGCCGAAGGCTGGGAGCGGCTTACATAAAATCATTCATGCGCGAGGCCACGCGCAAATTGCCGAGCGACTGGAACTCGATCTGCACCGGTTCCATCGTAAACACCGCAAAAATCGCCAGCACCAATGCTACCGCGCTATCGCCATGCCGCTCGCGCCCATCGCCGCCTTTGATGCGGGCGCTGTCCGGCACTTTCGCCACACCTTTTTCCATCACCACCGTACGCAAATCCGCCAGCACATCCGCATCCAGCGGCAATGTCAGCTTCTTATCTTCTATGGCCGCCTTGAACGGCGGCATGTTCTCCCGGTACCACTCCTGCGAAAGCATCACCTGCGCGATGCGCGACGCGCCGTATTGCTGCATGGCCACCTCGGCTAAATACTGGCCGTTGCCGCGTGCGTCCATCGCCCCCGCGCGAAAGCGCGGCAAACGATCAATCAGGTAAAACAAAATTTGCTTCTGCTGTTCAAACGGCACGTTGCGTAGCTCCAGCACAAACGGCGTGGTCAAATCGAGCGTGCGCGTCTGCGCCAGCGGCCAGATCACCGACAGGTCGCCGTTGCGGGCGAAGTCCATGCCAAAAAAATGATCCAAATTAATTTCCAATTTTTCTAACAGCGGGCGCAACACCAGCTCACACCAATCGCGCGTCTCCGCCTCGCGGATGTGCGCGGGCAGCAAAGTAAAACCGTCGGCGTGAGTAAGCCGCACTACCGTAATGCCCGGCCGCATACAGGCCTCGATCATCATGCGCGTCAAGTATCGACCACTGCCCGCGCTGGGGATCACGTCCAACTCTTCGGCGGCGTTCTCGCCGTACTGGCGATAAATCTTGTCGCGCCACTCGGCTTGTGTTTGCTCTTTAAGGCGCGCGCCTTGAATTAACTTGACGCGCTCGTACAGTCCATCGTTGAGCGCGTCATCAAACGTAGTTCGGTGCAGCGTGTAGGGCATCTTGCCCGCGCGAATGTCGTTCACCAGCTCGTTAAAAGGGTTCGCGTCGCCGTTGTGCGACGACAGCAGCCTCACCTTGCCGCCCCATATCAGCATCGCCAGCGCGGCCTTAAGCAGGCCGGGCAAGTCGTCGTGGAAGGCCGCCTCGTCTATCGTCACGCGGCCCTGCTTGCCACGTATCGAGCGCGGTCGGCTGGATAGAGCCAGAATTTTTTTGCCCGAGGCAAAATCGATCCGAAAAGCCTTAATCGCCTGCCCCTCATCCTCGTACACGCACTCGCTCATCTCGGCAGCGGCAGAATTAAATGCCTGCGCCCACATCGCGCAGTCGTCGATATATTCGCGCGTCATATCCTCGCTGTAGCCTATGTACAGCGCGTCCATCGCGTTCTCGGCGGGCGACGCGGTCAGCACCGCCGCGCACGCATCACACCACGACGCGCCGATGCGCCGCGACTTCTCCCACACCGCCACATCAGACAGGTCTGCCACCCAACGTTGCTGGTAGGGCAGCAGCACCGCCACCATACCCAAAGGTTGTGGCTGGCTCATCTACCTATCCCCAAAATGCCCGCGCGAATCACCGCCAGCGCGTGGTCGGACAGCCCGCCGCGTTTACCTATATCAACCACAGATTCCGCCACCACAATAGCTTTTGCGTTAATTTCAGCCTTCCATTTTTCGTAGGAGACTTTCAGTCGCCCCAAGTCCGCCAGCGCGCGCGAGGCCTGCGACACCAGCTTCACCGCCTCCGCCGGGTCGGTGTCCACCGTGCGTAGCGCGAGCGAGATGCGCAAGAGTTGATCTTGCAGCACGCTGCTGGCGGCATCGATCAGCGCGCCATCATCATCGGCTTGGCCGCTGGCGCGCATCGCGCGTGCCAGCTCGATCGAGCGGCGTGCGTCCTGCATGGCCGCTTCAAATTCAGATTCCAAATCCGCGCCAAACCGATGCAACGCGCTTCGACTAATCGCGCAGCCCTCCTCGGCCAGCCAGGCGGCCAGCCCAGCGTAGTCACTAAAGCCGTTAGCCACCAATTTAGCGGTCAGCGCGTCGCGCAAGTCGGGTGGCAGTTTATCTACAGCAGAGCGGCGCGCCACGTTATTCTCCCGCCCTCGGTTGCGCCACGCCCGGATGGCGGCTGAGGCCGCAGCCGACCTCTGACCCGCGCCCGCTCAGCGTCACCAGCATCATGCCGCCGGGCTGCTGAATGGTCAGCAGGCCCTGCTCGTCCAACCAAACTAATTGCGCACGCATCAAGTCGCGCCCAAATGCGTGGCCGTAGCATTTGGCCAGCTCGCTTTTTAAGCTCAGCTCGTTGCCCGTGTACAGCGGCTTCGCCGCCAATATTTGCAGCAATCGCAAGCGCGCATCGGCCATGACTTCCTCGGCGTAGCTCATATTTACCCTTTCTTGTTAAGCAAATGATCGTGAATTAAATTGAGCACCGTCTTCATACCCTGCATCTCGCCTGCCATACCCGATACCGCGCGCGCCACGTCGGTGATGCGCGCGTGCGCTTCGTCGATGCGTCCGTGCGTGGGGCCGCCTTCCAGCTTGGTGATACGCTCACCGTGCTTATCGAGCCTGCCATCCACATCCGTCTCCAAGGAGTCGATGCGGTTACGGGTGCTGTTGTTATTGCGCTCCCAAAACAAATACGCGCCGATGCCCAGGTTGATAATGGTGATAAAAACCTTCCACCAAAAATCCATCGCCGTGTAGTCCATCGTTACCTGTTCCATGTCAACCCTTAATTTTTTAAATTGGTTTTTTAAATTGGCTCGCAAAAAAATCGTTGAACTCCTGGCATTCCGTGCAAAACTGCACGCCGGGTATCGCGTTGCGGCGCGCATCCAGTATGGGTTCGCCGCAGCCTTCGCCACGGCACATCTTGGCCGATGGGCGGTGCGGCGCGGGCATGATCGCGCGCCGCTGGTTGTGTTCGTATTCGCGCAGCTCCACTTCCTGCGCCCTATCCTCATTGCTCATTCACATCCCTTATTAAATATTGCTCGGCGCGACCGTCAGCTCGCCTTGAGTTGCGCCCTGCGCGGGCGCGCTGGTCTCCCAGCGGTACAGCCAACGACCTTTTTCGGTCAGTGCCAAATCAAACACAAACACCCCCACCCCCATCCTCACCACCGCGCCGGGATGGGCTTGTGTGCTGATTGCGCCCGCCGGGCTTTTAATTTTTAAGACCACCGTGGCGGGGTCTAGCGGCGCGCCCGCCGTGTCGGTGGTGGTGAGAGTCAGGCGCGCCACCTCACCCACAATCCAGCTATGCACGTGCTACCCCGGCTTGTATGTGTGTGGTGCGCGCAACCCCTGGCATTAGGTACGCTGATTTACTCAACCCTGCACTGGCGTGCGTGGTGCGCGCCACCGCCGCGCTGATGTGGGTGGCGCGAGCCGCCCCTGCCAGCATTTGCACTGGGCGCGTGACGCTGGCCGACAGGCGCGCCAATCGCATCATCACCATGATGGTCAGCTCACCACTGGCCAAGGCTTTGTTGAGTGCCGCACCGCTCAGCGCGATGCTGGCGGTGAGGTCGCCCGACATACCTGCCGTTGCTGCGGCTTGTCCGCTTAACACAATTTGCGTGGTAAGCACCGCAATGTGGCTTGATTGCGCGGTTGCGGCGGAAGCCAGATTAATGCCCGACGATAGATCGCCCGCAGCACCTGCCTGCACTGACGCGCTACCCGCCAACAGAATCGCGCTACTTAACCCCGCCGTTGTTGCGGCCTGCGCCAGTGCGTCGCCGGACAATTTAATTTGCGCGGTGAGCTGGCCATTTACGGTTGCCAACGACACCGCCGACCCAACCAATGATATTTGCGCGCTTAACCCCCCCGATGCGCCCACCCCAGCCAGTGCCGCGCCGCTGAGCGCGATACCCGTGGCCAGCGCAGCACTAGCCGATGCCTGATCGAGTGCTGTGCCGCCCATGCTAATGGCCGTGCTTAACGCGCCACCAGCTGCCGCCACTGACTGCGCGGTGCCGGCCATCCTAGGGTTGATCGTAAGGTCGCCCGCCGCGGCCGCTTGATCAGCGGCGATACCCGTTAAATTGATGGCCGTGCTTAACGCAGCGTTGGCATTTGCTTGATTGGCGGCGACACCCGTTAAATTGATTGCAGTGCTTAACGCGCCACCGGCTGCGGCTTGGGCAGATGGGGCGGCGGCCAACGCCACAACCGTTGGAATGGGCGCAAGCGCGATGGTCATCATGGCCGCCGTGACACTGGCGGCATTGGTCACTTGCGACGCGCCCGTAGCACCGGCCACGGCCAGCGCACCCGTAGCGATCCCCAACCCGCCGCCCGCGGCGGTATTGATAGTTTCATCGTGTTGCTCGGTGAGCGAACCCAACGCGGCCGCGTTCCAGTTGGAAAGGTTAGCGGTAGACGCGCTGTCGCGGTCGTTGGCGACCGCAAACACGATCATGCAGTCGGCGAGGGTCGTGGTGACGCTGGGTAGCGTGATGATGGTACCCGCTGTCGCAAGCACCGCGCCCGCCGTGACATGCACCGGGTTGGCGAGATTCACCCCACGGAATACATGGATCTGCGCGGTGGTGTGGTCGCCGCTATCGGCCACCGCGACCGCCGCCTCACCCGCCACCACAGCCTTGCCAAACACCGCCAGCCGCACGCCGCCCGCCGCTGCCGCCGCGCCGGTAAATTGAGGGGAATTGGCTACTTGCGTCCAGCCGGACGGGGTGGCGATAGCCTGATTGGCCGACTCGACCAATAGCAGCGCGTAATCGTCCGCAGCTTGACCCGCACCCGTCCACGGCACAGACAACGCGCCTGTGCCACTGGTGAACGTGCCTTTACCGACATAGGTTGGTAGAGCCATTGCCGGGTACTCTAGTTATCGACCTGAAACGTAAGCTGCCCGGCGGCGAAGCTGGGCGCGGCATCGCCGTTGTTGATGGTTTTAGCCACGGCCAACGCGGCAAAGATAAGCAAGTTACCTGCCGCAGCGGCATCATAAATAGCCAGGTGCGTGACCACGCCCCAGTTGGCCGTGGGCGCGGGGAAGGTGATGGTCGCGTTGTTGCTGGTGGTGCCGCTCGTGCCGCTAGAGGCCACAGCGCTCCCCGCCGCTTGCGTGCCCGCCCAGTTGGCCAGCGAGCTGACGACCGCCACGCGGGCATAGCTGCCGCCCGCCACCTCGGTACCGCCGCCCGCATCGCTCGGCGCGGCGGTAAGCAAGGCCACATAAACCGTAGCGGGCGCGGCAAACGCCTGCCCGCGCAGCAGCCAGTCTAAAACTTTATTTTCCAAATAATCGCTCATTGCGGCCATGCTTTTCTCCTAAATTGTCGTGCGCACAGCGCACGCTACCTTGTGCGGGCGGGTTTGAAACCCGCCCCTACGCTTTACCTTTGGCTTTTTCAAACGTGCGTGCGCCCGCATATCCCAAATAACCCGCGCCAAATAACGTCCACAGCGAATCTGGGATTGCCGCTAAAAACGCAGTCATGTTTTGCGCGAAACGTGCAGCCTCGTCGGGGTAAAACACACCGACTACCCCCACCGGGATAGACATGAGGATGATGATGTACATCACATACAGAAAGGATGGCCGGGCGCGCGAAGTCCACGGGTCGGGGCTGTTGGCCTCGGCCACAATCGCGCTCATGCGGATTTCCAGTTCTTTTAATTCGCCGCTTTGCGTCAATTGCAGCAGCTTCAACTGCGCCTCGGCCTGCTGCGCCGGGTCTGGCCACAGCTTGTTGATGAGACTTTTGCCGATGTCGAGCACGCCGCCGAGCATTAATGGATTCATGTCTCCCTCCCGTTTGTTCCCTCACCCGGCCTGCGGCCACCCTCTCCCGGCGGGAGAGGGTAAATATGCCCGGCCAGCGGCTGCAAGCCGCCCGCTAACCATTTCGCCACCGCAAAGCCGGGGCAGGTTTTAAGCCACTCGTGCGGCTCTACCACGCCATCATTATCAGCATCCGGCGACAGATCGCGGTGGCCGCAGATACGGGCGTGCGGGTAATCTTTTTTGAGTCCCTCGATCAGGCTTTTGAGGCACGCCCACTGCTCTGGCGAGTAGGCATCGGTGCCGATCATGCAGATGCCGATGCTGTTGCTGTTGTAGCCCTGCGCGTGCGCGCCGACCTCGCCCAGGTGGCGGCAGGCCAGCACCGCCCCCGCCGTGTACACCACGAAGTGGTAGCCGATGTGCTTGAGCGTGGGCTCTTGCACGTCGCTCCAGTTGGGGTTGCGCTTAAAGCCGCGCGCGGCGTGCCACTTATCAATCTCCTGCGCGGGCGTGGTGAAACGTGCCTCGCCCAGCTTGCCCGTGAACAGAGACACGCCGTTGGGCGAGGCCGAGCAGTGGATCACGATGAGGTTTGTTTGACGGGTCATGCGCGCAGAATACGCGCGCGCGCGAGAGGTGTTTAGGCGGAAGGGCTTCCGGCTAAGAAATGAAGGGGAGGGGGTGTGGAGAGGGGATTCGCGTAGGGCGCACTCGCTGGCAGTGCGCCGCATGTTAATTGTCAAAAAAAACAGTTCATCAACCAATCAGCTTTCAGGTGATCCTGAAATGAATTATCGGCGCGCTTTGCCGCAGGTCGGCACTTTATTTTTAATTGCGGCGCACTGCCAGCGAGTGCGCCCTACGCGGGCTGACCATACCACGCGCCCCAGCACATTCAATTCAGCGGCGCGATCCGCGCTGACAACCTCCTCGCCGTAGCGCGGGTTGTCGCTCATCACGCCGCCTTACCCTTCTTTATTCCCGATTGCGCTGCCAGAGAGGCAGCGCCCTCGATAATCTTTTTGCCTTTTTCGTCACTGTTCTCGTAGTTGTCCAGCAAGGCATGTTGGCGTGGCGTGAGCTTTACCCCTGTTGCTTTATCGCCCCAACCCGTCAGCAGCCATAGCGGTTGCACCTTGTACAAAAGATGCAACTTGAGCATGAGCTCCGCATCTGGAACTCGATCATTGCTCTCGTATCGAATTAGCGTGGTGCGGCCAATACCCAACAAATCCGCGAATTCCTGCTGTGTCTGCTCGCCGCGTAGCTGCCTCAAACGCCCGCCAATATCAGTGTTTATCGGTTCAGTCATAAAAATACCCAAAATAGCACTTGACACTATTCCCGTTCGGGAACAATAATGCTCTTACTTTGAAAACATCACCGAAAGGAGCAAAAAAAATGCACCCCGCCGACATCAACGCCGCCCTGCGTAAAGCGGGCAGTAACCAAGCCCGTATTGCCGAGCAACTCAGAATCTCCGGCAATGCCATTTCCAACGTCATCTACAGCCGCATGACCTCATATCGTGTTGCAAACGCCATCGCCAAGGTCACCGGCCTCTCAGTCAATACGCTATGGCCTGGCAAATATAACCGCACCGCTCATTAGGAGACTGCCATGAACCCCGATCTGTTCCCCGAAACCCTGCTCGTCGATGTCGTCAACGGGTACACCTTTACCACTTCACGCAAAGTTGCCGAACACTTTCACAAACTGCATAAAAACGTCATGCAATCCATCGGCATCATGGAGTGCTCTCCAGAGTTCTCACGGCTGAATTTTCAGCCGTCAACCTATACCAGCAAACGAAAAAAATCCTATCCCATGTATCACATCACCCGCGACGGATTTGCTTTCCTGGCGATGGGTTTCACCGGTAAAGAAGCGGCCTTCTGGAAAGAATCCTTCCTCGCCGCCTTTAACCAGATGGAAACCGAACTTAAAGCCCGCGTCACCCGCGAAGCCGCTGCCCTGCATCAACTGCGCCCGCTGCTTGCTCCCGTTGTGGCTGGCACCGAGCAGGGCTTACGCCGCCTTGCCATCGGCTCAACTATCGGACGTTCTGCCAACAGCGTTAGCTATCACCGCCGCACCGCCCGCCGACTTGGCCTGCTGCCACTCGCCCTCAAGCCCAACCCCGAACAACTCGCCGCCTAACCACCAAGGAGAACGCCATGCAACTCGCCCTCAACCCGCCCAATCCACTCGCTGCCCGTGAATCGCTATTCACTGATCACGGACTCGCGTTGACCTCTTCCACCGCCGTTGCCGCCCGTTTCGGCAAGAGCCACGACAAGGTGGTGCGCGACATCGAACAGCTGCTCGCCGATCTCACCGTTGTCTCTTACGCCAGACCCAGTTTTCAACTGGGAGATGCCCCCAAATCTGGGGACATCTCCGGCCTGAAATTCGAGGAAACCACCTACCTCGATTCCCGCAAGCGGGAACAAAAAATGTACCGCCTCACCTTCGCCGACTTCTCCCTGGTGACAATGGGTTTCACCGGAATCAAAGCACTGCGCTGGAAAGTGGACTACATCACCGCCTTCAACCAGATGGAAGCCCGCTTGCGCTCCCCCGTCAAACGTGAGGCCAACGCCTTCCGCATCGTGCGCCCAACCGCCAGCCTCGCCGCCGAAGGGCTCGCGCAGGGCTTGTCTCGCAAAGCCACCGCCGCCCTGGCGGGTCGCTCCGAAAGTGCTATCACCCGCGCCCGCGCCACCGCCCGCCGTTTGGGCTTACTACCCCTCACCCACTAGGAGACATCATGCAAATCGCTACCGCACTCATCAACGAAAGCCGCCGCGCAAACGGCAAGGTGATACTTCCCAGCAACGTTGCCGCCGCGATCTTGCAAGCGAATTTGCGCGCAGATGAATCGCCATCCATATCCGAAGCTGTGCTGCGATCAAGCCTGCACGAGCCTCAGGCCAGTAATCTGATTAAGCACCTGAATACAAATCACCTGAAAATCGTGGCGCATCTTATTTCAACATATTCGACGGGGGCAGCGCTGTTGGTGGCTGAAGCGTTGCTCGCTCCCAAAGGTATTGCTGCCAAATTTGCCACGCCGCAATCACATCTTCATTGCACCAATAAGGATTGCGTTTTATGCGCTCGTCTATCTGGATGGCAGCCGCTTGCTCAAGCCCCTGCGGTAGAAATCGAACCAACTCAACCACCATTAACTCAAGAGCCGCAATGCGCCCGAACATGCGCTCATTGTCTTGATGCCGTGCATCCTCAATCGCATTCGCAATCCTGCTGTCAATTAGCGAAATCTGTTGCTCAGTGAATTCCATCATGCGCCCCTTTAATTCAATGGTTGCATTTTACCCAATAAAAACAGCTTTTGCCTGTTCCAAACCGGTATTTGTTTGGAGCTGGCCGAATGGCAATGGCGGGTGGGCATTCCAATGATTCGTCGCAATTGGAAACGGGTGCAACCCAATAGCCTGCGCGATGCGTTGCGTCTGTGCAAAGACCACGCGCTGGCGCGCTCAAACTACTCGGTCGAGCGCATCGCCGACCTGATGGGTATCACGCCAGACCTGCTTTATAAGTGGCTGGCCAATGGCCGCATGCCTGCCTCAAGCATTCCCGCCTACGAGCATATCTGCGGCATTAACTTTATCTCTCGCTGGCTCGCTGCTAGTACAGGCCACCTGATGATCGCCATCCCCAGCGGCCGCAACGCCAGCGCAGAAGACATGCAGGTGTTGCAAGAGCTGCTGCATAGCGCGGCGGGCAAGCTGCTCCAGTTTTACGCCAACAAGGCTGATGTTGCATCCACGCTAGCCGCCATTCAGCAGGGCATGGAAGGGCTGGCTTGGCACAAGGGCAACGTCGAGAAGCATTTACAACCCGAATTTGAATTTACGGAGGAGTGAGATGAGCGATCTTAAGCAATTGCAGGATGACTTTGCTAACGATCAAGTTCGTGCGGCCAATATGAGCAAGTACTTGAGGTTTTTGGCGGATGCATACGAAGTGCATGGAAGCACAGAATTGGTTGCACAGTTTTTGAGCGAGGAATTGGACGGGAGTAACGAGCCTATGAAAGCCAAGACTGTGATCGAAAACGTGCGTCGCGGAATGCTGCGCTTGTTGCTGACCGTTCAGCTGGGTTGGAAAGAGCGCCAGATTGTAAGGGGGAATGATGGCAACCAAGGCTAATCAATCAGCAACCAAGTTGTTCACCGTGCTCGACGTGCTGTGGCGCAACTTTGCCAACGGCTACGCGCCGGGTGAGCTCGCCAAGGCGACTGGCTTATCAGCCAGCACCATCACCGTGTATGTCAAAACCTTGGAAGAGGCTGGCTATGCCGAGCGCATCCCCTCCACCGACCGCATCCGCATCTCCGTGTCCGCTGCACGCAAAGCCTTGCAGGTGCTGCAAAGCGTGGATGCGGAAGAGCGCCGCATCCAGGAAACCAAAGCACGTTTGTTCGTTCAAAACTAGGGAGAAATAATATGGCACGTAAAGCATCCGCAGCGGTTGTTGAATCACACGAAATCACAGCAGAGCAAACGCCCGGACTGACCAAGGCGGTTGAAGCTGTCAATCTTTCTGCCGCCATTCAGGCCGACTACAACCAAGGGCGTGATTTAGTTAATCAGATGCTTGGTCAGATACAGATGAGCCGCGCAATTTCAAAATTCGCCGACGTCGTCAGTTTAAGCAAGCTCAAACATATCAAAGAAACCAAGCTATACCGCGCAGCGGCGGGGCAAAAGGGGATTGATTGCAATGGCAATGAAATTGCCGACGTCGGCACTTTTGAGGGATTTTGCCTTGCTCTTGGAACAACTCGCCAAAAGGTTGATGAAGATCTTCAAAACCTAGAAGCCTTCGGCGAGGACGCCTTGCAACAATTGAATAGTGTAGGTGTTGGTTACCGTGAACTTCGCCAGTATCGCCGCCTTCCTCAAGATGAACGTCTAGCATTAATCGAAGCGGCTAAGGCGGGTGACAAGGATGACTTACTTGATTTGGCGGAATCACTCATCGCCAAACACACTAAGGAAAAAGAGGCGCTCACCAAGGCTAATGAAGATCTTAAAGCCGACGCCGAAGCCACCGACCGCGTTCTTTCCGACAACCAGAAAACCATCACCAAGCTGCAAAAGGCCGCCGCAGGCAAACAGATCGACGCGCATGAAGAATGGTCGGGCGCGATGAAACAGCTGGCCCTGCATGTGGCCGGTCACCGCGCCAACATCCTCGAATCCGTCACCGCCCTCGACATCATCCGCGAAAAAGTCATGCAGCAAGAAGCCGAGCCGGGTGCCGAGGCTGCCCTTGCCGCTGCGCGTGAGCAGATCGGGCGCGAGCTGGCCGAGGCGGTGGAGCGCACCGAAGAGCTGGTCAGCAAGGTGCGCCGCTTGTTTGATTGCACCCTTGGCGCGCTCATTGGTTGAGGTTTAACGCCTCATATCCTCAATGACTACGGACTTCATCATGGCTACGCAGCTCTCCCCCGATATGCTCCAGCAACTGTTTACCCTGCGCGCCGCGCTGGCATCTGCGCCGCGTGGCGAGCAGTCTGCCAAGGTGGAAGCCTTCGCCAGCTTCATCGGCAAAGCACCCAACACGGTGCATCGCTGGCTCAAAGCGCACGCGGGTCGTAAAACCAACCGTAAAGCGCGTGCGGATAAAGGCAGCACCAGCGTGCCGACAGAGACGTTGGACATGATGGCAAGCCTGAAGCGTGAGGCGGTCCGTGGCAATGGCAATAAAACCCTGCCCACGGGCGTGGCCATGAACATCCTGCATCAAAACGGCGTGGAGATCACCGTCAGCAAAAGCCGCTACAACGCCATCCTGCGCGAAAAAAACTTGGACGTGGACAGCATCATGGCCTCGCGCACCACCATCACCACCCGCCCCAAACACGTCAACCAGGTGATGCAGGTCGACCCGTCGCTTTGTGTAATTTATTACATGGCGGGCAAGCAATTCATCATGCGTGATGAAGAATTTTATAAAAACAAGCCGGGCAACTACGCCAAAGTGCTGCTCAAGGTGTGGCGCTACGTGCGCTGGGAGCAAGCCAGCTCCAGTGTGGATGTGCGCTATTTCGAGGCGGCTGGCGAGAACCAAGAAACCTTGTTCGACTTCCTGCATTACACCATGAGCAAGCAGCCAAGCCGCCTGTCCTTCGGTGTGCCTGCCACGCTGGAGATGGACAAGGGCAGCGCCAACACCTCGCACGGCATCCTCAACTGGATGGACGCGATGGGCGTAGAAGTTATCACGCACGCGGCCGGGCATTCGTGGGCCAAGGGCGGCGTGGAAGGTGCCAACTGGCTGGTGGAAACGCACTTTGAAAGCCGTCTCAAATTCGAGCCGGTCGAGAGTGTTGAACAGCTCAATACCTCTGCCGCCGCTTGGGTGCGCGACTTCAACGCCAACGCCATTCCCCATGTGGAGTGCCGCGTTAAGCGCGCCTCGGGCGAGCGGCTGGTGCGCGACGATCTGTGGCAGCTCATCATGCGCGCACCGGAATACCTTGTGGAAATCCCTGACATCAGCGTGTGCAAACACTTTCTGCACGGAAAAGAAGACACGCGCCAGGTGAAGAACTACCTCATTAGCTTCGTCCACCCTGAAATCAAGCAAAGCCGCCAATACGATCTGCGCCCCTGGGCGGAATTTCTCGCCAACAAGATGCAGGTCAAGGTGTGGCCGCTGCTGCTCAAAGACGGTGCGCTGCGCATAGAAATCCCCCGCGTCGGCGGCGAGGCTTTGTTGGTGGAAGTGCAGCCAGACAGCGCGTTTGATGCGTTTGGCAATTCGATGACTGCGCAGGAAAAGGGTGAATACCGCGCCTCACCTTATTCTCTCACCGAAACGGCGGACAAGCGCTTGGCTCAAGCCGCTTACGGCGCAGACGCTACCCGCGACAGCGCCGAACAATCCCGCGTCAAACAACAACGCCCCTTCGCGCACCTCAACGAGGGCAAGGGCTTGGTCGCGCATTCTCACTTAGGCAAGGAAGACCTGCCGCTACGCCTACTGCCTGCGGCCACCACGCTAGACACCGAGCAAGTGCGCGCGGCGCGTGATGCCCGCACCGAGTTCCCGCCGCTGTCCGTGGTCGAATTCGCCAAGAGCATGGCGGGCTGGCAGCCGTCCTTCGCCGCCGTGGTGCAGCAGCGTTACCCGTCCGGCAAGATTCCCGCCGCCGATGCGGATGGCCTCAAGGCACGCCTGCTGCGCGGTGAGCACGCGCCACTTAAGGTGTTCGCCGGGGGGCTGAGTTGATGCTGAACCTAAAACAAACTTTAAAAGAAGTAGGCCAGACCCAGCGCGAGCTGGCGCAGCACCTATCTGTGTCACCCGCCACGGTGGCGCAGATATGCAACCACGGCAGCTTCCCCAAGAAGCCGGACAAAAAATCCGTGCAGGCAGGGATTTTGACGTTTTTGGAAGCACACGGCGCTGCGCGCTGCGCCTGTCGCCGTGTTTTTAATGTAGCACCCGCAGTGCCCTTGCCCCCTCTCCCTTCGGGAGAGGGTCGGGGTGAGGGAACACATCAGGAGGAAGCCATGTTACTACGCAAGCAGACCTTAACACCCGCCGCAAAAAAGCATTTTGCACTCAAAACCGATCCGCTCGCGGATGACCTACAAACCCACGAGGATGTATTTTTAACACCCGACTCGCGCTACGTGCGCGAAACGCTGTGGCACACCGCCCGCCACGGCGGCTTCGTGGCGGTGGTGGGCGAATCCGGTGCGGGCAAAAGCACTCTGCGCCGCGATCTGGTTGACCGCATCCGCCGCGAAGGCGCGGGGGTGGTGGTGATCGAGCCGTATGTGCTGGGCATGGAAGACAACGACATTAAAGGTAAGACGCTCAAGGCAGCGCACATCGCCGAGGCCATCATCACCGCTATTTGCCCGCTAGAAAAACACAAGCGCAGCCCTGAGGCGCGCTTTCGCCAGGCACACGAGGCCTTGCTCAGCGGCACTCAGGCAGGCATGACCTACCTGCTGGTGATCGAAGAGGCGCACCGCTTGCCGCTGCCCACGTTAAAGCATCTCAAAGGTTTTTTCGAGTTGGAAAACGGCTTTAAAAAACTACTCGGCATCGTCCTGCTCGGCCAGCCGGAGCTGCGCCTGAAGTTGAGCGAACAGAACCACGCCGTGCGCGAAGTGGTGCAGCGCTGCGAGGTGGTTGAGCTGATGCCGCTGGATAGTCAACTGGAAGAGTATCTCAAATTCAAATTTCAGCGTGCGGGCTGCGCGCTGGTCGACGCAGTAGAGCCTGCCGCCATTGAGGCAATACGCGCCAAGCTCACGTTCAACCCCGCGCCCGCAGGCGGGAGAGCGGCCAGGGGCGAGGGGCGCACCGTCAGCCTGTTGTACCCGCTGGCCGTGGCTAACCTGCTCATCGCCAGCCTTAATTTGGCCGCGCAGCTGGGCTTCGCCAAGGTCAACGGCGACATTGTTAAGGAGGCTTAGCCATGCGCACCACTCAATTTTTGATCGACCACGCCCCGCGCATCAACGCCCAGCGGGCGGCGGATGCCGCCGTGCAAAAAAAATTAAACAACAACGCTTATTGCGACCGCCAGGCCAGCTTCTGCGTGGACTGGCTCGAGGCGCAGGGTTTTGTGGTACTCAACGTCGAGCGCGGCCCGCGCATCACCGTGTGTTACAGCCCCTTGTGTGACCGGCTAGAGGGCGCGGTGCAGGGTTATTCCAGCGGCATTAAAGGTTGCCAGCGCTACAAAATGGTGTGGCGATTCGACTGCCAAGTGCGTTGGGCGGAGGCACAACTTGAACCCTAAAAGTGCCGACCCGCTTGAAGCCGCCCTGCGCGCAGCCTTAGCCGGATCATCGCCGCAGCAGCCCGCGCAAATCGGCGCATTGCGCCGTCTGGGCGCGCCGGACGCGGTCGATGCCGCGCTGCTAACTATGTATCAAAACGGCGAGGTAGGTTGCTGTCTGGTCACTAAAAAAACCACGCAGCACCCGCAAGGGGTACGCCGTGGTTGTAGAGCCGATGAATCGGCAACAACCACGCAGCACAGCCTGTGGTGGATGGCGCGCAACAATCGGCCCATCACCACGAAGGGCTACCGATGAAAACCGCCTGTCCAGCCTGTGGTGCACTGTCCAGCCTCGACGTGTTGATCGGGCACGAAGGCGCGCGCGACGCGGTGGTGGTGTCGCTATCGCTGCCCGCGCCGCTCGGCAAGCTGCTGGTGCAATACTTAGCCCTGTTCCGCCCGCCTCAGCGCAGCTTGGCTATGGATCGCGTCGCCAGCTTGCTGTGCGAGCTCAAGCCGATGATCGCCGACGCGCGCATCGCCCGCAACGGGCGCATCTGGAGCGCGCCGCAGGACTACTGGCGCATGGCACTGGAAGAGATGCTGGCCAAGCGCGACAAGCTCACCCTGCCGCTAAAAGGCCACGGCTATTTGCTCGCCATCATCGAGGGCTACAGCAATAAAGCCGAGGCGCAGGCCGAGCAAAAAAACGAAGACCGCAAAGCGGGCAGAACACCAGTGGGCGGGTTGCACCAGCCAGCGGCTCCCTGTGTCAACTCCGCATCCGGCTTGCCGGATAGCGGATTGCCTGCCTTGGGTGCACCCCAACCCTCTCCGTGCGAATGGGTTCCCCGCCGCTTCGCGGCGACCCATTCGCACGGAGAGGGTGGCCGAAGGTCGGGTGAGGGAAAGCCTCGAAGCATCATGCCGCCCGAAGTTAAAGCCGCCCTTAAAAAGATGCAAGTTAACCCACCAGGAGTCGATCGCGATGACCACAGCTAATCAACTGCTCACCCTGCTCTCACACCACATCGGGCGCGGCAACGGCATCGGCGTGGCGGCACTGGCCGCACAAATGGACGTGCATCCACGTCAGGTGCGCTTCATGGTCACCGCCCTGCGCGCCGAAGGCCATGCCGTGTGCGGCACACCGCGCGACGGCTACTACATCGCCGCCAACGCAGCAGAGTTGCAACACACCTGCGACTTCCTGCGCGCCCGCGCCATGCACAGCCTGGTGCTGGAATCGCGCCTTAAAAAAATCCCGTTGGCCGACCTAATCGGCCAGCTCCACCTACCCACTTAAACCAGCATCAACCAAGGAGAACAGTATGTCAAAAACCACCCGCCTCAAAGCCGCAGCTCAAATCACCGTCCCGCAAAATCTCGACGACGCTGCCGCCTATATCCGCCAAATAGGCGACCTGCAACGCCATGCGCAGCGCGCACAAACCGAGATGAACGATGCCATCGCAGGCATCACCGCCAACTACCAGCCGACGCTGGCGGCCATCAACGAACAGATCACCCCGCTGCAAGAGGGTGTGCAGAGCTACTGCGAAGCCCACCGCGACGAGCTGTGCGGTAAAGGCAAAACTGCCAACCTCATCACCGGCGAAGTGCAGTGGCGGCAACGCCCGCCCAGCGTGCGCATCAGCAAATCCGACCAGGTGCTAGAAACCCTTGCCCGGCTAGGGCTATCGCGTTTTATTCGTCGCGTGGAAGAAGTCAATAAGGCCGCGATATTAGATGAGCCGGACGCGGTCAAGGGTGTGGCTGGCATCACCGTGGTTACTGGCGTGGAAGATTTTGTGATCACCCCATTCGAGCAGGATGTCGCGGCATGAGCCAATCCCGCCGCCAGTCAATGATAGAGGCCGTCATCAATGTGGCCGTAGGCTACGGCATCGCGGTGGCCGCACAAGTGCTCATCTTTCCGTTTTTCGGCATCCGCGTTTCAGTAGCCGACAACCTCACCATCGGCCTACTGTTCACCATCGTGAGTTTGGCGCGCAGCTACACGCTGCGGCGGCTGTTCAACCGTTGGCATCAGCATCAAAAACTCGCGGCCCAGGGCGCACCGCGAGCGCAGCACCCGCCCGTAGACTTAATCAAAAGGAAAACATCATGACCAAGCAAGAACTCGTAAACGCACTCGCCGCAGGCACCGGCTTCAGCAAAAAAGATGTTGATACATTATTGATACACCTCGGCATGGCCATCACCCACGAGCTGGTAACGGGTGGCGAAATCAGCCTGCCCGGTTTGGGCAAGCTCGGCGTAAAAGCCCGTGCTGCGCGCATCGGGCGCAACCCGTCCACCGGCGCGGAAATGAGCATCCCGGCCAAACGCGTGCCGACTTTCAGCGCGGCCAAAGCGTTGAAAGACGCGGTCGCCATCAACGGATAGACCCTCGCCCGCAGCCCGTTAAACAGGGCGGGCTGCGGGAGAATGTTTAACGGAGATAAACATGAGCAAATACCCCACCCGCTACGCCGACCAGCGTCGCGACATCCAGATCATCCATATCGCCAAGCAGCATCTCGGTATGGATGATGCCACCTACCGTGCCATGCTGTGGGCAGTGGCGCGCGTCGAGAGCAGCCTCGCGCTGGACTGGGCTGGTCGCCGCCGCGTGCTAGACCACCTCAAGGGCTGCGGTTTTAAAGTGGCCAGCAAAAAGGCATCAACCCGCCCGTTGGCGGATGATCCGCAGAGCAAAAAAATACGCGCACTATGGTTGGAGTTGCACGCCGCAGGCAAGGTACGCAACCCGTCCGAAGGCGCGCTGGCCGCCTTCGTTAAACGCCAAACCGGATGCGAGGCTTTACAATGGCTGGACACCCGCCAGGCATCCGCTGTGATCGAGGACCTTAAAAAATGGCTGGCGCGCTCTGCGCCCCCCACCGGCTTAGCCCCCCTCGCTACGCTCTCCCCGCCTGCAGGAGAGGGTGAATGAACCTCACCGAAGCCGACCTGCACCTGCTGCCGCCCTCGATGCAGTGGCTGGTTAAGACCGTCGGCCTGCCCGCCGTATTAATGTTGGTCAAAAAGCATGGCGGCGGCGCGCCTCTGTACGTCCCGGTCAAAGTGGCACCAGATCACCCCCTGCTGCACCTGCTCGGCGGCCCGGCTTTCACCACGCTGGTGGCTGAGTACGGCGGCAGCCACATCGAAATCGCACGCTGCGAAAAAGCCGTGCGCACGCTGATCTACCGCCAAATTCGCACAGATCGCGCCGCCGGGGTTACACAAGATACCGTCGCCCGCAGGTACGGCTACACCGTGCGCACCGTGCGCATAATCGAGTCTACGGGGGGGGTGGTGCAAGAAAAGAATTTAACCCTGTTTTGAGCGCGCCGACACCGCCGCTGTCACCTGAGTACCCGCCCACGCTGATCACGCGCCCAGCGCGTTTATAAATCGGTTGCCGGGGCGATTAGACCTTGATCCCCTTCCCCCTTCCTTGTTTTTTTGAGCATTGTATTTTTATCCGCCCAGGTGTAATCTAAAAAAGCATCCTGTAAGCCTTAGGCGGAAGCCCTTCCGTCTAAACACCCGCCGCCGCCGCCATCAAAATGCGCGGCATGAACACAACCAAACCCATTCAGATTTTTAAGCCCGGCAAACACACCGCGATGAGCGGTGCGGCGCTGGTCTTTTCCGAAACCGATCTGGCTGCGACTGCTGCCGCCTACGATCCTGTCAAACACGAAGCGCCGCTGGTGGTGGGGCATCCTCAGCACGACATGCCCGCTTACGGCTGGGTTGGCTCCCTCTCCTGCCGGGAGAGGGCGGGGGGTGAGGGAGCGAGTCTTGAGGCTTCCCCGCACCAAGTTGATCCCGCGTTCGCCGAGATGGTCGAGCGCGGCGCGTTCAAAAAAATCTCCGCGTCTTTTTATACCCCCGATGCGCCCAGCAACCCTGTGCCTGGCGTGTATTACCTGCGCCACGTCGGCTTTCTCGGCGCGCAACCGCCCGCCGTGAAAGGCTTGCGCTCCCCCGAATTCGCCGAAACAGAAACGGGCGTGGTCGAATTTACCGAATGGAGCGACACGGACAACGCCAACCTGTGGCGCAGTTTGCGCGACTGGGTGCTGGGCAAGTTCGGCCAGGAAGATGCTGATAAAGCGATCCCCGGTTACACCGTCAAATCGCTGGAGCAATCCGCGCGTGATGAATTAAATAAAGAGAAAGCGGTTGCAGAAATTGCACCTGCATTTGCCGATCCCGTAGCACCCCAACCAAAAGGAGAAATTATGTCCGCAGAAGAAAAAGCCCGGCTCGCCGCGCTGGAAGCAGAAAACGCGCAACTCAAAAAAGATGCCGCCAGTTTTGCCGAGGCGCAGATCAAGACAAAACGCGACGCGCTGCATGCCGAGCACCTGGCTTTTGCCGAAGGCTTGGTCAAGGAGGGTCGCCTGCTGCCCGCGCAAACCGCTGTGACCGCTGCCGCGCTCGACCATCTTGCCGGCGGCGGCAACATGGTCGAATTCGGCGAAGGCGACGATAAAAAGCCGCTCGTTGATGCGCTCAAAAAAATGCTGGCCGCGCTGCCTAAACAGGTCGAGTTCGGCGAGGTGTCGAAAGCGTCCGCGCCCGAGGGCGAGGCGGTCGAATTTGCCGCGCCGCGCGGTTATGGCGCGGTCGATGCGGAGGGGTTGGAGATACATGCCAAAGCACTCGCTTATCAAAAAACCAATCCCAAAACGGATTACTTTTCCGCCGTAAAAGCGGTCATTTAATTAGCACGTAGCGTGCGCCGTGTGCACGAACCACTATAGGAGAAAATAATATGTCCCAACAAAATATAGCACTACTTTCTTTAACGGAAACCTTGACTGGCGCGGTGGTCGCCAACCGTTTCGTCTCGGCACTCGGCGCGCAGGTGGGGGCCGATGCCAACGCGCTGGGGGTAACCCGTCAGGCTGGCGCGATCGGTGACAAGGTCACTGTTGATGTGATCGGCACGGCGATGGTCGAGGTGGGTGCGGCGGTAGCCGACGGCGCGACCATCAAGTCCGATGCCAGCGGGCGCGCCATTACCTGGGTGACCTCCGGCGCACGTCTGGCCGTGGCACTGGAAGCCGCGTCGGTCGCTGGGCAAGTGATCGAGGTGCTGCTGATCCCCAACGCGGCTTAATTGTTTTTTGTAGCACGATAGATTAATTGTTTTTTTGTAGCGTGCGCCGTGCGCACGATAATTTAAGGAGATGTTATGAAGCCGTCCATTTTTTTCCGTACTTTGTTTGTATTTTTTGCCGTTTGTGTGGTGTCCCTCTCCGCCCATGCGGGCTGGGTTGATCCGAATGATGGGTTGGCGTTTGCCGCTATTGGCATGACTCAGATGTCCTCTGCCCAAGCCCGCGTCATCGACCCGATTTTATCGACCGTCGCCCAGGGTTACAAAAACATGGAGCTGGTCGGTCACGCCCTGTTCCCTTACGTGCCGGTGGCGCAGCGCGGCGGTAAAATCATCAGCTTTGGCAAAGAAGATTTTGCCCTGTATTCCGGCGCGCGCGCGCCAGGTGCGAATACTAAGCGCGTGCAGTTTGGTTACAGCGCGGGTAATTTTGCCCTGGAGCAACACGCGCTCGAAGGCGTGGTGCCGTTCGAGTTAATGCAGGAAGCCAACACCGTGCCAGGCATCGACCTCGGTCGCAACGCGGTGTTTCGCGTGCAGAACATCATCAATCTGCGCCTGGAAAAAGCCCAGGCCGACCTCGCCACCACGCCAGCGAATTACGCCGCCGCCAATAAAAATATCGCGCTGGCCGGCGCAACCTTATGGTCGGACGCAGCAGCCTCCGACCCCATCACCAACGTCGAAGCGGCCAAGGATGCGGTGCGCGCCCAGATCGGACGCTACCCCAACACGATGATCATCGGCGCGCAGGTGCTTAAGGCCTTGCGCGTGCACAGCAAAATTATCGACCGCACCAAATACACTGGGCGCGACGTGCCCACCTTGGAGCTGCTGGCCGCGCTGTTTGGTGTAGAGCGCGTGCTGGTGGGTGGCGCAGTCTATTCCGACGCGACCGGCGCGATGGTCGACGTGTGGGGTAAAAACGTGGTGCTGGCATTCACCGACATCAGCGGCGTAGCCGACTTCGGTTTGCCCAGTTACGGCTACACCTACCGCCTGAACGGTGCGCCAGTGGTTGAGTCGGCCTATCAAGATCGCAATACGAAGAGCTGGGTTTATCCGGTCACCGACGAAGTGTCGCCGGTGATCGCGGGCGCAACGGCGGGCTTTTTAATTAGCCCGGCAGTAGGGTAAGGCTGTAAATGGAGAAGGGGGAAGGGATAAACCATTCACTCTTCACTCTTCATTATTTTATAAAGGTGATATTTCATGGATAAATTTATTGCGCGCGCCCCGGTCACGGTGTTGGGGCGGGATTACCGCAGCGGCGACAGTTTCGAGGCGGATGCGGCGGATGTCGAGGGGCAGGCGGCAGAGATGCTGCGCCCCCCTCTCCCTCCGGGAGAGGGTTGGGGTGAGGGAACAAGAGGGGATGAAAGTAATGCGCCTGTTACCCCCGCCGACCCCGCCGAGCGGCAAGCCGCCATCGTTGCCGCGATCGAAAAACTGAACGTGGACAACCCGGATGTGTGGTTGCGCGACGGCAGGCCGAATGCGTCTTCATTGACCGAGATTGTGGGTTGGACCGTGTCCGCCGCCGAACGTGATGCGGCATGGGCGGCTATTCAGGCCGAGCAATAACCGACCATGACCTACGCCACGCCCGATCATATGGTGGCTCGTTTTAGTCAAGATGAGCTGATGCAGCTCACCGACCGCGAGGGCTTGGGCGAGATCAATGCTTCCGTGTTGGCGCAAGCGCTGGCCGATGCTGACGCGCTCATCAACGGCTACTTGCGTGCGGCTTACACGCTGCCGCTGGCTGCCGTCCCTGTTGATCTGGTGCGTGTAGCGTGCGATCTAGCACGGTTCTTTTTGTACGACGACCGCGTCACCGAGACCGTGCAAAAACGCCGCGACGAAGCCATCGGCTGGCTCAAAGATGTCGCCGCCAAACGCGTGAGCTTGGGCGCGGACAGCGGCGGCAACCCTGCTGCTGCACCCTCCGGTGCGGTGAGTTTTGTGGCTGGCCAGCGCGTGTTTAGCGCGGGCAGTTTGCGCGACTTTTGATGCTGCGCGATCTGATTATTGAACGCCTCAAAACGGGAGTGCCCGCCCTCAAGCGGGTGAGTTCGGCGGCAGATTTAGCTTCTGCCAAAGCGGACGCGAAACAGTTTCCGTGCGCCTACGTGATGACGCTGGCCGAACAGGGCGGCGAGGCGCGCTACATGACCGGCCTGGTGGCGCAGCGCCGTATCGTGAAAATCGGTGTGGTGCTGGCTGTTAAAAATGTGCGTGACGCGACGGGGATGGCGGCGGGCGGCGACATGGACGCGCTGCGATCACAAACCGATGCGGCATTGTTTGGCTGGAGGCCGGACAACGATCACGAGGCACTGATTTTTTCTGGTGGCAAATTGCTCGCGCTGATCGACGGCGAAGTGTGGTGGCAGGACGAATATACGACCGAATTCGACAGGAGATAAATATGTATAAGGATGAATTTGCAGGGCAAGGCGGTAGTTATATTCTAGACCCTAAAACTGGGGTGCGCACCCGCGTGGAAGAACCGACCGTGGGCCGTGTGCGCCCTGTTGAAGCACATCAAGATCACCCGCTGCCAGCGCCGCCCGCCGAGATAGCGCCACCCGCCCCTACAAAAACGGGCAGGGCAATTAAGTTGACGGAAACGCCACAAGAAATTTTATAGCGCGTAGCGTGCACCACGCGCACGAACCACTAGGAGTCAACACATGAAATCAAAAAGACAAGTACTGCTCGGTAAAATTGAAGTCACCTACGGCGTTGACCCCGTGCCTACGGGGGCGGCGGATGCCATGCTAGTCAGCAATTTACGCATTTCGCCGCTAGAAGTGGAGGGCGTGGAACGCGGCGGTCTGCGCGGCTTTCTCGGTGCCACCGGGCGCGTCATTTCCGGCGAGCATGTCAAGCTCGGCTTTGATGTGGAAATGTTTGCTTCGGGGGTTGCGGGCACCGCCCCCGCCTACGGTCCTCACCTCAAAGCCTGCGCCCATTCGGAAACGATAGTGGCCGCCACCAGCGTCACCTATGCCAGCGTCGATACGGCGGAGCAGTCGGCCACGTTTTATTTCAACCGCGACGGCAAGCGCCGCGTCGTCACCGGCTGGCGCGGCAGCGTCAAGGCCAAACTGTCGGCCAAGGGTGTCCCGATGTGGAGCTTCGACGGCATCGGCCTGTACGCGCTCGCCACCGACACCGCCATGCCCGTGCCCACGCTGACCAATTGGCGTATGCCGCTGCCGTCCGAGGCGGGTATCACCACGGCCAGCCTGCACGGCTACGCCGGGCTGGTGTCCGAGTTCGAGTTCGACGCGGGTGCTTCGGTGGTGTACCGCAACCTCATCAACGGCGAATCGGTGCAATATGGCGGGCGCAAATCGACCGCCTCGATCACGCTGGAAGAGCCGACGATGGCGCAAAAAGATTTCGAGACCATTATCCGCGCCGGCACCACGGGCGCGCTGGCCGTCACGCACGGCACGGCGGCGGGCAACCGCGTCAAAATCAACGCCGCCAGCGCGCAAATTATCGGTTACAGCGAGAGCGAGCAGGACGGCATCGCCATGATCAAGCTGGATTTGGAGCTGATCCCCGCCACCGCCAATACCGACTACGCCATTTTATTCGACTAACCTTTCATCTCTTTCCTTGCTTTTATCCCCTTGCGTCACCCCCTCTCCCTCCGGGAGAGGGTTGGGGCGAGGGAACGAGCCAAGGGTTACCAAAAAAGGATTTTTATATGTTCAAAATCGCCCTAACCGAAACCTACGAACACCCCATTACCGTCGAAATCCCCGGCGACAAAAAAAAGCACGAATTTGTCGGCATTTTTAATCGCTTCGGGCGCGACGAGCTGGACGCGATGCGCGCGCGCATCTCTGCCGACGAGCTCGACGACAAAGCCTTTTCCAGCGAAGTGCTGGCGGGCTGGCGCGGCGTGCGCGACGCCGACGGCAACGAGATGGATTTTACCCCCGCCAACCTCGACCTGCTGCTCGACATTTATCCGGTCGCCTCCAGCATCGTCATGGCGTTTTACGCCAGCATCAGCGGCGCGAAACTAAAAAACTAACAGATGCCGCCCGCCACTGGGCGCGCGGCGGCAAGAGATCGCAGGCAGACAATGCCGCCCAGCAAAAACAATTCGAGGAAGACGCGGCGGCGTTCGGTATTCCGCTCGACGAATTAACACAACACTCCCTCTCCCGCCCCCGCAAGGGGGAGGCCGATGGGTTCCCCGCTGCTTCGCAGCGACCCATTCGCACGGAGAGGGTTGGGGTGAGGGGGCAGGCGGCGGGCGATGGCGAAGACTTCGCGATCTGGCCAGACAACGCCGAGACACTGGAATTGTTTCTCGCCTGCCGCACCCAGTGGCGCGTGGCGGGCAGCGCGCACGGCTTGATTTGCCTGGGCCTAGATTACGCGGGGGTAGAGGTGGTGATGCGCGCCCAACGCGTTAAAAAGCAAGAGTGGAAAGATGTTTTTAACGGCGTGCAGCAAATGGAATTTGCCGCGCTAAAGGAGTGGTTATGAGCAAACGTCAAACAAAAAAACAAGCTGAGGCGCTTCCGCTTTTGAGAAATGAAAGTGGCGATCTTGGTGTAATTATGGGTCACTATCAGGCTCTACATGATGCTCAAATAAGGTTACCACGTAAGCACGAAGCGCAATGCCGCTATCCGGCTCTTCAGAAAACCCCGGATGAGCAAGAATCTGACCCATTAATTGATCGAAAACAGCACGCACCTTTTCTGGCTCAGGATGCGTTGCAAGAAGGGCGCGAAAAGCCGCAGCCAACTCTTCCCCCGCAGGGGTTTCGCTCCCCTCTCCCTCCGGGAGAGGGGCTGGGGGTGAGGGAACAGACGGCAGCGATTTTGAAATCTGGCGCGACAACGCCGAAGCGCCTTTCGTAAAATTGGAAGCCCTAAACGTTCATAACGCGGGGTTGGATGACTTTCCACTAAGGAGATTGCCTCCCAAGCCGCACACCGACCCAGCCCGCGCCCACAAACAGCGCGAGCGTTAACAGCAGCGGCGCATTTAGGGTAAGCCAGGCGAGCGTGTAAACCAGCACCAATATGGCACAGGCCGCGAACGGAATTTTGATTAAGAAATTTAACACGCAGAAATTCTGTACCCTTTTTAACGGAATTGCAAATGTCATCTAATATCGTCTTTGGCATCACCCTCAAACCCGACGGCTTCGGTAATTTTACTGGGCAAGTCACGGGTGCATCCGACGCGGTCAAGAAGTTCGCGCAAGATGCCAAGACATCCAATACTCAAGCCGCAGCGGCCTCGGAACAATTCACCGCCAGCCTGAAACGCCAGGCCGACACGCTGGGCATGGGAAAGACCCAACTGATGGCTTACGAGGCCTCGCAGCACAAGTTCACTGCCGCACAGCGCGCGTCGGTCGAGCAAAGTGTGCTCGCGATAGACGCTTACGACAAAAAAGAAGCTGCGCTAGGTCGCATGCGCGTGGCCGCAATAGCCGCCGCGACCGCGACCACCGCCCTGTTGCTGGCGGCACTGAAATCATCTGTCGCGCAGGCTGCCGAGGCGGAACAGTCCCATCTCAGGCTGGCCGCCGTGCTGCGCGGCACCGGCTATGCTGCGGGGCTAACCAAGGTTGACCTCGACAATATGGCCGAGAGCATGAAGCTTAAATTCGGGATCGACGACGACGCGTTGCGCGATTCGATGGCGGTGCTCTTGACGTTCAAAAATGTCTCGCGCGCCAGCTTTGGCGAGAGCCTGGAAGTCGCCGCCAATTTGGCGGCGGTGATGAAAACGGATTTGTCGTCGGCGGTCATGCAGCTCGGCAAGGCATTAGAAAACCCGGACGAGGGGTTGACCGCCCTCAACCGGTCCGGGGTCTCCTTCAACGACAGCCAAAAGGAAATGATCAAGCAGATGGTTGAAACGGGCCGCCAAGCCGAGGCTATTACCGTGATCCTTAAAATTATGAAAGAGCAGGGGTTGGACGGCGTGGCCGAGGCGATGAACAGCGGCATCACTAAAGCCACGCGCGATGCTGGCTTGGCGTGGGATGACCTGTTAAAAGCCATTGGTGGCACATTTGTGATAAAGGGTACGACCGAGGCCGTGTTTGGCTCGCTGGCCAAACATCTGGATGATATGCGGCGGGTGATTAACGATGGTGACTGGCTGGATCGGCTCGCCTTTTTTACCGTCGGCATGACCACGCCTTCGATGCAAAAAAACAGGCCGAGCATCGCCAGCACCAGCGATGCGTCCACCGCCAACGAGGGTCTCGCCAGACAGCAGGAAGCGCAACGGCAAGAGATATTGGCCGCCGCCCGTAAAAAAGAAGCGGAAGAAGCCGCAAAAAAAGCTCCCGAAGCCGCCAAAAAACACGCATCCGACTACGCCGGCCTCATCAAAAATCTCGAACAAAATTTAGGTGCGGCCGCCGCCAAGCACGCAGGGCTCAACGCCGAACAAACTGAATTGGCAAAAATTCAAGCCTCTCCGCTGTGGGATACGTTGAACAAAAATCAGCGCGAGTACATCACCGCGCTGCTCGATGGCACCAGCGCGCTCAACGAGCAGGCGCGCGCCGAAGCGGGCATGAACAAAGCCCGCGAAGAGGCCACCACTTTTATCGACCGCATGAACAATTCCGCACGGCAAACGGTCGCCGACTTGGAATTTCGCACGTCGCTGGAAGGTAAATCCGCCCAAGAGGCCGCGCGCCTCACCGCCGAGCGCAAAGCGATGCTCGCCGTTGATCAGCAAATATTTGACCTCAACCAAAAATATAAAAACGACCTGCCCGCCCGTGATGCGGCGGTGGCTGAGATCGAGGCCGCCCGCCCCGGTATCGTCAACAACGCTGTCGCTACGGCCGGAGCCTCCGCCATTGCCGATGCCCACGAAAAAGAGGCTAAGCGCGCCGAACAAGCCTGGGAACGCTTCAGTGAAAACGTGCAGCGCAACCTCGGCGATGAGTTGTACAAAGGCTTGAGCGGCAGCTTTATGGATATCGGCGACATGTTCAAACAGATGCTGCTGCGCATGGCCGCCGATGCCGCCGCCGCGCAAATCATGGTGGCGGGGACGAATTTGGCGCTCATGATGTTCGGGGGCGCGGGCGGTGCGCCGGGTGCGACCGCACCGGGTGGCGCGGGTACGGCGGGTGGCGGCGGTGGATTTGCGCCCGTCACCAATTTCGTCGCCCAAGGCGCGTGGTTCGATGGCGGCGCGGCACATTTTTTTGCAAGCGGCGGTGCGTTCAGCAACCAGACCTTCGATCAGCCTACCCCATTTCAATTCGCCAGCGGCGGCGGGTTTAATTTGGGCGTGATGGGCGAGGCCGGCCCCGAAGCGGTGATGCCGCTGACCCGTGATGCCTCGGGCAAGCTCGGCGTTAAAGCGCAAGGCGGGGCGCGCTCGATCAGTATCACCTACGCTCCGGTGATTCAAATCGACAGCCGCAGCGACCGATCTCAAGTGGAGCGGCTGGTGAGCGATGCGATCAAACAGGGCAACGCCGAGCTGGTGGATAAATTGCAGCGCGAGGGCGTGATCTAATGCTGCGCATTTCCCTCACCCCAACCCTCTCCGTGCGAATGGGTCGCCGCAAAGCGGCGGGGAACCCATCGGCCTCCCCCTTGCGGGGACGGGAGAGGGGGCAAACGAGAAAGGCTTAAGACACAATGGCCGTGATCACCTTCCCCGCTACGCTCGGTGTCGCCCGTTTTAACTGGGGCTTACAGCGGCGCGATCTGGCCTTCGCCTCGGCCTTCGGTAGCCAGGCCGTGGAAATTTCCGCGCCGGTTTGGGCGGCCTCTGTCCAGTTTGATCCAGCCAAACGCACCGCGCTTGAGGTGGGGGCGTGGCAGGCTTTATTGCTCAAGCTGCGCGGCAAGGTCAACCAGTTGGCGCTGTGGCATATCGCGCGTCCCATTCCCATTGGCAGCATGCGCGGCGCGATGACGCTGAACGCGGCGGCGGTGCAAGGGGCTACCAGCTTAAATATCGTGGCGGCGGGCGAAGCACTTAAAACCTTGCTGGCCGGAGATTACATCGGGCTGGGCAGCGGTATCACCCAACAGGTGGTGATGGTCACCGACGATGCCACCGCCGACGCGGCGGGCTTGATCGCGGTGAACGTCCAACCGCCGTTACGCAACGGGTTTGCCTTGGGCGCAGCGGTGGTGTGGGATAAACCTAAGGCGCTCTTTCGCGCTACTGGCAGCGATTTTAGCGCGGACTACAGCGGCAGCCTGGTCACCGCCCGCGCGCTGGACTTGATCGAGGATTGGCGAGCATGACCTTTTTCGCCACAACCAACATCCCCTCTCCCTCCGGGAGAGGGTTAGGGTGAGGGAAGGCACTCATTTATGACCACCCCAGCCCAACAAACCGCATTAGAAAAACCCGTCGCGGCAGTGGCGTATTTTTTAGAACTGCAATTTAAAAGCGGCATCGTGCGCGTGTGCTCCTACTCGCAAACCTACAACTGGGGCGGTTTTGACTGGGTAGGCTTAGGTTCACTCGGCAGCATCAGCCCGATCGATGAATCGGCGGGGGTGGCTTCCAGCGCCATGACCTTTGGCCTGAACGTGGCGCAGTCATCCGTGCTGGCACTGGCCGTGGGCGTGGTGGAGGATTATCGCGGCCAACCCGCCAAACTATACTTTTGCCCGCTCAACGATCAGGGCCAGCTGATCGACGCGCCGGAGATATGCTGGCGCGGGCTGATGGACACAATGGCCGTGAGCATGGACGGTGAGGGCGGACAGGTCGCGCTCAAGTGCGAAACCAGCGCGTACGGATTGAAACGCCGCCCCTCCATGCGTCTGAACGCCGCGCAGCAAAAACAGCGTTACCCGACCGACACGGGTTTTGACTATCTCAACAACTTGATCGCCAACCCGCAACTGTGGCTGTCTAAAAAGTTTCAACAGATATGAAACAAAATGTCAGATATGAAATAAAAATGACGAAACCACCTAATTCCCGCAAACCCCTTCCCCTCCTTGTTGATGGAGGGGTGGCGCGAGCGGAAGGGTCGCCGCGAAGCGGCGGGGAATCCACCGGCCTCCCCTTTACGGGGGGAAGTGCCGGGGCGGTGCTGGCCGAGCACATCGCCGCGCATTTAAATACACCCTTTGCGTGGGGCGCGCATGACTGCGTGGGCTTTGCCGCCGCCTGGGTTAAAACCAGTACGGGCATCGACCACTTGGCCGGTTTGCAGAATTGGCAAACCGCAGCGCAGGCCGCCCGCGTTATTAAAGCTGAGGGCGGTTTGGAAGCCGCGCTAAATGCGCGCTTTGGCCGCATCCAGCCGAACTTCGCGCAGGACGGCGATCTGGCCTTGCACAACGGCTGCCTGTGCCTTTTTAGTGGGTCATTCATTATCGGGCCCGGCAAAACCGGGTTAACGCACAACAGCAGGCTGCTGGCCGAAGCTGCATGGCGCACAATCACCCCCCTCTCCCTCCGGGAGAGGGTGGCCGAAGGCCGGGTGAGGGAGCAAACGGGGGCAACAGGTGAATAAATTGCTCCTTATCATGACGCTGCTTTTGCTGCCCGCGCCCGCCCAAGCAATGGCCGAGGTGGTGCAAGCTGCGGCCATAGTCGCGATGGCGATGTACCCCGGCACTTGGATCGCCTATGCCGCAGCCGCCCTCATCATGGGCTCCGCCATCTACGGCTCCGAGCAAGCCAAAAAGAAAGCCCGCCGCGAGGCCGAACGCCAGCGTCAGGCGCACAATAACGGCCTACAGGACCGCACCATCACCCGCGTCGCCACCGACGCACCGCACCGCACGGTGTATGGCCGCGCCCGCGTAGGCAGCGACATCGTCGGCATTTTTGCCGCCGGCGCGCGCGACGAATTTAAATATCTGGTGTGCGTGCACGCCGCGCACGAGTGCGATGCCATTGAAGAAATATGGGTCGGCAACAAACCACTGGGCGTATTGACCGCGCCGGCCTTGGATGGCTCGCAAGACGTGACCGCTGGGGATTATTTTTATAAGCAAACGATTTCTGTTAACGCTGAGGTTAAAACTGGACTCACGTTTAACTTGGCGCAAATACCGGTCGCGAATACATTGCGCGTGACTTATCAGCTCAACGGCGAAACTTACGCGGTCAAGCCCACTTCGGTGGTTGGCACGCTGGTGACCATGCCCAGCAATAAAACGTGGACCTGCCACTACGATTACACCGTGGACAAATCGCGGGTGCGTGTCACCAAACATCTGGGCACCCCCGCCGACCCCGCCGACCCGGCGTTGCTGGAGGCTTTGCCCGGCGTGTGGCCGGCCACGGCGGTGCTGCGCGGCTATTGCTACACGGTCGTTCGGCTCGATCTGGATTATCAGGAATTCCAATCCGGCATCCCGCCCATTGAAGTGTTGCTGCGCGGCAAAAAGTTGCTCGACCCGCGCAGCGGATTAACGGTCTGGAGCGATAATCCAGCCCTGGCGATTTATGATTATTTGCTGGGCGACAATTGTGGGGTGGAGGCCGCCGACCTGCCGCTGGCCGACTACCTCACCGCCGCCAATGTTTGCGACGAAGTTATCGGTGCAAGCGTTAAACGTTACACCATCAACGGCACGGTTAACGCCGACCAGGACCCGCGCAAAACGCTGGAGAGCCTAGCGCAGTGCATGGCGGGCGCGATCGTGGGGACGACTTGGCAATGCTGGGCGGGCAAGTATGTCGGGCCGGTGATGGCGCTGGACCAGTCCGACATCGTGGGCGCGCTGTCGGTGATGGGCGGCACGCCGGATGCCGACCTCTACAACGGCGTGCGCGGCCAATACATCGGCGCGGAAAACAGCTACGTCATGACCGATGTCAAACCCTACCAAAACACCGTTTATGTCGCCGCCGATGGCCGCGAACTGTGGACGGACATGGACTTCCCGTTCACCGACAGCGCGCAGCGCATCCACAATTTGGCGCGGATTTTTTGCGAGGACCAGCGCAACGGTTTTACTGTCAAAGCCACCTTTTCGCTCAAAACTTGGTCGCTCAAAGTCGGCCAGCGCGTGACCTTTAACAGCACGCTGCTGGGACAAACGGCAAAAATTTACCGCGTCACCGACAAACGCTTTGGCCGCGATCAAGCGGTGGAGCTCACGCTCAAGGAAGATGCCGCCAGCATTTGGGATTTGGCCGACGCGGTAGTGGTCGATGCCACGCCCAACACTAATTTACCCAATCCATTAGTGGTTGGGCTGTGCGGCGACGTGACGATGGCCGAAACGCTGTACGAAACCACCGGCAGCGCGGGCGTGAGGAGCCGTGCCACCTTGTCGTGGACATCGCCGCCGGGCGATTACGTCAAAGACTACGAGGTAGCGTATAAATCGTACACCAGCGGGCTGTGGTTAGAGCCCACCAGCGTGCGCGGCACGCTGTATGAATTGCTGGACTTAGCCCCTGGCGATTATGACTTTAAGGTGCGCGCGCGCAGCCTGTTGGGCACGGTCGGCGAATACACCACCATCAAAACCTTTACCGTTTACGGCTTGCAGGCCGCGCCCGCGCCCGTGCTGAACTTAAACGTGGTGGCCATGAACGGGGTGGCGTTGGCGACATGGAACAAGACTCTCGACCTCGATGTGCGCATCGGCGGGCGTGTGGCGCTGCGCCATTGCCCGCTGTTGTCCGGCGCATCGTGGGAGCAGGCAATTATCCTCGAAGAGTTTAACGGGGATGCGGCCAGCGGTGTTCTGCCTCTAATTATCGGCACCTATTTTGCAAAATTCGTAGATTCCACCGGGCATTACAGCGATGTGGCGACCGCATTTGTGGTGAATGCGGCACTCATGACCGGGTGGACCACCGTGGCCACCTCAACTCAACACCCGACTTTTGCGGGGGTAAAAACGGGCACGCTGGTGGTATCCGGGCAACTTAAATTAGACGTGGATGCGGCGGGCGTGTTGCCTGCCGGGGAATATTTTTTTGATGCGACGCTGGATATGGCCGTGGTCGCCTCGCGCCGCTTTCACGCCAGCCTGCAAACGCTCATGTACGACACCGGTGATCTGGTGGACAGCCGCGCCGCTGTGGATAGCTGGCCGTCGGTTGACGGTAATTTTATCAACAGCTGCGACGTGACCGTGCTGGCCAGCGTGTCGAACGACAATATCGTGTACGGCGCGTGGTCGGAATTTATGGTGGCGGATTTTAATTGCCGCTACGCCAAATTTAAGGTGCGGCTAGAAAGCCGGGTCAACACCCACAACATCATCGTCACGCAACTGGCCGTGGCTGCGCGTGTCGCGGCTTAACCGCACCCCATTCCCCTCCCTCATTAAGGAGGGGTGACCCGCAGGGGCGGGGTGGTTGGAAACGATTTTAAACAGGAGAAAAAATGTCCCAACATGACATGAATTTATTAAACGCGACCGGGGCCGAGTTCCGCTCCGACCTCAACAACGCCCTGCCCGCTATCGCCAGCCAGCATAGCGGCGCAACCAACCCGGCGACGACGTACCCGTACCAGCGCATTGCCCGCACCGACCTCGGTGTGCTGATGCGCCGCAACGCCGCTAACACGGCCAACATTTTAGATGGCGCGCTGGCCGAAACGCTGGTGGTGGCGAAATCCGCCGCGTTCACCGCCGTGCTGGCCGATCACGGCAGATCCTTTGTCTGCACCAACAGCTTCACCCTCAGCCTGGCAGCGGCGGTCACGCTGGGTGATGGTTGGCGCTGCGAGATCATCAACAACGGCGCGGGCAACATCACCCTGGACCCAAACGCGGCGGAGCTGGTCGATGGCGCGGCTACCTTGCTGGTCAAACCCGGCCAGAGCTGCCTGCTGGTTTGTAATGGGGTAGGGTTCTACACAGTGGGGCTTGCTTGGGCGCAATGGGTGCAGCCAGGGCAGGTATCTTTTTTTGCCCAATCCGCAGCACCCGCTGGCTGGGTGAAAGCCAACGGCGCGCTGCTCAGCCGCACGGTTTATTTGAATTTATTTGCCGCCATCGGCACTGTTTTTGGTGCGGGCGATGGCAGCACCACTTTCGGCATCCCCGATCTGCGTGGTGAGTTCATTCGCGGCTGGGATGATGCGCGCGGGGTGGATGCGGGGCGGGTGTTTGGGTCGACGCAGCTTGACGCACTGCAGAACATTACCGGCGCGCTGAATCCCATGCGCGCGACGTTAGGCGTGACAATGGTGGGAAGTGGAGCGTTTCAGGCGGCCGGCACGACGGCCTTCAACGATGCGAACTCGGGAGCGGCGGGCTATTACAACGTGACATTTGACGCATCAAGAGTGGTCAGGACAGCCACGGAAACCCGCCCGCGCAACGTGGCATTATTGGCCTGTATTAAATTTTAAGGAATCTTAATGACTACCATTTACAATTATCACCCCGACACAAACGAGTATTTATCCACCGCGCCCGCCGATGTGTCCCCATTGCAGCCCGGCGTGTGGCTGATCCCTGCGTTCGCCACCCAGCTTGCCCCGCCAGCCGTGGGTGCTGCGCAGGTTGCGGTATTTATCGGCGGGGGCTGGCAGGTTAAACCCGACTGGCGCGGCGTGCCGCTATACAGTACGACGGATGGCAGTGTTGTCGAGATTGTAGCGGTTGGTAAAACGCCACTTGATGTGGGTGCAACCGAGTTGGTGCCGCCGTCCCCGCAGCATTCTTGGCAGACGGGCGCATGGGTAATCGACCCGGCAAAAGTGGCCGCGCAACTGGAATCGGCGCGCGGGCGCGCCGTAGTTAAAGTCAACGATGGGTATACCGCTGCGATCAACGTGATCGCCGCCGAGTACCCCGAGACCGAGCGCAATTCGTGGGCGAAGCAAGAAGCCGAGGCGCGGGCGTGGATGGCAAATAACGCCGCAGCCACGCCGCTGCTGTCCGCCATCGCCACCGCACGCGGCACATCGCTGGCCGATATTTGCGCGCGGGTGATCGCCAACGCGGATGCGTATGCGGTGTATGCGGGCGGCGTGATCGGCAAACGCCAGGCCTTGATGCTGCGCGTGGCCAGTGCCACCACGCAGGTTGAATTGGAGGCGATTAAATGGACTTAATTAAAAAATATATTCTGCGGCGGATTTTATTACTGATATTTTTATTGCTTTGCTGGCTCGCAGCATTCATCGCGGGCGCATGGTTGCTTTTGTGCATAGTGTTCTCGCCCAACGGACGGCGCGGCATCAACATTGTGTTGGCCTACGATCAATTGTTTAACGCGGTGACTGGCGGTGACATGGACGAAACCCTGAGTCAGCGCGCCGCGCGCCTGCGTAAAGAGGATGTGCGCTGGGCAAAAGTGTTGTGCAAGTTTTTGAATTGGCTTGATGAGGGGCATTGCGAAAAAAATATTAGCCCCTGACAGAAAAAATTGGGAAGTCGAAAACCAGAACGGCAAATTGTTTTTATCAGGAACAATTCCTTTGCAGCCTGTAAAATTGTAAAGGAGTGCCATTTATCTCAAAAAAGCGCGCAATTTATCTCACGCCGCTTCAAAAAGCCGCTCCGAAGAGCGGCTTACATTGCATATAAAACAAAGGTGATACTCAATCTTCTAGCTCAACCTGCTTCACTGTTGTGAGAGGCGTATTGAAACGTATTTTAACCAACGTTCCGACCACAGCAGGAGGACCTGCATCGGCGGGTGTCACCGCCTCTAAGAATTGCGCCTGGGTGAGCGCGGCATCATTGAGGTCTTTATACGGAGGATTGTCGGTCGGGCTACCTACTCCTATAGTGAACCCCAGCAGCGTTAAATCCGTGCCCGATTCTACCTCGACGGGTGCTTGAATGAGATGATCTCCACCGCTGCACCCCGAAGTAATTTTTCCAGCAATGATCGTGGCCCCAGCTCCAACTTTGCGTTCCCCGCGTACTTGAATACAGCTCGTGCTAACGAGCGGAAATACACCATCGGTAAAGCTGTTTGTCTCTATCGCTACATTGCCCACACCAATAATTTTGAGCGTAAAATCAGGCGCGGTTGCAGCGATGACCTCACCCTGCAAGCGTACTACCGAACGTTTGAACTCAATTTTGCGCGCAATTAGTGTCGTGCCATCCCATGCGCCTTCGGCCTCCACTTTAATGTTATTGGCTAGATCCGTCGCGATGCCGCCCCGGAATGTGGTGGCAGCAGTGGTGATGACAGGGATGCTATTCACCAAGAAGCTGCCGGGGTGTGTGGTAAAGCCGGACACCAGCCCCTCGGACTCAAGGCGTTGGCCCACTCCGGGTAAGTTAACGTTATCTTCCACCTCAATCCGCGATGCTTGAAATACGCCGCTAACAACACAATCAGGGCGAGCGGTGCAATGCACTTCAACAATGCTGCCGTTGGTGTAGCTGCCTCCCACTATCGTCGCACCTATCGCATTAACTGCCTGTGTACCCAGATTAAATGAAGCGGGATTAGTACCTATGCCATCGCTCACCACACCGCGAATTTCATCCACCAGCGGGTTAGCCATACCAGAACCGTTAGGTTGGGCTGCCTGACTTCCTTCCACTCTGGTAGCGCGGATGTTCCCAGCCGCATCACGTAGGCCATGCACCTCCACAATTGTTGTGCCTGCAGTAATACCCGCAAAGGTGATGTTTGAATATAAGGTCAGATCATCCACGATGACCGTCTGATTGAAAACGGTGAAACGCTGCGGATTAGAAACTGCATCCTTTGTTGTGACGAGGCCACGCACCTCGATTAGCCCCCGTACTTCGGTCGCCGTGCCATTGCGACCACCGGCATCGACCGAGCCGCTCACTGCAACCACCATGCCGTTTTGCAGATTCGCAGCGACTTTAGGCGAGTCATCAATCGAGATATTAGCGGTGGTATCCTCATAGCGCACGCCATTGACGATGATACTGCCTTTGGTCATTACGCCGGTTGACACACCGACATCACCTACCTGCCCATTACCCCCATCACCACAACCCGCCAAGTAAAACAATGTTGCCACTGCAAAGAATATGCGTAAAAAATAAATGTTGGTTTTCATGATAATTTCTCCTTCTAACAAAGAATGCTCATGATCCCCTTTTTAGTTTTCAGCCATACACAGACTATGGGGATAACAGACTGTGTTGAGCGAAATTTTAAACCTATTTTTTGCGAAAAACAATTGCAAATTAAACATTAATATTGATTTAAATCAACCATTTAAAATAATATTAGCGCGTGTTGTTGCGAGGCTCGCCCGCACAACATTTCAAGGCCATGCGCTAGCGCGTTATATGTAAAAAATAGGGAATGGATTTAGCAATGCACGCGCGCGAAGTGGCTGCATGGACTGGCTTGCTGAATGGTGATTGGGGGATGATGCGGCGATAAAAAAATCGGGGGTAATGACGATTAACGCATTACCCCCGACATCCACAACTAATTTTTATGCCCTTAATTTTTACGCGCTTAATTACCGGCACGCAGTGCTTGAATACGCTCATCCAACGGTGGGTGGGTTCTAAATAAAGCCGCTAAGGCCCCATTGCCAGAAATGCCGAAGGCGGCTATTTGCTTGGGTAAAGTTGCTTGCTCGTGATTTATTTTGAGCTTTTCTAAAGCGGCGATCATTTTTCCGCGACCCGCCAATTGCGCGCCTCCAGCATCTGCACGGAATTCACGTTGCCGCGAAAACCACATCACAATAATGCTGGCCAGCACCCCTAAAACGACTTGCGCGATGATGCTGGTAATCAAGAAAGCTGGGCCTTGGCCACGCTCCGTTTTAAATATCACGCGATCAACAAAGTGACCAATAATGCGCGAGAAGAAAATCACGAAGGTATTTACCACGCCTTGTATCAAGGCCAGCGTGACCATATCGCCATTGGCTACATGGCTAATTTCATGCGCTAACACGGCCTCGGCTTCGTCACGGCTCATGGCGTGCAATAAGCCAGTGCTGACTGCGACTAGTGCGTTATTACGATTCCACCCCGTGGCAAAAGCGTTCACATCGGGCGCGTCATAAATCGCCACTTCCGGCATACCAATACCCGCTGCTTGAGCTTGTCGACGCACCGTTTCCAGCACCCAACGCTCGGTTGGGTCAGCTGGGCTGGTGATTATTTGCGCGCCGACCATACGTTTAGCCGACCATTTAGACATGAATAATGAAATGATCGAACCCGCAAATCCCATCACGGTAGACATGATCAGCAACGATTGGAAATCAATCCCACCGCTTTGATCCAACATGGTATCCACCCCCAGCAAACGCAAGGTGATGCTGATAACCACGAGTACTGCCACGTTCGTCAGAACAAATAAAAAAATCCGTTTCATGCCGCCTCCTCCATTAAACAACGTTCTATTAAAACTAAAGTTCTTAACTGCTAAATTGCATCAAACTAAAACGGCGCGCAGTTTATCATTTCTGCGTGTTGCGCCACCGAAAGATGGGGGGAGAATTAAAAATTTCAAGAGCTACCTACCCCCGCTTTATCCGGCCATCTCATCCGGCCATCTCATCCGGCCATCTCATCCGGCCATCTCATCCGGCCATCTCACTCGGCCATCTCACTCGGCGAATTAGAGCGACGCATATAAAATAAGTTTCGCTCCACCCCACGCTGGCATTTCATGCACCCTCCCCCCATTTTAATCACGCATTGATTTTAGTACTAACTAGTATCATAATGCCCAATATTACTTTGCGTTTCTATGTGCCATGCCCAAAGAATTCATCCAGGCTAGAACATTTCTTCCGTCCCTGCGCGAGATCGCCAGAACGTACCAAGAGTTTGGCTCCTATTCGGCGGCGCACATACGCAGCTTAGGATTAACCCCTTCCCAGTTCGATATTATTGCTACGCTGGGCAACACCGATGGCATGAATTGCAAGCAATTAGGTGAAAAAACGTTAATTACCAAAGGGACGTTGACCGGAGTGATTGACCGCTTGGAGGCGAAAAAAGTTATCCGCCGGATCGCCTCACCCAACGATGCGCGCAGCCAAATTATTCAATTAACACGCGCAGGTGAAATGCTTTTTGCACGCGCTTTTCCTGCCCACATGCAGCATCTTGATCGCGTATTCACCCAATTTTCACAAACTCATTTGGATAATTTGACCCACGCTTTGCAAAAACTTAGGCTTGCTATTGTAGCCGCAGGCAAAAATCCAGCAGCCACACAGCACACTAAAAAAATTAAAAAATCACCTTAAGAAAATGGAAACTTCTATACAAGAATTATTGAACCACCCTGCCGTGCAAAGCGGCCTGATTCCATTTGTTGTCGCAATATTAGTCGCGGAATTATTGCAGCGTATGCGCTTAAGTGGCCTCGCTATTGTGGCGGGGTTTGCTGCTACCGTTTATTTTGTGAGCGATTTTTCTTTCTCGCCGCTTACCTCCACGCGCAAAATTATATTGCTCGGCTTGGTCTCTACCGTACTCGCCCTACCCTTTTTTAATTTACGTGGAATGCGCCTCGTGCTGGCTATGGCAGGTGCTGCCGCTGCTGTGTGGGCGATGCAAGGCGTACTGCAACGGCAAGAGCTGCAAAACATGCTGCTGTGGGGCGCAGGTTGCGCGCTCTATGTGGGCTGGCTGATTTATTGGTTTGATGGCTTACAACATGCACCTGTGCGGGCAGCCAGCGCGGGCATGGCATTAGGTTTTGGCACGGGCATTGCCACCTTAATGGGCGCGTCCGCTCTGCTGGGGCAACTCGGCCTAGCGGTCGGCTCGGCGGCCAGCGCATATTTGGTCATCATGTCGCTGACCAATCATCACTTACCCGCAGGCCGCAGCTTCACGCTACCGTTGTCGCTGCTAGCAGGCTTGCTCGGCTGCGCCGGCGTGCTGTTGGCAAAGCTGCCCTGGTACTGCCTGCCCGTGTTAGCCTTAATCCCCCTCATTAGCCTAGTGCCTGTTTCCGAAAAACTCGCGCTGTGGCTGCAAAGCACACTCCTATCAGTTGCCACGTTAAGCGGTGCGGCGGTAGCGGTGTATCTCAGTTGGCGTATTAACGACGCGCCGCCTTTTTAATTTTTATTTACAGGAGTCTCACCATCATGAAACCCTCATTACTCGCTCTACTCGTTGCAGGTAGCTTGCCACTGGCTGCCCACGCAGCAGATTCTTACACCATTGACCCACAGCATACCTACCCACATTTCAGCGTTAACCACCTTGGTTTTTCTACCATGCAAGGTCGTTTCGATGCTAGCAGTGGCAAAGTGACACTGGATGCCGCCGCAAAAAAAGGCACGGTTGAATTCAGCATTGAAGCGGCCTCTATTAATACAGGTTTTGCCAAACGCGACGATCACTTGCGTACGCCCGATTTTTTCAATGTGGCTGAATTTCCTACCGTTACTTTCAAATCTACCGCTGTTAAGTTTAAAGGTGACAAACCAAAAACCGTAGAAGGTAACCTGACCATGCTAGGTGTAACAAAGCCCGTCAAATTAGAAGTGAACGCGTTTAACTGCGGCCTGCATCCAATGGATCCAACCAAGAAAAAATTCGTATGCGGCGCAGATGTCAGCACAGAAATTAAGCGTTCTGACTTCGGCATGAAGTATGGCGTGCCAGCAGTGGGCGATAACATCAAACTAGTGTTTGAAATTGAAGCAGTGAGAGACTAAGTTTTATCGCAGTTTTATATCGCACCAATGAAAAACGGCAGGCTCCAAGCCTGCCGTTTTTTATTCCTGCTCAACTAACTAGCTCAAGCAACTTCACCTAGACAATACCACCCAAGCAACGATGCTAAGGCAACAATAAAGACCTCTGCACCGCCACCGCACAGATCGACATGAGCGTGCCGGGCAACATGCCTAACACCAACAAGGCTAGACCGTTAATAGAGATGAGCAAGCCGCTGTCGGGCTGTATAGAGATAGGCGCGTGGGTCTCTGGCGCATCAAAGTACATAAGTTTGACGATACGCAAATAGTAGAACGCACCGATGAGTGAGAACAGCACCGCGATTACCGCTAAAGAAACATAGCCCGCACTGACTGCTGCTTGTAATACAGAAAATTTCGCATAAAATCCCACGGTCGGTGGCACACCTGCCATGGAAAACATCAGCAACATCATCATCAGTGCCAGCCACGGGCTGCGCTGGTTTAGCCCCTTAAAATCGTTCAAGGTATCCGCTTCAAATCCCTCACGCGACAGCAGCATAATCATGCCAAAGCTGCCCAGACTCATCAGCACATAAACCACGGCGTAAAACATGGCCGAGCCGTAACCTTCCAACCCGCCGCTGAGTATACCCAGCAGCAAAAAGCCCATGTGTGCGATGGTAGAATAAGCCAACATCCGTTTGAGATTGGTCTGTGCGATAGCGACGATATTGCCGAGTGCCATAGACAGCACAGCAAGAATGACCAGCATGCCCGACCAATGCACGAGCAAGGGCTGCAAGCCTTCCACCAAAATCCGCATGACGAAGGCGAATACGGCAAGCTTAGGTGCAGAGCCGATCAACATGGTCACGGCGGTAGGTGCGCCATGATAAACGTCTGGCACCCACATGTGGAACGGCACCACGCCCAGTTTGAAAGCCAAACCCGTAACCACAAACACGAGGCCGAATACCAATAGATTTTTGTCCGCCGCGCCCTGTGTAATCGCGTCTGATACTGCATTCAATTCCAGCGTACCCGTTGCCCCGTATAACATGGAAATACCGTACAGCAATAAACCGGAAGCCAACGCACCCAGAATAAAATATTTCATGGCGGCTTCGGTGCTAGCGGCTGAGTCACGCTGCAGCGCAACCATTGCATATAAGCTCAGCGACAATAATTCCAAACCCATGTACAGCGTTAAAAAGTGGCTGGCGGAAATCATGACCATCATGCCGAGTAAGGTGAACAACAGCAGCACCATGAACTCACCGGTAAACAAGCCGCGCACCATGAGATAGGTACGCGAGTAAACCAGTACCATAGACATCCCCAAGTAACTCAGCAGCTTGAGCACATCAGACATCAAATCATCCACGAACATATTGTTAAACAAGTAAACCACGCCTGGTTGATAGGTAAACACCGTTAAAAAAGCGCAGCCAAACAAGGTGATTTGCACCAGTAAATAGGTGGGCGTTTTGCTTGGATTGGTGAAGAACAAATCCACAATCAAGATGGTGCACGCCATCACCAGCAGAAATATTTCTGCGTATAGCGGAGACAGGGTTGCTAGATAATTCATAGATTCCTCATTAAATCTTGGCTCATGTTAAAGCTTGGAGCGTGCGACATGCACCAGCAAGTCACTCACGGATACATGCATGATTTCACTGAATGGTAACGGGTATAGCCCCATCGCTAAAACAGCTGCGGCTAAGACAGTACACACGAATATTTCGCGGGCATTCATGTCGGTTAAATGGGCGACATGCTGGTTAGCGACTGCACCAAAGATCACCCGCTTGACCATCCATAGTGTGTAAGCCGCGCCAAAAATCAGCGTGCTGGCCGCTAAAAATGCGTACCAAAAATTGACTTTAACCGCGCCCATAATGACCATAAATTCACCGACAAAACCGCTGGTGCCGGGCAAGCCCACGTTGGCCATCGCGAACAGTACAAAAAAGGCGGCGAACACTGGCATTTTGTTCGCGACTCCGCCGTAATCGGCAATGTTGCGCGTGTGCATACGGTCGTACATCACACCTATGCAAACAAACAATGCGCCGGATATAAAGCCATGCGAAATCATTTGCAGCAGCGCGCCTTCTACGCCGTATGCGTTAAACATGAACAAGCCTAGGGTGACGAAACCCATGTGCGACACAGAGGAATACGCCACCAATTTTTTCATATCAGTCTGCACCAAGGCCACCAGCGCGATGTACACCACGGCAATGAGCGACAGCGCGATCATCACGCCGGATAACTGCTGGCTGGCATCGGGCGCGATGGGCATGGAAAAACGTATAAAGCCGTATGCGCCAACCTTCAACATGATCGCCGCCAACACCACCGAGCCGCCCGTGGGGGCTTCTACGTGCGCGTCTGGCAACCAAGTGTGTACCGGGAACATCGGCACTTTGACCGCGAAGGCCATGAAGAACGCGATAAATATTAAAATTTGCGCGGTAAGCGGGATGGGGAGTTTATGGTAATCCAATATCGCAAAGCTGCCGCCAGATTGGTTGTAGAGATAGAGCAAGGCAATCAACATCAGCAGCGAGCCGAGCAAGGTGTAAAGGAAAAACTTCACCGCTGCGTACACCCGGTTTGTGCCGCCCCACACGCCGATGATAATAAACATCGGGATCAGCATCGCTTCCCAAAACACATAGAACAAGACCGCATCCAGCGAGGCAAATACGCCGTTGATAAGGCCGGACATAATTAAAAACGCGGCCATGTATTGTGCCACGCGCTTTTCAATGACTTTCCAACCAGCAATCACCACTAACGGGGTGAAAAAACTGTTGAGCAAAATGAATAGCACCGAGATGCCATCAACGCCTAAGTGATAGTGAATGTTGTAGCGCGTAATCCAATCATGCAGCTCGACAAACTGCATGAGGCTGGTGGTTTTGTCGAAGCCGGTGTACAGCGGGATGGTGACCACAAATCCTAAAGTTGCACCCAGCAATGCAAGGATGCGAGCCAAGGGCGCGTTGCGATCACCGCCCGTTGCCATAATCAATAATCCGAAAAGGATGGGCAACCAGATGGCAACGCTTAATAAGGGGAATCCAAAAATCATACTTTATTCATCCAATATTCATATAAGTGTATTGCGGCTAAAAGTATTTACGTCCAGCCTCATTCAAACCAATTACGCACGGTCAACAGCAAAAATACACCGATTATCATGGAAAAAGCATAATGATAAATATAGCCCGTTTGCACGGTACGCATGACGTTGGAGAACGCACCCACTAAGCGTGCTGAGCCATTGACCATGAGGCCGTCGATCAATTTTATGTCGCCAAATTTCCACAAAAATCGGCTTAATCCGCGTGTGCCGCCGGAAAAAAACCAATCGTTAAAGCGGTCAAAGTAATAATTATTTTCCAACATGGTGTACACAAATTCGAAGCGATGCTTGAGCATTTCAGGAATATCGGGACGTTTCATGTAGAAGAACCAAGCCGTGAACACGCCGCCCACCGCCAGCCAGAAGGGCAACGTCATAAATGCGTGCACAGCCATACTGACCGGATGCTCAATAATTTCGTGATGTATCAGCGCGGCTAAAAATTCAAGTTGATGTGCCTCAGCCACAAAAATGGAGTCGCCAAAATACCCGTAGTGCAAGAGCTGATCAAATGCGAACGCGCCTATTCCAATCGAGGGAATAGCCAATAAAATAAGCGGGAAGGTGACGACCCAAGGGGATTCGTGCGGCTTTTGTCCAGGGGCTAAGCCATGGGGATGGTCTTCATGCGCGGCCTCGTCATGTGCCGCATCTGCGTGATGCCCGGCTACATGGTCAGATGTATGGGCGGCAGGCGGATGATCGTTCTCTTGGCCGAATCGCTCTGGCCCGTGGAAGACTAAAAAGTACAAACGGAAGGAATAAAACGCGGTAACAAACACTCCCGCCACCACCGCAAAATATGCAAAGCTGGAGGCAGGCAGTTGCGACAAATGCACAGCCTCAATAATGCTTTCCTTGGAATAAAATCCAGACAAGAAGGGCGTGCCGATCAAGGCCAGCGAGCCGATTAAAAAGGTAATCCAAGTAATCGGCATGTATTTACGCAGCCCCCCCATCTGCCGAATATCCTGCACGTGGTGCATGGCCATAATCACCGAGCCTGCGGCTAGAAACAGCAAGGCTTTGAAAAACGCGTGCGTCATCAAATGAAAAATCGCCACCGAGTAGGCCGAAGCGCCCAGTGCCACAGTCATGTAACCTAATTGCGACAAGGTGGAATACGCGATCACGCGCTTG
>Ga0209824_10000141_pt1 | contig 50607 bp, 43 predicted proteins | sample VDWuncwatermetaG_FD_184124 | JGI IMG/M metagenome (GOLD analysis project Ga0209824, IMG submission 184124) | Wastewater microbial communities from Netherlands to study Microbial Dark Matter (Phase II) - VDW unchlorinated drinking water (SPAdes)... ...
TCTTCATATTTGGTGCCCAGAAGAGGACTCGAACCTCCACACCTTACGGCACACGGACCTGAACCGTGCGCGTCTACCAATTCCGCCATCTGGGCTGATTTGCAACGGCGCGCAATTTAATTGTTAAAGGACTTAAAGTCAATGAAAAATACTAAAAACTTACGCGCACAAGACCCATTCCTACAACGTGAACGCGAGCAATACGACAATCCACTACCAAGCCGCGAATTTATTTTGCAAGTGCTGACGCAAAACGGTGCGCCGATGCACGAAGATGAGCTTCTGGATTTGTTGGAAATTACCGATGCGGAAGAAGATTTGTTTTCACGTCGGATGCGCGCGATGGAGCGCGACGGGCAAGTGATGCGCAATCGCAAACGCGAAATTTGCGTGATGGACAAGCTCGATTTAATCAAAGGCAAAGTACAAGGTCACCCTGATGGTTTCGGTTTTTTGATTCCTGAAGATGGGCGCGCAGATATGTTTTTGAGCGAAAAAGAAATGCATCAAGTGCTGCATGGTGATGTGGTAATGGTCAGCCAAAGTGGTGTGGATAGACGCGGTCGCCCTGAAGCGAAAATTATCGAAGTGTTGGTGCGCGCCAATAATCGCGTGGTGGGTCGCTTGTTTGATGATCATGGTATTCAGTTTGTGGTCGCAGAAAATCGCCGTATCACGCAAGATATTTTAGTCGTGCCAGGCGAAGCGCATCAGGCGCAAGTCGGTCAAGTAGTCATGTTAGAAATCATGCAACACCCGAATAAACATGTGCAGCCGATGGGACGCATCGTGGAAGTGTTGGGCAACTATGCTGACTCTGGTATGGAGATTGAAATCGCTTTGCGCAAGCACGATTTGCCCAATGAGTTTCCGAATGATGTGCAACGTCAAGCTAAGGCGATTCCGCCGACTGTGGTGGCGACAGATTGGGCGGGTCGTGAAGACATCCGCAGCTTGCCGTTGGTGACGATTGATGGCGAGACGGCGCGCGATTTCGATGACGCGGTGTATTGCGCGCCTGAACAAGATGGCTACCGTTTAGTCGTGGCGATTGCCGACGTGAGTCACTATGTGCAACCCAATGACGCGCTCGACCGTGAAGCGATTTTGCGCGGTAATTCGGTGTATTTCCCGCGCCGCGTGATTCCAATGTTGCCCGAAGAATTGTCGAATGGTTTGTGTTCGCTGAATCCGCAAGTCGATCGTATGTGTATGGTCTGCGACATGCACGTTGATGGTCATGGCGAAATTACGGGCTACCGTTTTTATCCGTCAGTGATGTATTCCCACGCGCGTCTAACTTACACGCAAGTAGCCGCGATGTTGGCTGAACCGGATGGCGAATTGGCTAAGAGTTACGCGGCTGTTGTACCGCATTTGCAAAACCTGTATGGCTTGTTCCAAAAACTTTTAACGGCGCGTAACAAGCGCGGCGCGATTGATTTTGAAACGGTCGAAACGCAAATGATTTTTGATGCTAACGGTAAAATCGAACGCATCGTGCCAGTGGTGCGTAACGATGCGCATAAGCTGATTGAAGAATGTATGTTGGCAGCAAACGTGTGTGCGGCGAACTTTTTGCACGAAAATAAACAGCCTGTTTTATATCGTATTCACCAAGGTCCTACGCCCGAAAAACTCGAAGCGCTGCGCGAGTTTATGAAAGAGTTTGGCTTGGAAATTGGCGGCGGTGACGAGCCTAAAGCAGCCGATTATTCCAAGTTATTGAAGCGCATCAAAGGTCGCCCCGATGCTGCCTTGTTGCAAACCGTGATGTTGCGTTCGCTGCGCCAAGCCAAATACGAACCGGAAAATATCGGTCACTTCGGTTTGGGTTACGAGGCGTATGCGCATTTCACTTCACCTATCCGTCGTTACCCTGATTTGCTGGTGCATCGCGCCATTAACGCGGTGCTGCAAGGCAAGCAATACAAGCCCAGCATGAAGTGGGAAGACTTAGGCTTGAATTGCTCGATGACCGAACGTCGTGCCGATGATGCGACGCGTGATGTGGATGCTTGGTTGAAATGCTTTTACATGCGCGAGCATTTGGGTAGCGTGTTTACGGGTACGGTGTCGTCGGTTACCAGCTTTGGGATGTTTGTGTCGCTAGACGATTTGTATGTCGAAGGCTTGGTACATATCTCTGAATTGGGTAAAGATTATTTCCATTTCGATGCGAGTAAACATCAGTTGTTGGGCGAGCGCACGGGACAAAAATATCGCTTAGGCGATCGCGTCGAAGTGCGCGTGGTGAAGGTGGATATGGAAAGCACCAAGGTTGATTTCGTGTTGCAAAATCCAGTGCAAGTTGAAGGTGCAGAAGGCGAAGCGAGTTTTGAACGTAAATCCCCTAAAGGTAAAAAACGTCATGGCTGATTTACGTTTAATTTACGGCTTTCACGCTGTTACGGCACGCATCCGTCAAAACCCTGACGGCGTGCAAGAAATTTATGTGCAAGTGCAACGTCAAGACCCGCGTATGCGCGAGCTGATTAAATTAGCTGAAGCACAAAGCGTGCGCATTATTCCGCTGGAAGCCTCGCGCTTAGATGGCATGGCGGGCAATCAACGTCATCAGGGCGTTGCGGCGCGTGTCGATGCAGCGCAACGCGTGCAGCATTTGTCAGATGTGTTGGACACGCTCACTGAGCCACCGCTGATTTTGGTGTTGGATGGCGTGCAAGATCCGCACAATTTGGGCGCGTGTCTGCGTAGTGCTGATGCGTTTGGTGTACATGCGGTAATTGCGCCGAAAGATCGCGCGGTGGGTATTACTGCAACGGTGGAAAAGGTTGCCTGCGGCGCGGCTGAAACGGTGCCATACATTACCGTTACTAATCTCGCGCGTACTTTGCGCGAGCTACAAGAAAATGACATCTGGGTAGTTGGTGCAGCGGGCGAAGCAACGACTGATTTGCATGACTTCAAACACAAAGGTGGACTAGCTTGGGTGTTGGGTGCGGAAGGCGAAGGCTTGCGCCGCCTGACGCGCGAGACTTGCGATGAGCTGGTGCGCATTCCAATGCAAGGCAGCGTGGAGAGTTTGAATGTGTCCGTCAGTGCGGGAATTTGTTTGTTTGAGGCGCGCCGTCAACGTGCCTCATAAGTTATAGCTGAGCGGCGAAAAATTCGCTGCTCATAAATTTAAGAGCGTAAAAAAATATCTACAACGCGCAATCACTATCAGGGACAGGATATGTTGCAAGCGCAAGAAAAAATCGACTCGGCGATTTTTGATGTAGAAAAAAATGATTTATTAGCTAGGCAGATCTTTCATGCTTACTACCGTACGCCTGATCCGAGTGGTGCAATCTATCGTACTTTCCCAGAGTTTTTCTTGGTGAAGCAACAGCTCTTTGATGATGCTTTATTAGCTTTTAATAAGCACGAAAGGCCGCTTATAGAAAGCTACAAACGCCTGAGCGAATTGCGTTCTGGCTGGGTAGGCATCACTCAATACTTTGACAAAAAGTCCTCTTATCACTGGATAAAATACTCGGTTTACCCGTTTATGTTGGGTGATGCAGATGCTGATTATCAAGATGAATTTTTTTATTTACTCAATCAGTTTGTGTTATTTACCCAGCAAAATCCGACTGTTTATGGTGACTTAACTGAAGATGCGAGTAGCGATAACGATGTTGCTTTAATGCTAGCAGCGATTCGCCGTCAGGCATCCACTATGGATAAAAAGTTGCAGTATTACCCGTCCACTATGCTGCTGTCGTTTGATGCAAGCTGGCCGAGTGCACAAGTAAAAATGCTACTCGCTGCCTTAGAGGTTAATCAACAAAGCTGGAATCATTTATTTCTTGAGCATTTACGCTATGTGATGCGTAAAAATAAAGGGTTGGCCAAAACACATCCTGTGTCACGCCTTACTGGCACTGAGTTAGCGTCAGATGCGCTTAACCCTCCCTCCAATACAGCGGATTCGCTGGCGATGCCCGCTATCCCATCCGCAACTGTTGAACTCGATGATAGTTTGGATATGGTGGCGACTTTGCGGATGAGGGCTTTTACGGCTCCGCCGCTATCAACGCCTGTCGTATCTATACATAACAATACGGAGATAGTTCAGCCGACTCGGATATTGGGTCATTGGTGGCAAGCCGCTGTGTTAGTCAATACAATTAAACTATTGAGTCTTGCTGCTTTGTTACTAGCAAGTGCTTTGTCAGGTTTTCTTTTTGCTCAATCTCAGCAGCGGCGGGTGTTACCCACTGCCAGTGTCGGGCAGGTGACACAAGCGGCTAATTTCCCTGTGCTTTCGAGTTCTGCTGTGCCAAGTGAGGAGTATGTGGTGTTAGAAAATTTAAGGATGAGTGAAGACTTGACGCTTGTCGAACCGAATAAAAAACCTTGAACATTGGGAACTATTTATGTCTAGGTGAGTCTTTTGCTGCGGCAGTTGCTACGTTGTGTTGTGCAATGATGAGCCTATATAAAATAACAAATTATTGAGAGTACCAGGGATGGCAGACCGAGAAGTCGATCAACAGTTAGTCGAGCGAGTGCAGCGTGGGGATAAACACGCGTTTGATTTACTGGTGACCAAGTATCAACGTAAATTAGGGCGATTGATTTCGCGCTTTGTGCGCGATCCAGGTGATGCGCAAGACGTGACGCAAGATGCGTTTATTAAAGCATATCGAGCCATGTCAGGCTTCCGTGGCGAGAGTGCTTTTTATACGTGGTTATATCGAATTGGTATAAACACGGCAAAAAATCATTTGTTACAGAATAAACGTAGACCGCCGACTAGTACCTATTTTGATGCTGAGGATTCTGAGTCGTTTGAAGACGCAAGTTTGTTGCAAGAAGTGAGTACGCCTGAAAATGAGCTGATGAGTAAGCAAGTCATTGAAGTGGTTCAGACTTCCTTGCAACAGTTGCCTGAAGATTTACGCAGTGCTTTAACCTTGCGAGAAATTGAAGGCTTGAGTTACGAAGAAATTGCCAGTGTGATGAATTGTCCAGTGGGTACGGTTCGTTCGAGAATTTTTAGAGCGCGCGAAGCGGTTGCAGAAAATTTGCGTCCCTTGTTAGAAACTAGTAAAGATAAGCGGTGGTAATGATGAAAAATAAAATTTCGGCACTAATGGATGGTGAGTTATTCACTGATGAGGCAAATCATATTATTGAGCAACTTAAAAGTCAGTCGAGTGCTCAGCAAGACTGGCAAATTTATCACTTGATTGGTGATGTGTTACGTCAGCCAGAAGTGATTACAGCTGACGTTAGTAAGGTGGTGCATGAACGATTGCAATTTGAGCCCTTAGTCGTGGCACCGCAACGTAGTATGACGGAGAAGGCTCGTAATATCGCCTTATCTGCTGCGGCTTCATTGATGGCCGTCGTCGCAGTGAGTTGGATGGCAATGCAAGCTACGCCGAATAAATCACCTCAACTAGCTTTGCAAACATCCCCCTTAAGTCGTGCTAGTTTTGTTTTAAAACCTCAAGTCAATGCTTATTTAGCGGCGCATCAAGAGCTTTCCCCAAGTAGTGATGTGCAAGGAGGCAGCGCGTTTATACGTACGACGATTTATAGTGCTACAGAGGATGTAGCACCATGAGGTGGTTGCTGTACATTTGCTTCTTGGCCTCCCTGAATGGCTATGCGGAAGAGCAGGCAAGTAGCCATGATTGGTTAAAAACATTGGCTTTTGCAGGGCATGGCACAGATTTTAGTGGCGATTTTGTTTATCAGCATAACAGTCAAGTTGAAACTTTTCGCATCAGTCATATCGTGGCAAGTGATAGCGAATATGAAAAAGTTATTAGCCTAGACGGACCAAAGCAAGAGATTGTCCGTCATCACGGGCGAACTTGGTGTTACCTTAACCATAAAATGGTGCAAGTTGCCAATCAGCAAGGCTATGCTAAATTTCCCTCACGTTTATTAGCGAATATAAGCGACTTAAAGGTTTTGTACCGCGTGCAAGAAGTTGGTAAGGAGCAGGTGGCAGGCTACTTAACTCAGGTTGTTTTAATGCAAAGCATAGACAATTTACGTTATTCCCACAAAATATGGGTGCATAGTGACACTGGTTTATTGCTAAAAGCTGCGGTGCTAGATGATAAAAATAACGTCTTAGAACAGTATTTATTTACACAGTTAAAAATTGGGGCCTCTGCCGATCGTGCTTGGTTAGCATCGGCTCAGGCGGATGTCAAAATTACGCCATCAGTTAAAACCGAGGCTTTGCATGATATTAAAAGTGGTTGGGTGGTGGATGGTTTGCCGCCCGGCTTTGTTAAAGTGCAAGAAATTATGCGTCCAATGTCAAAAAAGCATGCGCCCGTCATTCAAATGATTTATTCGGATGGGTTTAGTGCGATTTCTGTATTTATCGAGCCCTCCGATGAAGATGATGATAAGGACGACTTATCTAGCCGTGGCTCGGTTAATTTGTATCAAAAAGTCGTTGGGTTACATTTGTACACGGTAGTGGGCGAGGTGCCTGCTAGAACGGTGATGCAAGTTTTAGATTCAATACGTTTTAAGGGGAATTAGTCATGCTTGAAACTCACGCAACCGTAGTAGCAACGGCAGGTCAGTCGGCTTCAGTGCTGCTTAATCAGGTGAGTGGTTGCGAGCAATGTAATGGTCAGGGTTGTGGCTCTAGCAAGGTGGCACAATTGTTTTGTAGTAAAACGGTCGTGTTTGAAGTTGTCAATCCTGTGAATGCCCAAGTCGGCGATAAAGTGCTCATTACTGTTCAAGATGGAGCTGTTTTACGAGGCATTAGCGTATTGTATTTGATACCGTTAAGTGCTCTAGTTGGCACAGCCGCACTCGTTAATTTTTTAATCAATGATGAGTTTTGGGTCGCTTTGGGTGCTATTTTAGGTTTGTTGCTGGGTTTTTGGTGCGTAAAGATGATTTCTGGGCGACTAAAGCCTAAGCAGCCTTGTATTCGAAGAGTCGTTTAGCTTTAATTAAGGAGAAAATCTTGATTCAGTTTAATTTACTGTTTTTAATTGCAACGCTAACAATTAGTAATGCAGTGTCTGCTAAAGAGCTGCCTGACTTCACCGATTTAGTTGAAAAACAGGGTGCTGCTGTAGTGAATATTAGTACCACTAAAAAAATTAGTGATGCGGCTAATCTGCCAGAAAATGATCCATTTTATGAGTTTTTCCGTCGTTATTCACCACAAATGCCGCGAGATCAAGAAACGCAGTCATTAGGCTCTGGATTTATTATTGCGGCGGATGGTTATATTCTGACTAATGCTCATGTTGTTGATCATGCGGATAAGGTGACTGTGCGTCTGACTGACAAGCGTGAGTTTAGTGCGAAAGTAATTGGTGCGGATAAGCGTACCGATGTCGCACTTTTGAAGATAGATGCGAGTGGTTTGCCAAAAATTAGTGTAGGCGATCCGAATAAACTTAAAGTGGGTGAGTGGGTGGTGGCGATAGGTTCGCCGTTTGGTTTCGACAGTAGTGTCACGGCAGGTATTGTCAGTGCTAAAGGTCGTAGCTTGCCACAGGATAATTTTGTACCTTTTATTCAGACGGATGTGGCGATCAACCCAGGTAACTCGGGTGGCCCTTTGTTTAATATGAATGGTGAGGTCGTGGGTATTAACTCCCAGATTTATACCCGTTCAGGTGGTTCTATGGGTTTATCCTTTGCCATTCCAATTGATGTTGCGACGCAAATTGCGGAGCAGTTACGTAGTACTGGAAAAGTTACGCGTGGTCGTATCGGTGTGACAATACAAGAGTTAACGCGCGAGCTAGCCGAATCATTTGGTTTGACACAAGCCCAGGGTGCATTGATTAGTAGTGTAGAAAAAGGTGGCGCGGCAGCAAAGGCGGGGATTGAAGTGAGTGATGTCATCCTTAAATTTGATGGTAAAGGAGTTAATAGTTCTAGTGATTTACCTCGTATTGTCGCCGCCACGAAGCCAGGTAGCACGGTGAGCGTTGATTTATGGCGTAAAGGGGTGGCGCATCGTCTTGATGTGGTCGTTGCAAAAATGCCTGAAGAGGAAAAGTTAACGCTTAATAATGCTAGATTAAGCGAAGATGTTGGTCTAAATGTCGCAAGGCTAGGGTTGTTATTGAGCGAGTTGACGAAACCGCAGTTACAACAATTGCAGCTAACAGGCGGTTTGTTGGTGCAAGACGTTAAGGGCAGTGCGCCGCGTGCAGCGGGCATACAGCGGGGCGATGTAATTTTGGCTATCGGTAACATGCCATTGCGCTCCTTGAAACAATTGAATGAATTACTTAATAGCGTCGCGCTAGGAAGAAATGTTGCATTGTTGATTAAACGTGGCGAAAGTGCTTCGTATGTCGCGATTAAATTAGACGAAAAGTAAGCAAAATATAATCTATCCCCCTGTATCCCGCTCAAATCGGCTAGAATTCGCGCTTTGCGAAAACGCCGAATTTGGCGGGATTTTTGATTTGGAACCCCATGCAGCTCATCCGTAATTTCTCCATCATCGCTCACATTGATCACGGTAAATCGACACTTGCCGACCGTATTATTCAAATTTGTGGCGGTTTATCCGATCGCGAAATGGAAGCGCAAGTACTCGATTCTATGGATTTGGAGCGCGAGCGCGGCATTACCATCAAAGCCCAGACTGCGGCTTTGTTATACAAAGCTAAAGACGGGCAAATCTATAACCTCAATCTGATTGATACCCCTGGGCATGTGGACTTTTCCTATGAAGTCTCGCGTTCATTGTCCGCTTGTGAAGGCGCGCTGCTGGTGGTGGATGCTTCGCAAGGTGTGGAAGCACAGACCGTGGCGAACTGCTATACCGCGCTCGACTTGGGCGTAGAAGTTGTGCCTGTGTTGAACAAGATAGATTTGCCTTCTGCTAACCCTGAAAGCGCAATCGACGAAATTGAAGAAGTCATTGGTATTGAGGCGCATGACGCAACTTTATGTTCCGCCAAATCAGGCTTAGGCGTGCAAGATGTTTTGGAAGCACTCATTGTGCGTGTGCCGCCCCCCGTTGGTGATGTGGATGCGCCTTTGCAGGCTTTGATTGTCGACTCTTGGTTTGATAATTACGTTGGCGTGGTGATGTTAGTGCGGGTTAAAAACGGTACGCTTAAACCCAAAGAAAAAATCTCTTTTATGGCGACGGGCGCGCAACATTTAACCGAACATATCGGTGTTTTCACGCCTAAAGCACAAGATCGTGCGACTTTGAGTGCTGGTCAAGTGGGCTTCATTATTGCTGGCATTAAAGAATTGAAAGATGCGCGCGTAGGCGATACCGTCACCCATGTTGCGCGTCCTGCCGCTGAGCCCTTGCCAGGCTTCAAAGAAGTGCAGCCGCAAGTGTTTGCTGGGCTGTTTCCAGTTGAATCCAATCAATACGAAGCCTTGCGCGACTCCTTGGAAAAGCTACGCTTGAACGATGCGGCATTGCGTTTTGAACCTGAAGTATCGCAAGCATTGGGTTTCGGTTTTCGCTGTGGCTTCTTGGGGTTATTGCACATGGAAATTGTGCAAGAACGTTTAGAGCGTGAGTTCGATATGGACTTGATTACCACCGCGCCGACGGTGATTTATGAGGTGTTGATGCGCGATGGCTCGATGGTGATGGTGGATAACCCCTCCAAGATGCCTGACCCATCTAAAATCGACGAAATACGCGAACCTATTGTTACTGTGAATCTGTACATGCCCAATGAATATGTGGGCGCGGTGATTACGCTATGTACGCAAAAACGCGGTAACCAAATCAACATTAGCTATCACGGCAAGCAAGTTAATTTAGTTTACGAAATGCCGATGGCGGAAATCGTGATGGATTTCTTTGATAAATTAAAATCCAACTCGCGCGGTTATGCGTCTATGGATTACGAATTCAAAGAGTATCGCGCCGCCGATGTGGTTAAAGTCGATATGTTGATTAACAACGATAAAGTCGATGCGCTGGCGGTGATTGTGCATCGCGCCAATAGTCAATATCGCGGTCGTGAAGTTGCAGCCAAGATGCGCGAACTGATACCGCGCCAGATGTACGACGTGGCGATACAAGCGACTATCGGCTCGAATATCATCGCGCGCGAAAACGTCAAAGCGATGCGTAAAAACGTATTAGCAAAATGTTACGGCGGCGATATTTCGCGCAAAAAGAAGCTGCTGGAAAAGCAAAAAGCGGGTAAAAAACGCATGAAACAAGTAGGCAATGTGGAGATTCCACAAGAAGCGTTTTTAGCAATTTTGCGTGTGGATAGTTAAGGAATAAAAATGGATTTTGCTTTAATTATGTTCGTGTTGTTAGTGGTCACGGGAGCGGTGTGGCTGCTGGATAAATTCGCCTTGGCAGCTAAGCGTGGCGCGGATGTCGCGGAGCCTTGGTGGGTTGAATATGCTAAGAGTTTTTTCCCTGTGATTCTGTTGGTGTTTTGCATACGCTCATTTTTAGTTGAGCCGTTCAAAATCCCGTCGGGTTCGATGATTCCAACCTTGCAAGTTGGCGATTTTATTTTGGTGAATAAATTCACTTACGGTATCCGTCTGCCAATTATCAGCAAGAAAATTATTCCGTTAAATAACCCGCAACGCGGTGATGTGATGGTGTTTCATTACCCAGAAAACCCATCAGTTGACTACATCAAGCGCGTGATTGGCTTACCTGGTGACACGATTGAATATCGTAATAAGCAATTAACCCTCAACGGTGTGGTGCAAGCCCAAATAGCTCAGGGCGACTACAACTATGTGGAGAGTGGCTTGAATTTTGTTAATACGGAAAAACGTCAAGAGCAACTCGGCGAACATGCGCATAGTTTGTTGGTGAATCCTGATATGCCGAATGTGCACTTAGGATCGGTTGCCGATTTTGCTGGGCGTGAAAATTGCAATTACGATGAGCAAAAATTTACTTGTACCGTGCCTGCTGGTAGCTATTTTATGATGGGCGATAATCGTGATAACAGCCGCGATAGCCGTTATTGGGGCTTTGTACCCGATTACCAAATTGTCGGGAAAGCATTTTTTATTTGGATGAATTTTTCCGATTTGAAACGTGTCGGTTTGTCGATTAACTAAGGAGTAAATATGAATACCTCTAAGCAAGCAGGGTTTAGTTTTGGTAGCTTTTTAATTGTTTTGATACTCGTGGTTTTTGGTGCGCTATTCGGCTTTAAGCTGATTCCGGCTTATATGGAAAATGGCAAAGTGCAAAATATACTTGAACAGATTGCACACGATCCCGACATGCAAGCCGCCAGCATTGCCGAGCTGCGCAATTCTTTCGATAAACGTGCTTCCGTGAACTGGGTGACCTCGATTAAAGGAGCGGATTTAATTATCGAAAAAGGTCAAGACGGTCGTCCAGTATTGAGTACTAGTAATGAAGTAAAAATTAAATTGTTCGGCAATATGACTTTGTTGTTGGAATTTAATCCAAGCAGTGCGGGTAAGTAACTCTATTGTCCTCACACGCAAAAAATTCTCCGCTGCATTCCTCTTTATGCGCAGCATTGGGCTACGAGTTTCGTCAGCCTGAGTTGCTGCAACGCGCTTTAACACATCGCAGCTATGCCGCCGAACACTATGAAAAACTAGAGTTCTTAGGCGATAGTGTGTTGGGCTGCGTGATTGCCAGCTATTTAATTTCAGCCTACCCAGATTTAGCCGAAGGTGAGTTGTCGCGCCTGCGCTCTAACTTAGTTAAAGAAGAAACGCTGGTGATTTTGGCGCAGCAGCTTGATTTGGGACGCTGCTTAAAATTAGGCGAGGGCGAACTAAAAAGCGCGGGATTTCGCCGTCCATCAATTTTAGCTGACGCGCTGGAAGCTATATTGGGCGCGGTTTTTATGGACACAGGCTTTGCCGCTGCCGAGCAAGTGGTACTGAAATTATTTGTTCCGTATTTAGCCAGTATCGACCTCAAAACTTTAGGCAAAGATGCCAAAACATTGTTGCAAGAATTTTTGCAAAGCAAATATATCGCGTTGCCAACGTATCGAGTACTTGCCACCGAAGGACTCGCGCACGAGCAAATTTTTCAAGTGGAATGTGCCATCCCTAGCTTAAAAATTATCACACGCGGACGTGGTGCTAGCCGCCGCCACGCCGAGCAACAAGCAGCCCTCGCGGCCTATCAATCGTTAGGAAAAAAATGACCGAATCCACCTCGCCAACAGCATCATTCCGTAGCGGCTATGTCGCCATCGTTGGCCGCCCCAATGTGGGCAAATCAACTTTGCTCAATCACCTTATCGGGCAAAAAATCAGCATCACTTCACGCAAAGCGCAGACCACGCGCCATCGCATTCACGGCATCTTTACTGACGAACAATCACAGTTCGTGTTTGTTGATACGCCAGGCTTCCAAACCAAACATTTGAACGCCTTAAATCGCGGCATGAATCGCGTCGTCACTAGCAGTTTGCGCGACGTGCAAGTGGTGATGTATGTGCTCGAAGCAATGCGTTATGACGAGCGCGATCAAGAAGTGTTGCAGCTGCTGCCAGACAATCGTCCCGTGTTGCTCATCATCAATAAAATTGATGAAGTTGCCGACAAAGGGCAGTTATTTGCCTTTGCTGAGCGCGTCGCACAAGACTTCAAATTCGCTGAAATCGTGCCTGTCAGTGCCAAAAAAGGCATCCGTTTAGACGAGCTAAAAGACTCGTTGCGCCGCTTATTGCCTGAAGGCGGATTGATTTACGAAGAAGACGACATCACCGATCGCAGCGAAAAGTTTTTAGCCGCCGAAATGTTGCGCGAAAAAGTATTTCGTTTTACGGGCGACGAGCTGCCGTATTCGGTCAGCGTAGTGATTGAGCAATTTATGCTGGTGGGAAAATTGCGCCGTATCAGTGCCGCAATTTTGGTCGATAAAGAAGTACACAAAGCCATGCTCATCGGCAGTAAAGGCGAAAAGCTCAAAGAAATCGCCACCCAAGCGCGCCTCGACATGGAAAAACTATTCGACGGCAAAGTGTTCCTCGAAGTGTTTGTCAAGGTCCGCAGCGGCTGGGCGGACGACGCGCGCACCTTGCGTACTTTGGGTTACGAATAATTTGCAGTTGGCGTCCGTCAGCTTTTATAACTTATGGGTGTTTTTAGAAATTCAAAGTTCTAAGCAAGACAAACCCGCTAGGGGCTTCCCCATGAAACATAGTCGCTACGCTTCTTGTTTCATGTGAAGGCGCGAATAAAAAATTGCGACGCGCATAGACAGACTATGTAAGGCGTAATTTTTTATGAGCAACGCCGTATTGCGACGAAATTTGGATTTATAGAGATACCCAATGACCACAGCTAAGCAACGCATCCAAGATGAGCCGGCGTTTGTGCTGCACACTTATCCGTATCGCGAGACCAGTTTGATTGCCGATGTGTTTAGTCGCACACATGGGCGCGTGGCATTGATGGCGCGCGGTGCGCGGCGACCGAAATCTGCCGTGCGCGGCGTGTTAATGAGTTTTCAGCCCGTGTTGTTGAGCTGGTTTGGTAAAGGCGAATTACGCACGCTACACAGCGCGGAGTGGCAGGGGGGACAACCCTATTTGCAAGGCACAGCATTGATGTGTGGCTTGTATGTGAACGAGTTGTTGCTTAATTTATTAGCGCGCGACGATAGTCACGAACAACTTTTTGATTACTACCGCGCCACCTTGTATCGTTTAGCGCACGAGACCGACCACGCCGCGACTCTGCGCTGTTTTGAAAAACACTTATTGCAAGAATTAGGTTATGCCTTGAATTTACAACATGCGGCGGACAGCCATGTCGCGTTACAAGCAGAACAGTATTACCGTTATGTGTTGGAGCATGGCGCAGTGTTGGATGATGGCGTAAGCAAAACGGGCTTGCCTGTGTTGGGAAAAACCTTGTTGGATATGGCGATCGACGACTATCGTGATCCTGTTACCGCGCAGCAAAGCAAGCAGTTAATGCGCGTGTTGCTCAATCATTATTTGGGTGGAAAAAGTTTGCATACGCGCGATTTGATTAAAGACTTACAAAAACTTTAGAGAAAAAATGAGGACGTAAAAATGCTCAAACTTGGACTGAATATCGACCACGTCGCCACTTTGCGCCAAGCGCGTGGCGCGCCTTATCCCAACGTCATTCGCGCGGCATTGATGGCAGAGGCGGCGGGCGTAGATGCGATTACCTTGCATCTGCGCGAAGACCGTCGCCACATTCAAGATGCCGATGTCGCAGCCTTACGCGAGATGTTGCAAGTGCGTATGAATCTGGAAAGTGCCGTGACGGAAGAGATGATTGCCATCGCGCTGAAAACGCGCCCGCATGATTTATGTCTCGTGCCTGAACGCCGCGAAGAGCTCACTACCGAAGGCGGTTTGGATGTGCTGCGTTATTTCGACAGGATTCAATCGGCATGCCAACGCTGTGCTGATGCAGGCATTCGCGTATCGCTTTTTATCGACCCTGAGCCTAAACAAATTGACGCAGCAAAATTAGCGGGCGCGCCCGTGATTGAGTTACACACGGGCAAATATGCTCAAGCTGATAGCGTGTCTAGCCATGCGTTTGAACTGCAACGCTTGCGCGTCGCCACGGCACACGCGCAAGCGCAAGGCTTGCAAGTCAACGCTGGACACGGGCTGCATTACCACAACGTGCAAGACATCGTGGCGATTCCAAATTTAGTCGAACTGAATATCGGTCACGCCATCATCGCCGAGTCACTGTTTATCGGACTCGATGCCGCAGTTAAAAAAATGCGTGCGTTGATGGCAGCGTAAGCATGATTTTCGGCATTGGCACTGACATCGTTGAATACGCCCGCATTGAGGCTTTATATGCGCGCTATGGTCAGCGTTTTGCGCAGCGCGTGTTAAGTGATGCTGAGTTAAGCGAGCTAGCAACTCACGCGCAGCCCGCGCGTTTTTTAGCTAAACGCTTTGCCGCAAAAGAAGCCTTGTCTAAAGCCGTTGGCAGTGGCTTGCGTCACCCCGTCACGATGCCGCGCATCACTGTGAGCCACGACCAGCTAGGCAAACCCGTGCTGCAATTTGATGAGCTGTTGCGTCAGTATTTGTCGCTGGCTGGCGTACGCGCACACCATCTGTCCATCAGCGACGAGCGCAGCATGATGGTGGCTTTCGTGGTGTTGGAAACGAGTGCCTAGTCGATGGTGATGGGTGGACTGTAAAAGACAGATACTAGAAACCGTCGCTCGACAGCTTTGCAGCAGCACTAGACGAAACAATCAATCGCTGGTTGCGGCTAAATTTGAGCTCCCACAGGCTCCGATGTGAACGCCAAATCTGGCGTGATGACATGCTGTTGTAGGAGCGTGATTTATCGCGCGATTTTTTGGTGCAGCAATCGTCCGATAAATCGGCCTCCTACAGGTTTCTAGAACTCCGCCTGCACGCCAAACGACAGAGGCAAGACGAAGGGATAGATAGGCTCTTTGGTGGTGTAAGTGGGGTCGTAGCTGTAGCCGACCACGTTTTTGCGTTGATAGACGTTGTTCAATTCGACGTAATAATTAAGCGTGTAATCGGGCTTTTTGACTGCCTCACGTTGCAAGCGCACATCGAGCTGATGATAGGTCGGCAAGGTGCCTGAGTTAATCGCGCCATAGTTGGGAATGTTGCCGCCATTGGGGTACACGCCTAGCGAGCCGTTAATCGGCGTGTAGGGCGCACCTGAATGCACTTGCCATTTGCTGCCGAACGACCAGCCATCTTCCAACTGCATATTCGCCACCCAAGTGGCATTCACGGGCTGATCGAGTGCGTAGCGAAACGATGCGCCAGTGAGGTCATTGCGGCGCGTTGATTTTGCCAGCGACACCGACAACCAGCCTGTTACATCGCCTGATTGCGCTTGCGCAATATCCTTTTTGAGCAGCATTTCCAAGCCATAGGCGGTACCGCTGCCTGCGTTGATGTAGTTGAGGGTGGGGCTATCGACGGTGAGGTTGCTTAATTTTTTATAGTAGCTTTCAGCCTTAATCGACCAAACGTTATCGAGCTGCTGCGTAATGCCTACGACGCTGTGTTCGGCGCGCAAATGCGCTAAGTTGGGGTTGCCAAAGTTGCGCGAAATTTCTTGTCCCGTGGGCATTTGGTTGTGTCGTCCCCAGCCTGCGGTGTAGAGCGTTTGCGGCGTGGCTTGATATTCCACGCCTAGCCTGGGTTCGGTATAGCTGCGGCGCAAATAATCTTCATAGCTGTAGCGCACGCCTGTGACCAAAGTCAGTGCGGGATGAACATGCCAGCGGTCTTGCAGCGAGCCGTCTATGGCTTGGCTGACAAAGCTATCTATCAATCGCACATTCGGCGCGTTGGTGAAATTACAGTTGGGATTGAACTGCGTACAGGTGGTATTTTTGATGTCGGCATTGATGTCGATTTTGCTGCGCGTCAAGTTGCTACCAAGTGCCAATTCGTGAGTGTCGGCAACAGGGAAAATGATGCGTTCGCGCAGCATCATATCGTCCACCGCCACCGAGATATTGCCCGCACCGCCGACTTTGGTAGTAAAACCTGAAGCGATATGTTCGACGGCTAATTTGTTGGCGGCGGCATTAAATAATACTGAATCCACACTTGCGGCTTGCATGTTAAAGCGGTCGGACAAGGCTAAATTTCCCGCCAAGATGGGGTCTTGTTGAGCGAGATTGGAACTCGCGCCGATATTGAGTTTGAGCGTGTCAGTCGCGCCTTGCGCGTGCAGCGTGAGCTTGTGATTGTCGTTTAATTGCGCCACATATTTGCCTTGGTAATCGGCGTAATTGGGGATTTGTATGGTGATGCCTTTTTGCTCAACTTGCTTGATGAGCAGGTCGATATAGCTGCGTCGCGCGGCAAAATAAAAGGCTTGATTTGCATTGATGGGAGCTTCGATGAGCGCGTCTGCGCCGAGCAAATTGACGTTGAGTTTGCCGCCTAATTTATCGCGGCGCGGTTCGCGCAATGCCACATCTATCACCGCACCTGTGACGTTGCCGTAATGCGGCGCAAACGCCGCGCTGTACAAATTAAAGTCGCGAATTAAATCGGCGTTAAACACGCTGATACCTCCGACATGAAAAATTTTACCGATGGGTAAATCGTCCACGTAATAAGCGTTGTCTTGTGGCCCCGAACCGCGCACCGCAGGGCGACCACTATTGCTAGATACCACGCCAGGCAAGGATTGCAAGGCTTTGAGCGGATCGCCGCTGGTGCCTGCGATGTGGCTTGCTTGCTTGCCTGACAGCACGCTTTTGCTGATTTGGTCAGGGCTGCGTTGCGCTTGAATCACCACTTCGGGCAACAGCGGCGGGGCGGCTTCTTCGGCATACGCGCTGCTGGCGAATATCAACAACAATAGGCTGCTCGGTTTCATCGGGCTTACTCCTCGTGGCTTGTTTGACGCAGTTGAATTTTCTGCTCGCGGCGCAAGGCTTTCGCACGTTTGCCATGCGCCCCTGATTTTTTGAACATTAGTGCGGCAATCAGCGGATTACGCGGCGCACTCAACTGCTTTTGTTTAGCGCGTTTCATCACTTAAATGTCCATCAACTAAGCGCAAACAACGCGGCATCCGTGCCGCCAGCGTTAAGTCGTGCGTGACCACGATAAAGCTGGTGGCAAGTTGTTCGTTGAGCTGCGCCATCAAGTCGAACAAGGCTTGCGCGCTGTTGCGATCAAGATTGCCAGTTGGTTCGTCCGCCAATACGCAGGCGGGTTCGGTGACCAGTGCGCGCGCCACCGCGACGCGTTGCCGTTCGCCGCCCGATAGTTCAGCGGGCTGATGATTGAAGCGATGCGCGAGTCCAACTTTTTCTAACATGGCAGCGGCACGCGGCTGCGCGTCAGTGCGTTTCATGCCGCGTATCAGCAGCGGCATGGCGACGTTTTCTAGCGCAGAAAATTCCGCTAACAGATGATGAAATTGGTAGATAAATCCTAAGCTGCGATTGCGTAACTGGCTGCGCGCCACTTCGTTCATCGCTTGCACTTCCTGTCCCAAAATTTCCACGCTGCCACTGCTTGCGACATCCAAGCCGCCCAACAAATGCAGCAAGGTGCTTTTGCCCGAACCCGAACTGCCGACAATGGCGATGCGCTCACCGCGCTGCACCTCTAAATTCACTTTGTTCAACACCTGCACCTCGGACTTGCCGAGCACAAATTGCTTACTTAAATCGCGACAAGAAATAATCTGCATATAAACCCTTTATAAATCGTAGCGAGCGGTTCGAGAGCAAGGCGCACGGAACGCAGCGAACGAAGACATACCGAATAGGTAGGCGAGGAGCGAGTACCGTGCAACGCCGCTCTCGAATCGCGCAGTAGATTTATTCATAACGCAAGGCCTCCGCTGGCTGAGTTTTAGAGGCGCGATAGCTAGGGTAGAGCGTCGCTAATATGCTAATCACGAACGACATAATGGCAACCCATAGCACTTCGCTCCAATGCAAATCAGAGGGTAATTCGGTGATGAAATAAATGTCTTTGGCTAAAAATTGCACACCGAATAAATGCTCAATAAATGGCACGACCACGTCGAGATTGAGTGCCAACAGCACGCCGCTGAACACGCCTAAAAATGTGCCAATTAAGCCGATGACCACGCCTTGCACCATAAAAATTTTCATAATGCTGGCGGGGGTAGCCCCCAGCGTGCGCAGAATGGCGATGTCGGCTTGTTTGTCGGTGACCGCCATCACCAAGGTCGAGACGATGTTGAAGGCGGCGACTGCCACGATGAGCGACAAAATAATGAACATCATTTTCTTTTCCATCTGCACCGCGCGGAAATAATTGCTGTTCTGATGCGTCCAGTCGTTGGCGTACAAGTCAGGTGGCAACTGGCGTTGCAGCTCACGCGCAATTTTGGGTGCTTGGTCGATGTCGCGTAATTTGCTGCTGATGCCCGTGACCGCATCACCTAACTGGAATAATTTTTGCGCATCGCCAATGTGAATTAACGCCAGCGAATTGTCATACGGAGCCATGCCTATTTCAAAGATGCCGACCACGCGAAATTGCTTTAAGCGCGGCACCATGCCGGCGGGCGTAATCGAGCCTTGCGGCGCAATCAGCATGACTTTTTCATCAACCCGTACGCCCAATGCGCGCGCTAAATCCGAGCCCAATACGATGCCGAATTCGCCGCTTTTTAAGTCGCTCAAAGAGCCTGCTTTAATTTTATTTGGTAAATCAGTAATACCGATTTCTAGCTCAGGATGAATGCCCCGCACCATCACGCCTTGTACGCTTTGCCCAAACGACAACATGCCTTGCCCCGCCACATAAGGGGCGGCCGCTAACACTTGCGGATACGCCAACACTTGCGTGAGCACACTTTGGCTATCGTTCATCCGTCCGCCATCGGCGACCACTTCTAGATGAGGCGATGCACCCAACATGCGTTCGCGGATTTCTTTTTGAAAACCATTCATCACGGACAAAACGACGATGAGTGCCATCACCCCTAACGCCATGCCTAGCATGGAGATTAACGAGATGAAAGAAATAAAATGATTGCGTCGTTTGGCGCGCGTATAGCGCAGGCCGATGAACAGTTCGTAGGGTTGCAAGATAGGTAGGCAGCAGAAAATAAACGGGCGCGAGTGTGCCACAACTGCATCAAATTTAGGCGGCGTTTTGCGCGCTTAAAAGCAAAAAAGAGCCGAGGCTCCTTTTTGTTGGGACGCGCTTAAAGCCGTGTGAGCTTAATTGGCTTGATAGCTGTAATTCGGCTGCACCTTGGTTATCGCGCCATTGGAGTGCAGGGCTAAATTACTCACAGCTTCGATGCCTGCATCCTGTTGCAACTGCATTTCAAACTGACTATTACCCAGCGCGCGTAACACCTTAATGCCGAGTGCGCCATACACGCGCTGCACACTAGCAGCATCGGGGGAGGTAACGATATAGCCCTTGTTCTGATTAGCTTTGAACATGCCAGAGCTTGAGTTTTCAGCGACCATTTTAGTTTCCTGATGCGCGTTATTTTGCGTACACGCAGCCGTGCTTAAAGGTAAGGTGATGGCGAGAAGTAACAGGCAATTTTTCATGTTAATGCACCACGACGCTGAGGCCGCTTGGTTGGTTGATATAAGACAGCGCGCGCATCGCATCGACTGCTTTGCCCGTAGTGGTTTTGCCCGCTAAAGAAGGCGTTGGGCGACCACTGTCTTTAATGGCATTCGCCACATCCGCATAAGTAAACATCGGGTTGTGCGACCACACCAAAGCCGCTACACCTGCCACTTGCGGGGTTGCCATTGACGTGCCGTTTATGGTGTTTTGAGCTGTGCTGTTGAGCGTGACGGTGTCAATGCGAAAATTTGCAATAGCGACACCCGTATCACGCAATGAAGTTGGCGTTGAGGTTAACTGAAAACCAATGCTGCATGTCGTGCTGATGCACGCTGAAATGTCGAATTTTGGACTCGGCGTAAGAATGAAACCATCTTTTGCATTGGTGCCAGAAAAAACATTTGTACCCGCAGTGAATGGGTCGCCACCAATCGCTTTGAAATTAGCATTCAGAAAATCGCCATTGATTAAGTTAGCGGCTGCCGAAACAGATAACAACGCGACATTTGTATTTGTGCCTGCCAGATTAAAAGTTTTATAGGTTCTATCATCAGTACCGGCGTTGTACTTTGTAAATCCCCATTGCGATCCTGTTGGTGTGAGCGCATCACCCATCACATTAGGATTTACTAAGTCATAACCCCAACCGCTCGGTGCGGCAGCCGTCGCTGTAGTAGAGCTAAACACCCAACCTGCATTCAATGGGTCAGTGATTGTGGTGTGCAGACCATTCCAGGTACTTAAAATGTTCGTCCCTGGTGCGCCCACATCGACGCTGGTTGCACCAAAGTTGGAAAAGTTTGCCAGCGCGTAATTTTGATCGAGTGCCGCGACACAAATCAGATTGGGTTGGGTAAAACTACAAGGATAAGTAGGCGCGGCATCGTTGTTGGTGTTTGAGTTCCCCGCCGCGACGACCACCAGCACATTGGACGTTTGTGCACGAGTAATTGCCGCACTATAAGCTGGATCAAAAGGACCTTGTCCGCCCAAGCTCATATTGAGAATTTTTGCGCCATGCGTAATGGCGTAGTCGATACCTTGAATGACACTAGACGTTGTGCCAGCCCCTGTGGCATCCATTACGCGCACCGCCATGATGCTGGCTTTCCAGCACACGCCAGTGACACCGATTGTGTTATTGCCCTCCGCGCCGATAGTGCCTGCCACATGTGTGCCATGCCCGTTCAAATCCATCGGATCATTGCTACCCGCTCCGACAAAATTCCAACCGTGTAAAGGCGCGGCAGCCCCACCGTTCCACATATTGGCAGCCAAATCGGTCGACGTGTAGTTCACGCCCGAATCAATCACGGCAACGATGGTGCTGCTGCAATCGGTTTGCACATTCCACGCCGCTTCCAGATTCATGTCATCACCTGCTGTGCCAGTGGTTGGCGCATAAGTACCTGCGGTAATTGTTTGCCCAGTGTTTTTTGCCGCCCACAGTTGACTGTATTGCGGATCATTGGGTACTGCCATGGTGTGATAAATGTAATTGGGTTGCACGGCTGCGACGTTGGGATTGTTGGCATATGCGGCGACAGCTTGTGCAACGCTTTGTCCTGCTGGCAAATTAGCTATGCTCCAATTGGAGCGGGTCGCCAAGGCTTGTATCGACTGCGCGCCGATGCTTTGTGCGGTTTGACTCTGCATCGCACTGGTGAGATTTGGTTTGAATTGCACCAACACTTGGCTGGGCGCGTAGCTGCCAGCAGGTGCGTTAAATGCGGCTGCATGTAAGGTTGGTGCGGCTGACAATAAAATAATACTGATGAGTGAGCGAGTGTGAAATGTCATGGTGATTTCCCAGTTTAGTAAGGAACGGTAATCGTAAAGGCAGCGGAAGGCACGCTGTTGCTGGTCACGCCTGAGGCGGCGATACCCGTGTTGGCATTCATTGCTGAATACGCTGTAACAGTCACGCTGTAAGTGCCGCTCATCAGTGTGGCGACGGCGGCAGCACCCGATGCCGCATAAGGGAAAGGCACATCAATGACGGGCTGCCCGCTAATTGCAACTTTATAGCCTCCGCCCGCGCGATTCACTGCCGCCTCACGATTCGCCGTCCAGCTTAAATTCACCACATGGGAAGTGGGTATCGGAGGCGGGGGCGCACTGCCACCTCCTCCGCCACAAGCTGTAATCGTTAAGGCGGTGAGCAGTGCAATGCTGCTGGACTTGAAGCTAAAAAACTGACTTAAGGTCATAACGATTTCCTAGTGTGATGAAGGGAGCAGACAACAAAAAAAGCTGCGCACAGTACCCCCCAAAAAAGGCTTGTGTCAATGCTCAGTTAGCTTGGTTGCAGACCGCAAGCAAAACAAGATGCAGTGTTAAACTCGCACCCCTATGAACACTGTCCATCTTCTCCTCCCCGATTTATTCCTCCCTGAGCAAATTGCCGCCGCCGTTAGTGCGGATTTGGCGTTGCCTAATTTGCGTAAATTGTTGGCGCGGGCGACGCGTATTGCTTTGCCGAATGACGCGCGCAGCTTGGAGCAAAGTTTGTGTACGGCGTTCGCACTGGCGATACAAAACGATGTGCCCATCGCGCCAATCAGCGCGGCATTTGATGGCTTAGCGGCGGGCATTTGGCTGCGCGCCGATCCAGTTAATTTGCGTTTGCAGCGCGACCAAATGTTGCTGAGCCTAACCGCCGTGAGTGCGAGCGAGTCGAGTGAATTGTGTGCCGCGTTGAACGATTATTTTGCAGGGCAGGGCATGACCTTTGCAGCACCCCATGCGCAGCGTTGGTATGTGCGCCTAGACCATTTGCCCGACATGCAAACCACTCCCTTAAACGAAGTCGTGGCGGCGAATGTACGCGGGGCATTGCCGCACGGTAACGATGCGCCGCATTGGCATCAAATTTTTAATGAGTTGCAAATGTTTTTACATGCGCATCCGCTCAACGAGGCGCGTGAAGCGCGTGGTGAGTTGACCATCAATTCGCTGTGGTTGTGGGGCGCGGGCGCAAGTGTCGCGTCTCGCCCATGTCGCTATGCACAAGTCGCGGCGGATGACGAGTTAGCGCAAATGTTCGCCGCTCATGCGCAAGCTAAATGTGTGCCGCTGGGCGCGCACTGGCAGCCTGTGCAAGGCGCGCAGTTGTTGCTGTTTAGCGGATTGCGCCGTGCGCTGCAAAATGGTGATTTACAGACTTGGCGCGAGGCGTTGCAGCAGTTTGAAACGCATTATGCGCAGCCGTTGTTAGCAGCGTTGCGGGCGGGGCAGATTGAAACTTTGCAACTGGATGTTTTGGCGGGTGAACAGTCCGCTCGCTTTAGTTTGCGTCGCGCCGCGACTTGGCGGATGTGGCGGCGCAATCTGGCTTTAGCAGCGTATTCAAAAAATTAACGAGCAGGAGGACGTATGGATTTTTGGAACAGTGCGATTGGTTATTTCTGGCAAGCTGAATCGTTGCTAGTAGTGATGATGGCGTTGGGCTTGGCGGTGCTGCTGTATCAGTTTCATACCGAGGCGCGCCGCAGCATCGTTAATACGCTGAGTTTTTTCCTCGTGTGTTTATTCGGGCAATTTGTCAGCGGACTGCTGTTTGCGATGTCGTTTGTGCAAGCTGCCACCACGCTGCGTGAGGCGTTTCTCATCGGCGGAGGGATTGCCTTAATACGCTTGTGGGGCTTGCTGGTGTTCCGTTTGGTGTTGCCCATTGCGCATGTGTCGCCGCCGCGCATCGCCGAAGATTTTTTCGTCATCATCGCCTATCTCGCTTGGGGCTTAGTGCGGCTGCGTTACGCGGGCTTGGATTTGGGCAGCATCGTGGCGACTTCGGCGATGATGACGGCGGTGGTGGCGTTCGCCATGCAAGACACGCTGGGCAACATTTTGGGCGGATTGGCGTTGCAGCTAGACAATTCGGTAGAGATTGGCGACTGGATTAAAGTCGATGATATTTCAGGACGCGTGGTGGATATACGTTGGCGTTCGACGCTGGTGGAAACGCGTAATTGGGAGACTGTGGTGTTCCCCAATAGTCAGTTGATGAAAAATAAATTTTTGGTACTGGGCCGGCGCGCCGATCAGCCTGTGCAATGGCGACGTTGGGTGTGGTTTAACGTCAGTTTAGGTACTACGCCGACCAAAGTCGTGACGGCGGTGGAAGATGCCATTTGGCACGCGGAAATTAACAATGTGGCGAAATCGCCCGCCGCAAGTTGCGTGCTGATGGAAATTGACAAAGGCTGCGCGCGTTACGCTTTGCGCTATTGGTTGACTGATTTGAGCGTGGATGACCCGACCGATGCGGCGGTGCGTTGGCATGTTTATACCGCGCTGGAGCGGGTCGGTATCAAGCTCGCGGTTGAAGAGCAAAACGTCCATTTCATCAAAGAAAACGAGAAGTACGAAGAAGCCGTGCAGCAACGCGAATTAGCGCGGCGAATTAAAACGCTACGGCGTGTTGAATTGTTCCAGCAACTTAGCGAGGATGAATTTAATCATGTTGCTTCGCGCCTGAAATACGCGCCGTTTGCCAAAGGCAACGTGATTACCAAACAAGGTACGACTGGGCAGCATTGGCTGTTTATTATTTTGAGCGGTGAGGCAGAAATTTATTTGGAAGGTGCGAATAGTGAGCGGCGCATCGTCAATGTGTTAAGTAAAGGCAGTTTTTTTGGCGAAATGAGTTTGATGACAGGCGCACCGCGTCGCGCTTCAGTGATTGCTAAAACCGATGTGGAATGTTATCGCTTAGACAAGATCGATTTTGAGCAAGTGCTGCAAGCCCGTCCTGCCATTGCCGACGCGATTTCGCATGTCTTAGTCGAACGTGCTGCGCAGCTCGATAGCGCGTTACAAAATCTTGATGAAGCAAGCAAATACAATGAAATTCATAAACAACACTCCGAAGTGTTGCTGACCATTAAGCGATTTTTTGGTTTGTAGATAGGGCTGGGATTGGCACGCCTAACCCTGTAGGTGCGCAATTTACTGGCGCGGTGTTTTTTATACGGCTGCCCAATAAATTGCTCTGCTATTTGCTGCTTAAAACTCTCTAATCCACAACAGTTTTGTCACCGCGCCATTGCGTTCTAGCAGGGCTTGCATATCCAAGCGGGCGCGATTCATTTGTACTTTTCCGCTGATTAAAAAATAACTACTGGTCACGCTAAAACTATTGGCAGTAAAACGCTTGCCCGCGAGTCCGCTGGTGACGGCATTTAGGTCGTTAAAGCTGGCGGATTTACGCGCACCAACCAGCAGTTGCGCCTCACTGAGCGACAGATTATTGACCAAGGCGGCAATCACTAGCGCGTCAGCGGTGTTGATATTGACCGCGCTGCTACGCGGTAAAAAAATCACCAGTGGGCTGAGTTTGGCGAGCAGCGCGGGCGAGTAGCCTGGGATGGCGAGCAGATCATCGACTTGGCTAAAGCCTATTGTTTGCGCGCTGCTGAGCGATGTGCTGAGCGGTGGTGTGACTACGGCGGGCGGTATAGCAGAGAAGCTGTTAGTACGTTGCATGATGCCCTCGCTCATTATCTTGGGCGGGCTAGCGTTGGCGGCCGGCATAAATGGGACAACATTTTGCTGGGCGGCTTGCGTCATGGCTTGCGCGGTTTTTTGTGCGAGTTGCGTATCGACATTGAGCAAGTTGAGTAGGCGCGCATATTGGGCAACGGCTGCGCTATCTATCTGGCCATTCGGGCATAAATTGGTCAGATTAAAACGCGCTTGCGCATCGCTGATTTGCCCTGCTAATTTGGTGTCGCCGATGTCGCTATCGACTTTGCCGTTCTCTACATATTGATCAAGCCGCGTGTCGGCGAGTGGCGTAGCCCACGGCTCATCGAGGCTGTCGATGGATGAGTACTTTGCGTCTTCGCGCACAATGAGGCTCGCCCAATCCAATGCGCCGCGCAAAATCCATTGCTTTTGTAATTGCAGGCGTTGGTTCTCGATCAGACGCACTTGTACTTGTTGTTGCCAAAACAAACTTGCCACGATAGTCAGCGCGAGCGTGGTGAGCAGCAATGCCATGATGACCGCCACGCCTTGCTGGGTTTGCCTTAGCTTGATAGCGCGCGGCTTCATATTGCACCCAATAAAAACACTTTGATTAAAGCGTTATCTTGTTGCGATAGTTGCAACACCACTTCTAAGCCGCTTGCCGTCATGCCATTGGCGAGACTGGCGATAACCGCCGCATCCATGCTGGGCTGCCATGCCACGCCACCGCTTAGCCACACGCGCAAGGTCATCGCGTTGAGCTCATTTTTTAACAGCACAGCAGGGCTGTTGTCAGTGTTGTTTAAGGCGGCAAGCCACAGCCTATCAAGCTCGGCTAAGTCACGCGTGGCAGGCGATTCGCGGCGCGTCAGTTTGCCATCGGTAACGCGATAACTGACCACTTGCACGCGTGTTGGCTGCGCGTCGGTAAATACGGTACGCACCAGCGTGAGCTGGTTCGCCAGCGCGTGCAGCGCGGGGCGATTGGCAATCAGGCTGTTAGGGGCGAGATGCGCGGTGTCGCTTTGCATTTGTGCAAATGCCAGTTGCATCCCACGCGTTTGTTCTAGCTCTAAATTTAACGCCGTGCGCGAGCGCACGATGCTGTCCAAGCCGCGCCAGCCCATCACCGCGACTAAACCTAAAATGCTGATGGCGACGAGCAGTTCGACGAGGGTGAGACCGCGCTGAACCTTGATGTTATTGCGCATTTGACACCACCTGCGTGAGTTTGATAATGCGGCGGCTGTGCGCTGCGTCATACACGCTGACTTCGACGCGACGGAAAAACGGATTGGGTGTAGTTAAAACTTGTTCATCGCACAGCAGCGGTAGCTCGCCTTGCTGACAATTAAATTGACGACTGCCTAGCGCGGGGAATTCATGCGCTAAGCGAATTTGCGCAAGGCGATTTTCCGCCGACCAAGTCGCCATCATGGCGGCGCGCAAGCCTTCGCTGTTTTGCGTCAAGCTGCCCACCGCGCGCAAGCTCGCACCCAGTGCGGTGCCGACAATCAGCAGCGCAACGAGTACCTCCAGTAAAGTAAATCCCGCGTGATTTTTCATCGCTACTCCACCGTGAAATGGCCGATGCCATCGGCGCGAATGCTTGTGCTGGCAGCACCGACAGTGAGCGTTAAAACGAAGGGTTTATCCACGGGTTCGTGACCAAAAGTTAAGCGTAAGGGCAGGGTGCTTAGGCTGTTACTAGGCTGAATCGAAAAGCTGACTGGGCTGCGTTTGAAGTCACGCTCGCGCAACATTTCGTCGTCTTTTAATGGCAGCCATTGCTGCTCAGGCTTGACTAAAAAACCGTAGTGCGTGGCATCTGCTTCAAAGGCAATCGGACGGTTACGCACAATAGCTTCATCGCGCGCCAGTTGTAGTAATAAGGCGATGCGCTCGGCATCTTGTTGCAACACTTGGCGGTCGTCAGGCATGGCTTTGAACGACACCATGCCTAAAATAATCCCCGCGATGACCATCACCACCAGTAGTTCAAGTAAGGTAAAGCCGCGTGAGTTTTTCAATTTTTGAGGAGGAGCTAAGTGAATTTCGGCTGTCTCGAAAAAAACACAGCCCGAAGTGGGCTGTGTTTTGCGAGATGACCTTACAGTTGCCACGAGCCAATGTCTGCATCATTGCCTTCGCCGCCTGGCTGTCCATCTGCACCTAGGGAAAAAATATCCAGTTCGCCTTTGATGCCAGGCGACAAGTATTGATAGTTGCCGCCCCATGGGTCTTTAGGCAATTTGTCTAAATAGCCGCCCGTTTTCCAACCATTCGCCACAGGGCCGCTCGTCGGTTTGGCAATCAGCGCGGCTAAGCCTTGCTCAGTGGTGGGGTAGCGTTGATTGTCGAGTTTGTAGAGTTTGAGACTTTGCAGCATGGTAGAAATATCTTGCTTGGCCGCCATGATGCGTGCGTCGTCGGCACGTCCCATTAACTTTGGCACGACTAAGGCAGCGAGGATGCCCATGATGACCACCACCACCATGATTTCAATCAGCGTGAAGCCGTGTTGATGAGTGTTTAGGCTGCGCTTTTTTGAGTTAGACATGGTATGAAAGACGATAAAAAATGAGGCGCGATTATAAATATAAAGGCGGTTGTAGGTAGCACATTTGCGCGGCTCAAATTCGCTGCTTAATTTGGCTGCGCCACAATCAGCAAGGCACTGCATGAATGCAGTGCCTTGCTGTGTTTTTAATCTTGCTCTTTAGTAATCGCGGCGCGGTGCGCTGTAAGCATCGTTGGCAAACACGAACGGTGTGGTGCGCCCGACTAAGGTTTCAATCAGTAGTAATTCTTGGTCGGTGTGATTGATAAATGGCGCATTGCGGATATTTTTGCCTTCCTCTGCGCCACCTACGATATACAGCGGTCTATCGTGATGCTGTGACGTAACCGTTTCGCGGCTTAACGGGTCGCTGCTCGCCGCGACATCGGTGACCCCATAGCAGGTGCAAAAATAGGTGAGTTCAGGATCTGCTTCAACATAAAAACCCGTGCCGCGTATGCCGATGGTGGCGGTAACGGTGTTGATTTGCATGGGGCTGTTACGCGATACCGAGAGCAGCTTGCCCGTCAATAAACGTAAGCCAGAAATGAGTAAAGCCGCTGTGCTGTTGCTCGGCGTTTCGATTAGCAGATGGCTGTTGGCACGCAAAATCATCGAGTGGCTATTGACCACAAACACAATCTCGCTGTCTTGCGCGGTGGCGACGGTGTCGCCTGGAAAAATGCGCGTTTGCAAAGTGGCGGGCTTGCCGTTGACTGTCGCGTTCCCCGTGATGCGATAGATGGACTGATTGTTAGGCAGTTGCGCGGGACGATTACCAAACAGACTGGCTAAAGCATTTTGGCTGGCAAGCGTGCTCGCCGCGCCCAAGGCTAATGCTTGAAGAAGAATTTTGCGGCGTGATTCATCTATGTCATCAAATTTTTTCATGGTGAGCTCCTGCTGCTAAGGGTGGTAAAAATTATTGCGGTGCGCCGTTTAACGCCCAATTCAAAAATAAATCGTAATTGACGCGCAGTGCGTTGCCCGCTGCGCTGGTGCTATCAAAGCCTGTTTGCAAGCCGCCATTGTGATGTTCGCCGCTGGGTTTGCGTAGCAACTGACTCGACTCAATATCAGTAAAGTTAATGCGCCCACGCACCTCCGCGTACAACCACGCATCATCTGTTGTATCAATGATGCCATCGCCATTTCTATCAATGTTGTCGTAGCTAATCGGTGCGGCACCATTGACAACATGGCAGGCGAGACACGTCCCTTGCAACACCGTTTTGATGTCAGCAAAGCGTATTGCACTAGGCAACGGGGCGAGCGCGCTGTTGACTACCAGCGTGAGGGTTTTGGGCGCGCTAAGCAACGCGCCTTTACTGGTGATAAGTTGCAGCACATAAGTGCCATTCACGCTGGCGGTAAACAGTGGATTGATGCTGTTGGGATTGCTTAATGTTGCCGCGCCAGGATTGCTAATAAAGTGCCATTGATAGCCCGTGGAAAACAAACTGGCAGCAGCGGAGAGTTGCGTAGCTCCTGTGGAGACGACGCGGTCAGGGTCGGTGTCGGCTATCGGGCGACCCGCCTTTAAGGCATTACCCGCGCTGTCTTGGCTGACAAATGCTAGCGGTGCGCTGGCTAAAAACAGTGCCATATTGTTTGCCATGCTGCTGGCGTAGAACTTGTCCGCAACAATTTTAGCTAAGGGCATATCGCCACGATCAATTACATGTTCTTTGATGCGCGCGGCATAGCTGGTGAATTTAGTCAGTGTGTCGAAATCTAAATCGGCTTGATTTTTAGTGCCGCGCAAAATATGGCAGGCGCGGCAAGCGGGCACAACCGAGCTTTGATAGAGCGTACTTTGCCCGTTTGTTAACCAATCAGCGGGCAGATAAATATCGCGAAAGCTCGTATTGGGTAGGCCGTCGCCGCCATAAGCGTTCTTAATTAAATTGGCCGCCGTGCCTTGCCATTCATTGGCGGTGGCGATACGTCGTCCCGCATCTTCGGCAAAGACGGTGGCGGCGGGAATCGGATAGGTGCTGAGGATAATTTTGTTGATGGTTTTAATCGCGGCTTCTTGCGCTGCGCGGGTGTAGCCCGCCACACTGGAAAAATCCAAGGCATCGACTTCGAGCGCGTGCAAATGGGCTTGCGCATCGCCGCGCGCCATCGAGGCCGAATTGGCTTGTAGCGGGAATAAGGCGAGTCCAGTTGGGCTGCCTAGCGCAGGGGTGAGCGGGTCGGCACGGCCACCGTGACACGATAAGCAAGTGGTCGGGACGGCTTTAGCTCCGCGCCCATCCAAGTCCAAACTCGTGACCCGATTACCCGCCGCATCGAATGAATAAAACTTGGCAAAGCTGATACCGCCTGTGCTGCTGGGACTAAACTCAATCGCGCTGGTGCCTTTGTGCCACTTAGGGTCTTGTACCACAGCGGCATCTAAATTGAATGTTGAATAGCCATACACGCCTGCTGTGTTGACCAAATAATTGCCGACTAAAAAAGCCACTGTGCCATCGGCATTTTTTCGCGCCGTCATGCGCCGTCCATAGCCTAAATCGCGGCTATCGCCAAACGTGGCGTTCAGCTCAGTACCTGTGCCATTGCCAAAACCATTCACGCTTTTGAAACCAGCCAAAGTGCTGCGTAAATTATTCGGGTCGATTGCCGCGTAATAGGCACGGGCGTATTCGGCCGAATTGGTTTGCAGCGTGCCATCGGCTTGTTGCTGTGGATTGGGAAACAGCAAAAAGCTATCGGGCCCGTTGGCTGGGGTGATAACGGGCGGGGTATTGGGATAAATATCGTTGGGGCTGCTGCCGCCGCAGCCGTTTAGCAGCGTCACGAAAATTAAAGCCAAAGCGGAAGTGCGCATGATTTTTCCTTTAGAAGCCGATGAGGTAAACGACGCTGTATTGATTGCTGATATAGCTGCGCGGCGAGGTCGCGAAACTAGGACGCAGCGTAGGCGTGGCGGTGGCGCGTCGCACTGAAAAATCGAGCGAATCACGCGTACCGAAACCGAGGTTGTAGCCCAATGTCGCAATGGTCGTTTTGCCATCAAAGCGATAGCTAAATAATTGCCCACTCGCATACGCATCGTCTTGCACAAATACTTTAGCGATGTTGACGTTTTCCAGCGAAGGATGCCCCGTCGAAACGATGTCGCCGCTGCGATATTCGCCGCCTAAATACAACGTGCTTTGTGCGGTGACAGCGTAGTCAAGATTGCCGCGCAAGGCAGTATCGCGAGTATTGAATACCGCGCTGTTACCTGAACGACCGTTGCTAGCTAAGGCAGTGTAAGTGTTGATGCGATCGGTCAGGGCAAAGCGCATGTCCACACCGCTGCTATAGCTGTAGCCATTGCGTAATTGGCTTTGATATTGCAGAGCACTCGCACTGGCGAAGATGCCCAGAATGGGTGAACCAAAATTCGATGAGGGACGATATTGATAGCTGGCTTTGCCGCCCGCTAACACATGGCTTAAACCATCGTAGTTGGCGAACTTTTCGCCACCCAGCGTGCCAGTTAGTATTGCGCGCATATTGCTACCTACGGGGAAAATAAAGCTCTGATTGGCATTAAAGCTATAGCTGTGGTCGGACAAAATATCTCCCGCTTGTTTGGCGCGCGTGACGTTGTCGTCAAACATTAAGCCCGCATCCACTTGTAAGCCGCTATGTTCTGCTGCCTCTTCATCGGCTTCGCTAAAGTGGCGGCGCGTGGTGGGAGCATCCAACGCTTTGGTGAGATTGACGCGCACGCTGTCATTTTGCGTTTGCGAAAAAGTGTGCTGATGCTGGTAATCCAAATCAATGCTCACGCCATTGTCTAGCATGAAATTATTACCAAGACCAATCACGATGCTGTTGCGTACCAGTGCGCCGCTGCTAACCGCGTATTGGGTGTTGAGGTTATCGGCATAAGCGATGCTGCTGACGCGATTACCTTGGAAATTGTGGCGATACTCGCTGCGTAAACGCGGACTGACTTTGCCAAAGCTGGTGTCGTGTTGCGCTTCCAAACGTACCCCCAATGCGCCTTGTAGGGTAGGGTTGGTTTGTTTGAAGTAAGTGAGATTGTTGATGCCCGCCCCCGTTTCAGTGACTTGATTCAGCTGGTCGGACGAGTAATCCACGCGTCCATACGGTGAGACCATGAGGTTTTTAGCGCGATGCTCAATGCCGCTTGAAACCGAGGCGAATAGTTGCCGACCTTGGCGCGTACTCGCCGCATAAGCATTAGCGGGGGCGACAAAACGCTGCATGTCGAAGTTGAGTGTACCGATGCCTAACAAGCCATCCACAAAAGTATCGCTGTCAGGTTGGTAGCTGCCATAGAGCGCAGCCGATGTGCCTGAAGTTTGATTTTTTGAGCCATCCGTGCCGATATTGGTTTTGTCGCGCGCAAAGCCCACGCCAAAGCCTAAGGTCAAGTCGCTGCTGATGCGTCTATCCATGCCGACGCTTACGCCGTTACTGGAAAAATCGGTACCGGTACGCGTGCCATTGGCGGCTTGTTTACCAAAGGTTGCGATGCCTTCTACCCAGATATTTGCTGTGCTGTTGCTATCCGCCGCCGCGTTGCTGTTGCCGACTAACTTCGCCAAATTAAGCGATTGCGTGGTGACTAAATCCACTAACCCATATGCTAAAGCGGGATTTTCATTGGGCACGCTGGTAGCCGCAGGATTGCTGCTGAAGGTATTGCTCGCAGTCGGTGCGATGAGCGGGCTAGTCAGTGGATAGCTGGCGACAGGTGCATCCGCTGGCGTGACATCTATGTTGTCATTAAAGCGCGTCACCCCTGCGAGATTGGCATCGCTGCGGTGATGCAAACTTTCCATACGATGTTGGAAGTTGGCAATTTGCGCACTGGCAAAACGCAATGCGGTATCCGCTTGCGCACTGAGCAGCCCCAGCACGGCGGCATCACGGCTTGGGTCGGGACGACCGACAATGCTAATGGTTACGGTCGCCGCAGCGGACGTGCCACCTAAGCCGATGGCAGCATAAGTAAAACTATCCGCGCCGAAATAATTATGCGCAGGGGTGTAAGTGACTTTCGTACCATTAACGGTGAGTGTGCCGTGCGCGGGGCTGCTAGCCAGCGTGATCCCTGTTAGCGAAGTCGTGTTGATGCTAGCGGTTAAATCAAGCGTGGTCGCTGTATTGAGTGGCACCGTCATGGTTACGGCATTCGCAACTGGGGCGAGATGCGTCAGTGCGAGGGTTTGGGTGATTTGCGCGGCGGCGGTGTAGTTGGCATCGCCCGCTTGATTCGCAGCGACCACACAATTACCCGCGCTTAACGCGGTCACGCTGTTGCCTGTGACGCTACAAATGGCGGGCGTAGTGCTAGAAAAACTCACTGCTAAACCCGACGAGGCGGTGGCTTGCAAAGTGCCTGTACCACCCACCGAGAGCGTAGGGGCTGTGCCAAAAGTGAGGGTTTGCGTGCCTTGCCCGACCGGGAATTTAGTTTGCACTTGGGGGGCTGCGGCATAGTTGGCATCAGCGGCTTGATCGGCGGCGATGGTGCAGCTCCCCGCGCTAACACCCGTAATCATCGCGCCGTTTACGCCTGTCGCGGTACAGATGCCAGGCGTGATGCTGCTAAAAAGCACGGGGCTAGTGGACGCGCCTTTGGTAGCGGAAATTGTGCCTGAGGTATTGACCGAAATAGTGGGAGGAATCACCGCTGTAATGCTTTGTGTGCCTATGCCTATCGTAAAACTAGCCGTGTTGGCAGGTGCTGCCGAGTAATTGGCATCGCCCGCTTGATTTGCCACTACCGTACACGTTCCCGCGCTGAGTGGGCTAATGCTGTAACCCGCAGCGGGTGAGCCTGTGATGCTGCACACGCTAGCGGTGGCAGGAATGGTGAGGGTGCTGAGTAAGCCAGTTGCTGCGCCTGAAACAGCATTAAAGCTGATGACGCTAATTGCCCCCGCTGCGCCACCGACCGTGAGGGTTGGCGTGCCTTGAAACTTTAATACTTGTGAACCTTGTCCGATGCCAACAGTTTGTGTTGCTGTTGCTTGTGCAAAGCTCGCATTGCCTAATTGCGTTGCGGTGATAACACACGCCGTTGTGGTGTTAATTCCCGTTACCGCACCCGCTGCGCTGACCGAGCAGGAGGTGCTGGCAGTGCGGTAAGTGACCGGCGTTAAACCTGCCGAGGAAGTGGCAAGGACATTGCCTGTGCCGCCGACCACCAGCGTGGGCGCAGTTGCAAAGCCTAGGGTTTGCGCGCCTTGCCCTAGGGTGATGTTTTGCGTCAGCGTTGGCGCGGCTGTGTAATTACCGTTACCCGCTTGACTGGCGGAAATTTGGCAGGTGCTGCCTTGTGCGGCAGAGCCTAAAACGGTAACGACTGCTGGGCTAGTGGATGCCGCTGGCAAGGTACATACACTGGGGGTGTTGCTACTCAAAGAGACCGCTAGCCCCGAACTGGTCGTCGCGCTAATCGTGCCTGAACCCGCAACCACTAAAGTGGGAATGGCGGTGTAGCTAATTGTTTGTGCAGCTTTCCCAATCGTGATGTTGCTGGTGGCTTGGGCGGGTGCGTTGTAGTTCGCATCCACAGCTTGATTGGCATTGATGCTGCAAAGGTTGCCAGCATTCGCGGCAAGCGTGACGGTGATGGTGGCAGCAGGATTACCTGTCCCGATCGTGCAAATACTGGGTGTAGCACTGCTAAACGTAATCGCGCCTGTAGAAGCACTGCTCGCACTGATTAAACCTGAACCATTCACACTGAGCGCAGGGGGCGTGATTACAAGCGTTGGTGTGCCTTTAGCTATTGCAAAAGCTGTCGTTGCGGTGGCGGCTGAGTAACCTATGGTATTTCCTGCGTTCAGCCCTGCGGCTTGATTCGCGGTGATGCTACATGTCCCCGCACTTAAGCCTGTAATCGTGTTGCCTGCGACGCTACAAACGCTAGGCGTATTGGAGCTTAATACCACGCCGTTTACCGAGCCGCCGCCTGTCGCTGACAACACGCCTGAGCCGCCGACAGCGATGGCAGGAGCTGCACCAAAAGTAATGGCTTGAGTGGCAGGATTGACTGTCAATGCTAAGTTGGCTGTGCCAGTTAGCGCACCGTTCGTGGCACTTAAGGTGATGTTGTAGAGTGTCGCAACCGTTACGGCTGGAGCAGTGCCACTGTAGTTGCCTGCGGCGGTCACCACCCGTCCAGAACCTGCGGTAATGCCATAAGTGGTGTTGTTGACTAAATAATCTTGTCCCGCAACGGGTGTGATTGAACCTGCGTAAGTCGTACCTGAAACGACAGTGATAGCTTGAGCGGTGATGACAGGCGTGATTAAAGAGGCAAAATAGGCAGAAAGATTATCGCGATTGGCGGTGGCATTAGCGAGATTCAACGCGCTCATGGATGCGCCTACCGCTGTTGCCCCAGTGGTGATATTGGTAGGTGAGGTGGCGTAATAATTTAAGGTTTGTATCGCGACCGTACCTGTAAACGCAGAGGCTGTGCCGACACTGGGTGCGCCATGGCAAACATTACAATTTGCTGTCCAGTATGTTGAACCTGTCGCAACCGTCCCTAAAGTATGATTGACCATGCCTGCGTAACTCGGCTGCATCAATGTAATAAAAATTAAACCGAGCAGCGACGCTGCTAGTTTTGGTGTGCCGTGAAAAACGACAGAGGGGAGAGGGCGTTTCAAGATATTCTCCTTGGTGCAAATTGTGATTGTGCGGGGCGGTAAATTGAATGAGCTTAATGAATATGACGCTTTAATAATTGGCAATATCTTAGCAACTGCCCAGTATAAAGTCATTAACATGCTGACTATATTAAACTTTTATGATGCTTAATTAGCTATATAATTTTCTTGATTTAATCTTCTTTATGCCAAATGGTTGCCATGAATAAAGCCTTTACCAAACAATCTGATCAGGACGAAGACGAGCTAGAGCCTGCCTTTAAGCTGCCTGCGGGGGCAAAAAACTACATCACGCCACACGGGCAGCGACGCTTGCAAGACGAACTAGATACTTTATGGAAAGCCGAGCGTCCCGTGTTGGTGCAGACCATTACTTGGGCGGCAGGCAATGGCGACCGTTCGGAAAATGGCGATTACATTTATGGCAAAAAACGTTTGCGTGAAATCGACCGACGCATTCGTTTTTTGCGTAGGCGGCTTGATTTATCCGAAGTGGTAAATCCCGCGCTGCGCGAGGCGTGTGAGCAGGTTTTTTTCGGTGCGACGGTCACGGTTTATGACGCACAAAGTGGTGAGCATACCTACAGCATTGTGGGGGTAGATGAAGCTGATGTGGAACGCAATCGGATTAGTTGGGTGTCGCCGCTGGCGATGGCGTTACTGAAATTAAACGTCGGCGATGTCGCGCTGTTGCGCACCCCGTTAGGTATGAGCGAGCTAGAAATTTTGCGCGTGGTATATGTCGAATTGCTTTAGGAAACTCTGAATCATTACACCGTTCGCCATGAGCTTGTCGAAGGGTGTATTGAGCCAACCGATACAGTATTTTATTTAGTGTAACAAAGGCTTGAGCTGCACCATCACGTTGCGCAAAATCTGTGCTTGCGCGCTGGCATCGGGATGTAAATTGTCGGCTTGAAATTGTTCGGCGGATATGCCCGCCAACATAAACGGCGTGAGCGAAATTCTTTCTTGGCGCGCAATGCGCGCATACAACGCGCTAAAATTCTGCGTATAACTCAGTCCGTAATTAGGCGGTAATTGCATTCCTAGTAACAGCACTTTCGCCCCATCTTGTTTGGCTTGTTGAATCATCTCGTGCAGGTTTTTTTCCACTTGATTGAGGCTCGCCCCGCGCAAGCCATCGTTTGCTCCTAGCTCAATAATTATCCAGTTAGGTTGATGTTTAGCTAACACCGCCGCGATGCGTTGCCTCCCGCCCGTCGTGGTTTCGCCGCTGATGCTGGTGTTGATGACGTTAAGCTGTGGGTGTGTTTGCGCGAGTGCTCGCGTGAGTAAATTCACCCAGCCCGCCTCGCGCGCAATGCCATAGCCTGCTGATAAACTATCGCCGAATACCACGATGTTTTGCGCCGCAACAGCGGCGTGGCTCAGTAGCAAAGTGGCCAACAATAATATCTTTAGGGGTAAATTTTTCATGGCAGCGATTGTGCAAGCAATAGGACTTTCCAAGCAAGTCAAAAGTCCCAGTTTAGAAGCCTTGCCTTTGCAAATTTTGCACGAGGTAAGTTTTAGCCTAGACGCAGGCGACAGCTTGGCGATTGTGGGTAGCTCAGGTTCAGGCAAGTCCACTTTGTTAGGGTTATTGGCTGGGCTAGACGAGCCAACGGCAGGGCGCGTGTTGCTGAATGGCGTAGATTTATTTGGCTTAGACGAGGACGGACGCGCGCGGCTGCGCGGCGAATTAGCAGGCTTCGTGTTTCAATCTTTTCAACTCTTGCCCGCGCTCAACGCACTAGAAAACGTCATGTTGCCGCTGGAGCTGCAAGGCGTAACAGAAGCTAAAGCGCGCGCCACACAAGCCTTGCAAAATGTCGGTTTAAGTGCGCGCCTGCATCATCTGCCTAAACATTTATCGGGCGGCGAACAACAGCGCGTGGCACTCGCCAGAGCTTTTGTCACCCGACCCAAAATCCTATTTGCCGATGAACCTACGGGCAACCTAGATGCCGCCACGGGTGCGCAAATTATTGAGCTGATGCTAGAACTCAATCGCGCGCAAGGCACGACTTTAATTTTGGTTACGCACGACGAGAAATTAGCCGCGCGCTGCGGCAAACAATTGCAGTTAGCGGCAGGGCGGGTGGTGCTGTGAACCTGCTTCGTCTATCGCTTAATTTGCTCCGCCGCGACTGGCGGGCAGGCGAGTGGCGCGTGTTGTTGCTGGCTTTGGTGTTGGCAGTGGGCAGTCTTGCCACGGTCGGGCTGTTCGCTGATCGGGTGCGGCAGGCGTTGGCGCAGCAGGCAACCAGCTTAATCGGGGCGGATTTGCGCATTACTTCTACGCGTACTTTTCCTGCTGAGTATCGCGACATGGCGCGCGGGCTGCGCGTGGTGGAAAGTCGCACTTTCCCTAGCATGGTGGCGCACGGCGAGCAGGTGTTGTTGAGCGAGATACAGGCGGTGGAAGCGGGCTATCCGTTGCGCGGGAAAATTGAGATTGATGACGGGGAGAGTGCTGTGGGGCGCACGGTGTTTACCCCCACTCTAGCCCTGCCCCTTAAAGGGAGAGGGGATGTTCCCGCGCGCGGCACGGTGTGGGTGGATGAGCGTTTATTGCGGCGGCTGAATATAAAAATTGGCGATGCGGTGGGCATCGGGGCGCGGCAATTTATCGTGGCGGCGCGCATCGTCAAAGATGTCGATCAGTCGCTAGGTTTTGCTAGTTTTGCGCCACGCGTGATGATGAACGAGGCGGATTTAGCCCGCACAGGTTTGCTGCAAGAAGGCAGTCGTATTTCATATCGCATGATGTTCGCAGGCGAGGCGGCGCAAGTGGCGGCGTTGCGTGCGGCGTTGCAAGCAAAATTATCGGGCAACGAAAAGCTGGAAGACGTGCGCGATGCGCGCCCCGAAATTCGCACGGCATTAGAACGCGCGGAAAGTTTTTTAGGCTTGGCAGCATTGACAGCGGCGATGTTGGCGGGGGCGGCGATGGCGTTGGCAGCGCGCCGCTTTGTGTTGCGCCATTTAGACGGCTGCGCGGTGATGCGCTGCTTGGGCGCGCAGCAAGCGCAACTGCTGTGGTTATTTTTGTATCAATTTATTTTGCTAGGGCTGTGTGCCGCCTTGCTGGGCGGGCTGTTGGGCTATATCACACAAGCCGTTTTAGTCGATAGCATCGCGGCGATGCGCGCGGCAAATTTGCCGCAGCCGAGTTTGCTACCTGTATGGAAAGCGGCTTTAAGTGGGATAGCGTTGCTCATCGGCTTTGCTTTTTTACCGTTGTTGCAATTACGCCAAGCCTCGCCGTTGCGCGTGTTGCGCCGCGAAATTGCTGCGCCCGAAGCGAGTGTGGGCTTGGCTTACAGCTTGGCAGGATTGGTTTTGGCAGGACTATTTGTGTGGCAAGCGGGTAGCTGGCAACTGGGTTTGCTGGTGTTGGGCGGCTTGTTGTTTGCGCTGATTTTATTTGCCGTGTTAGCCAACTTGTTGCTGCGCGTGCTGGCGCACTACGCGGATTTTTTTGCCGCACCTGAGCGGCTCGGTGTGCTGAATTTGGCGCGTCATGGCGCGGCGTTACAAATTGTCGCTTTGAGCTTGGGCGGCATGGCGTTGCTGGTGTTGACCTTGGTGCGTGCCGATTTGTTGGCGAGCTGGCAAGGCAAGTTGCCAGCCGATGCGCCGAATCGTTTTGTCGTGAATATCCAACCTGAGCAACAAGCCGCGATACGTAATTTCTTTACGCGTGAGCAACTTTCGCCGCCAGAGCTTTTGCCGATGGTGCGCGGCCGTTTAGTGGCGATTAACGCACGACAAATTAATGCGAATAGTTTTAGCGAGCCGCGCGCACAAGCCTTGGTCGAACGCGAATTTAATTTGTCCTATCGCGACACTTTGCCTAGTTGGAACACGCTGGTGGCGGGGCTATGGTGGCAGGTTAATGCGACGAATGAATTATCGGTGGAGCAAGGTATCGCGAAAACGTTAGGCATACAGCTGGGCGACACACTCACTTATGACGTGGCAGGCACGACCTTTAGCGCGCGCGTCACCAGTTTGCGCAAAGTAGCGTGGGACTCGATGAAGGTGAATTTTTTTGTGATTGCCACGCCTGATGTGTTGCGCGACATGCCCGAAAGTTATCTCGCCAGCGTGTATGTGCCGCCCGATAAATTAGCCTTGAGCGATGCTTTGTCGCGCGAGTTTCCTAATCTATTAGTCATCGACACCAACAGCGTGATTGCGCAAGTGCAAAGCATCATCGCGCAGATTGCGCAGACCGTCAGTGTGGTGTTTTTATTCACGCTGTTGAGCGGCTTGGTGGTGCTGTATGCCGCGCTGTTAGCCAGCCAAGATGAACGCGCGAAAAGTAGCGCGATATTGCGCACCTTAGGCGCGGGCAGTGGCTATTTGCGCCGTTTGCAGCGCGCCGAGTTCGCCCTGTTAGGCGCGCTAAGTGGTGCGCTTGCCGCTGCGGGCGCGTCAGTTTTAGCCTGGGCGGTGTCGCGTTGGGTGCTAGAAATTCCTTATCAAATGAGCGCGAGTGTTTGGCTCATCGGCATAGTCGGCGGCATGGTGTTAGTGATGCTGGCTGCTGGTTTTATTGCGCGCCGCAGTTTGCAACTCCCTGTGATGACGTTGCTGCGCGATTAGATTGCTATCAATTGAAATCTCGTCGCAATACGTTGTTGCTCACCCCCAGCTACATGGTCTGAGGACAAGCAAAAAATTACTTCTTACATAGTCATCTATCCCCAGCCAAAGCACCTGAGGACAAGTGCGTCGTCGTAATTTTTTGTTCGCGCCTTCACACGAAACAAGGAGCGAATGCGACTATGTTTCATGGGGAAGCCCCGCGCGGGCTAGTCTTGCTTAGATATTTCAATTGATAGAGCGAGCTATTTAGATTCCCAAAATCCAATAGTTCTTGCGATAATTCGCGCTTAATTTTTTTCGCCCCGAATTTAGGAAAACCGTATGAGTGATTTACAAGCGGCGTTATTAGCCATTGGACTGGGTGTCATCGTGATTGTGTATGGCGCGGGCTGGTGGCAGCAACGCCAATATCATCGCAAGTTTGGCGAAGCGTTCAAAGTAACAGCGGGCGATGCTTTATATGACGCGACGCTCTCGCCTGTTGAACATGTGCTGGCGTTAGATACTGCGGTCACAGAAACTTTTAGCCTCCCCAGCGCATTGGATGAGTCGTGCGGGCTGCTCACTAATCGCAGCGATTTTATAATCGAATTAACGTTGTCCGAACCCGCCGCAGCTGCGGTACTCCATGCGTTTTGGCCGCATCGTTTTGACTTTACTAAACCGATGCAAGTCTGCGGACTCAATTTGCATACGCAAGTTTGGGAGCGCGTGATTACGGATAGCGCAACTTTGTATGTGAAATTGCGTTTAGCCTTGCAACTGGTTGATCGCAGCGGCTTAGTCAACCTCAGCAAGTTGGCAGATTTTCGTGATTTAGTGTTAGGCATCGCGCATGATATTCAGGCTGAAATTAGCGTGCCGAATGTAGAGGATGCTTATCAACGCGCCATTGAGTTAGATGCTTGGTGCGCCGCCGTTGATCAGATGGTAGGCATCAATTTAGTCGCAGCAACTGGGCGCAGTTTGCGCGCCAGCACCATCAATGAGGCCGCCAGTTTGCAAGGCATGACGCTAGAATCTGATGGTGCTTTGCACGCCTTTAATGCCGCTGGACAGAGCTTGTTTCACCTTATCAATCAAGATAATGCGCCGTTCCAACATCACACGCTGGCACAGGCGAGCAGTACAGGCTTAACCTTGTTGCTAGATGTGCCGCGCGTGGCAAACCCCGTGCAACAATTTGCCGCGATGTGCGAGGTGGCTAAAAATTTAGCGCACGATTTGCAACTTAATTTAGTCGATGATCAGCGCGTGGTGTTGAGTGCCAGCGGCTTAGAACGCATCCGTGCACAAATCGCTGCCGTCGAAGCCAAAATGTTGGCGTATGACATTGCACCTGGCAGCGCGCAAGCCCGCCGCTTGTTCTCTTAAGCTGGGATGCTGTGATGAATCCCGCCGCACAAATTGCTGCTTTGCGCAGTCACATCGAACAACACAATCACGCCTATTACACGCTCGATAATCCAACGGTTTCGGATGCGGAATACGACCAATTATTTCGTGAACTGCAAGCCTTAGAAACACAATATCCCGAACTGCAAACCGTCGATTCCCCCACGCTACGGGTTGGCGGCGCACCGCTCAAAATTTTCCAAGAAGTTGCACATAAGACCCCGATGTTGTCGCTCAATAACGCTTTTTCTGAAGCCGAAGTGCGCGCCTTTGATGCACGCATCCGTGAGACTTTGGGGTTGGATGAAATCGAATATGCGGTTGAGCCAAAGTTCGACGGGCTGGCGATTACCTTGACGTATCGCGACGGCGTTTTTGTGCAGGGTGCGACGCGCGGCGATGGCAATGTGGGCGAGGATGTCACGGAAAATTTGCGTACCGTGCGTGATATTCCGCTGCGTCTCAATACTCAAGCCGTTCGCCCTGAGCTTGTCGAAGGGTGGCTTGCTTCGACAGGCTCAGCACGAACGGAATCCAGCATTGCTTATTTGGAAGTGCGTGGCGAAGTGCTGATGTTCAACGACGACTTTGCCGCGCTCAATGCCATGCAGCGCGGCAACGGCGAGAAGGAATTTGTTAACCCACGCAACGCGGCGGCAGGGGCGTTGCGCCAGCTCGATTCGCGTATTACCGCCAAACGTAAGCTGAGCTTTTTTGCTTACGGCGTGGGGCTTTGCGAGGGCGTGCCCTTGCCGCATGAGCATCATCAACAAATGGCGATGCTGCAAAAATTAGGCGTGTCGGTAGCCTTGCAACGCCGTGTCGTGCAAGGCGTGGCAGGGCTGTTGGACTTTTATCAGGACATCGGCAAATTGCGCGCCGATTTACCATTCGCCATCGACGGCGTGGTCTATAAAGTCAACGACACGGTGTTGCAACAACAACTAGGTTTTGTGTCGCGTGCGCCGCGCTTTGCCATCGCACATAAATTCCCCGCCGAAGAAGCGATGACCACGCTGCTCGATATTGAAATTCAGGTTGGGCGTACTGGCGCGCTAACCCCCGTGGCGCGCTTAGCTCCCGTGTTTGTCGGCGGCGTGACGGTGACCAATGCCACGCTGCATAACGAAGATGAAATACGCCGCAAAGATGTGCGCATCGGTGACACCGTAGTGGTGCGGCGCGCGGGCGATGTTATCCCCGAAGTGGCGCGCGTCAGGCTCGAAAATCGCCGTGACAATGCGTCAGAATTTTTGATGCCCAAGCTGTGTCCAGTGTGTGGCTCGCAGGTCGCAAAAGCTGCCGATGAAGCGGTATCGCGCTGCACAGGCGGTTTATTTTGTCCCGCGCAAAAGAAGCAAGCCTTGCTGCATTTCGCCAGTCGTCGCGCCATGAATATCGACGGCCTGGGCGATAAATTGGTCGAGCAATTGGTGGATGCCAACATCGTGCGCACGCCCGCCGATTTGTATCGTTTGGGTTTGCTCGCATTGGTGAATTTGGAACGCATGGGTGAAAAATCCGCGCTGAATTTATTGGCGGGAATCGAGCACAGCAAACACACCACGCTGGCACGTTTTATCTACGCTTTAGGCATACGCAACGTGGGCGAAACCACCGCCAAAGACTTGGCAAAACACTACGGTAATTTGGATCACCTGTTGGCAGCCGATGAAGCGAGTTTGTTAGCCGTGCGCGATGTCGGGCCCATCGTGGCGCAAAGTTTGTTAGCGTTTTTACACGAGCCGCATAACCTCGAAGTCATTGCGCAATTGCGTGCCTGTGGGGTGGGTTGGACGGAGGTTGAGATGCAAGCCGCGACGCTGCTGCCATTGACCGGCAAGACATTTGTCATCACTGGCACGCTGCCGACTTTAAGCCGTGAAGCGGTCAAAGATAAACTCGAAGCCTTGGGCGCAAAAGTTACTGGCAGCGTGTCGAAAAAAACCGACTATGTGGTGGCAGGCAGTGAAGCGGGCAGTAAGCTGGACAAGGCGCAGGAACTCAACATCGCGGTGCTAGATGAAGCGCAGTTATTGACGTTTTTAGAAAAGACCTCGGCGCATATTTCGACTGAGACTGACTCGCCCACGCAACCAACTTTGTTTTAAGCCCGCTTGTCTGCCAGCGGATAAACGGTTGTTTCCTAGCCTTAAACGGTTAAGAGACCGCGTGCGAATGCCCTTAGAATCAGTGGTTGAATTTTCTGGTGTGATGAGTAAAAAATTAGCGCAGTAAGGAATGTAGGTTTAATAAAAAAAAATGGAGTTGCAATGGATTTTTATTGGGTTAAATGTTTAGTCAAAAAATTGGGCTTGAGCTTATCTCTATTGGCTTTAGTCGGTTGCGGTGGTGGGCAAAGTGCGCCCTCCAATCAAGATGCGTTAGCGCAACTTGCCGCACAATTAAAAATTGTAGAGCTCAAATTTGCGACCGCTAAACCTGCGCCCACCGATCCCCAGCTAACCGCTGTTTTTGATGTGAATGCCTTAAATGACGGCGACAACCGCGCGGCTTGGGTTGTGGTGATGAGTAGTTCATCGGGCTTTCCTGTTGCGAGTCGCTTTAGTGCGCCGCAAGCGGTGTCGCCCCCCGATGTTGGGGCGGTGCCTAATGATGCGACTCATATATGGTTTAGCACCCGCAACAATGGCATTAACTATATTTGGTTGGCTGTGCGCTCGCCTGCGGGTCAGTGGTTGATTGCTGGCAATCAACGTCAAGTGGGACTTAAATTCGTTGCTTTTGCCACGCAGTACATTCCCAATGTTGCGCCTGGTGTGCCGCAAACCGTGCAGTATTCGGTGGGCGCACGATTAGGGCTGATTTTGAATTCGCCCACATTTAATGCCGATTTATTGGCGCGTGGTGTGAAGTTTGCAACGGTAACAGGGCCTGGCGTTATCGGCGTAAATGGTTTGCCTGGCACAATTAGCGTCTTTGATGTGCTGCCTGTTGCGCCGCCTCCTCCCGCACTCGCTCCGTTGCCTGGTGTGCAGCCTGTCGTGCTGTGCGCGCCAGCCAATGGTTTGGTAGCAGCAATTAGCAGCAACTGTTTAGAGACGACGCAAATGACGGGCGGCAATTATCAATTTGTCATTGCTGGGGTCAGTCCGCTCACAGGGGTTGCGTTTCAATATATTTATAACCAAGCGATGCCTGCGCTGCCCGTGATGAATGCAGCGAGCTTCCCAGTGATTAACTCGGTCGCGCCCGCTGCAAAAACAGCTTGGTTACCCAATACCACGGTGATGGTCAACTGGACGTTGCGCGCGGGTCAGCAGTACGACACGGTGTCTATCAAAGCTAAATCAGCGGCTTTAATTGTTTTTAATGCGGTTGCGGCACCTTATGTAGGTTTGCCCGTGACAAGCTACAACACGCTGGTGCCGATTTTGCCGCCGATACCCGTCGTGTGTGCCCCCATTGTTGCTGCACCTGTGGTTGATTATGCCGAGGTGACGGTGAAAACACGCGACGTGAATGGCTTTGTAATGACCACGACGCAAGGGTTTTAACTGCATATGAATGTGCCCTCTGCTGGTTTGCTCGCGTAGCAAATTGGCGCGGTGCGCGGGTTGCTCCTCAATTACGAATGAATAGGATGTTTTAAGTTGTCTTGGTTGAATTCGCTTAAAAATCATGTGGTGTGGAAAATACCGCTGCCAGCTGTACTGGCAGCGGTATTTTTGTCGTTGCTGTATTTGGCGACGCTCAAAATGGGCGGTTTGACCGAGTCGTTGATAGGCTTTGTATTAGTGGTGGTGTTGTTTCACGCTTATGTGATTTCTTATCATGTTAAAGATAAGAAAATTACCTTGGCACTACGTTTGCTGATTATTGGTATTAGCACTTTTTTAGCTTGGCGATATTTGTATTGGCGTGCCACAGAAACCTTGCCGATGGCGTTTGGACTTCTCAGTGCGGTATTTGGCTTGGCGTTATTCCTTGCCGAGTTTTACGGCTTTGTGACGACCATGTTTGGTTTTTTTTCCAACATTAGCCCATTGGAGCGAGAGCCGCTGGCTTTGCCTGACGATCAAAGTTTATGGCCGCATGTAGATGTGTATGTGCCGACTTATAACGAAGATCCTGCCATTTTGTATCCCACTATTATCGCCGCCACCCAGATAGATTATCCACGCGAAAAATTACACGTTTATATTTTGGATGATGGCGGCACGGCGCAAAAATGTAACGATGCCAATCCTGCTAAGGCTGGCGAAGCCCGTGCTAGAAAAGCCGAATTGCAGGCTTTGGCAGCAAAATTTGGCGCGGGTTATTTGACGCGTGAAAAAAATCTCCATGCCAAAGCAGGTAATGTTAATAGTGCGTTGAATTTCACCAACGGCGCGCTGATTTTAATTTTGGATTGTGACCATATCCCCACGCAAGATTTCCTCAAAAATACCGTAGGATTTTTTTTGCATGACCCTAAATTATTTTTGGTGCAAACCCCGCACAACTTTATTAACGCCGATCCGCTAGAGCGTAACCTCGATACTTTTCAGTCGTCGCCTGCCGAGAACGAATTGTTCTATGACGTGATTCAGCCTGGGCTGGATTTTTGGGGATCGTCATTTTTTTGCGGTTCGGCGGCGATGTTGCGCCGTTCGGTGCTGGATAAGGTGGGCGGTTTCGCGGGGCAGACCATTACTGAAGATGCTGAGACGACTTTGGATGCGATGAGCTTGGGCTATCGCACCATGTACTTCAATCGCCCCATGGTGTCGGGTTTACAGCCAGAAACGTATTCGGGTTTTATTTTGCAACGCTCGCGTTGGGGGCAAGGCATGTTGCAAATTTTCATGCTCAAAAATCCTTGGTTGATTGCTAATCTGACCTTTGTGCAGCGCATGTTGTACACCAACTTTGCTTTTTATTGGGGCTTCGCGTTGTCGCGTTTGGCGATGCTCATGTCGCCCATTGTGTTTTTGTTTTTTAGTGCCAATTTGTGCGACACCACCAATGAAGAATTGCTGGTGTATGCGCTGCCGCAAATGTTGGCGGCACTGATTACTACGCAGTATTTTTACGGACGTGTGCGTTGGCCGTTTATGTCGCAACTGTATGAAACGGCGCAGGCGATTTATGTCACTTGGGCATTGGTGGCGGTGGTGCGTAAGCCGCGCGCGCCGACTTTTAAGGTCACGCCTAAAGGCGAAGATTTGAACGAGTCGTTTATCTCCGAATTAGCGTGGCCGTTTTATCTATTTTTATTGCTCAACGTTCTCAGTATCGGTTTTGGTGTGTGGCGTTATATAGACGAGCCAGCGCATCGCGGCATGATTATGTTTGTGGAATTTTGGGCGGTATTGGATGCTTTATTTTTATTGGGTATGTTGGGGGTGTTATTTGAGCAGCGGCAGCCGCGTAAAGAGCCGCGCGTAGCCCATCAAGAAAGTATCGAAATGCGTTGGGGAGAAACCCAAACACAAGTGGCAGCGATGGTGAATGCGTCGATGTCTGGTTTGCAAATTCTGTCGCCTACAGCGGGATTGCTACCTGCTGTGGGAAGCGTTGTAGAAGTGTGCTTCCCGCAACGTGAGCAACGTTGTCGGGCGCGTATCCAATGGCATTGGACGAACCCACAAGGGGTGCGTTACGCAGGGCTTTGTTATCAACCCAACAGCATTGCTGATGAACGATTGATTGCAGCGGTGGCGTTTGGTTCGAGCACGCAGTTGTTGCGTAACAACCAACAACGTCATAAAGGTAAGACAGTCATAGGGAGTTTAGTGTGGCTGATTTATACTAGTGTGTTCAAAGGTGGCGCGCATTTGCTGTTCATTGCGCGCCGCCAAATTATAAAAAATTTAGTTCGGCCGATTTTAGGCTCGTTAGGACAGCAATGAATAAATGGATTTTGTTACTACTCGCTGCCGCGAGCAGTAGTGCGCAGGCGTTGAGCTTGCAAATGAGCGCGGAAATTCCGCAACGCATCACCCGTAGCAGCGCGTCAGTGGTGTCTTCTGAAGTTAAGCCAGTCAAACCGCTCAAATCAGAGGGGGCGAATCTAGTCAGTACCGAGTTGACCTTTGCCCAGCTGTTTGGCGAAGAGCTGGCTGTGGCGAGTTTGCACGGCAGTGATGCGAGCCTGACGATTAACTTGCCTGTCTCGGCACAAGTACAGTTGCACACGGTGCAATTGAGTTTGCGCGGCATGTCTTCGAATGCGCTGATTGCCCCGTCGCAATTATTGGTGAAAGTGAATGAGCAAGTCATTGGGCAAGTGCATTTAACAGGCGACGCGTCGAAGTTAAATGTCGATATGGCGGTGCCGCTAGACGCGCTTAAATCAGGTTATAACTTGGTTCGTTTGCAAGCCGTGCAGCATTATGGCGAGGGCTGTGAAACGCCCTTGGCTCCCGAACTGTGGACACAAATTGATTTGCAAAAATCGCATTTCACGCTGACCTCTAGCGCGCGCAAGCAGCCGCTGTTGTTGGATAAATTAAATCAAGTCTTCGATAAAACCACCTGGGTGAAACGTCCCGAACTGCATGTGTTGACTAAGCAAGCTCCCACGCTAGGGCAGTTGCAGGCGATGTCGGCGGTAGTGCAGGGTGTGGCATTACGTTACGAATATGTGCCCGTCAAAGTCTTTGCCGAACGCTATCAAGAAGTCTGGCCCGCACATGGGCAAGTGGTGCTACTGGGGACGCGCGCAGAACTCGCCCCTTGGTTAGCTGATTTGAATATCCCAGCCAGTGAGCCAGCGGTGTTAGCGGTGCGTCCCTTGCCAGGTGATGCAACACGCAGTTTGGTGTTGTTGGCAGCGGATGACGAGACGCAGATGCTGCGTTTAGCGCAGGCGTTTACGCTGCCTGCATTACCTTTGCCGAATTTAGCGTGGGTTGGTTTGCACAACTTGAGTGTGCCTAAACTTGCTGACTTACCGCCCGTACTCGCCGTGCAAGCAGCGGCGCAAACCGTCACACCGTTGCAGTCACTAGGTTATACAAGCAAGACCATGCGTGGTTTTGATGTAGCAGGTGAAACCATGAGTTTTTGGAATGATCGTTGGCAAGGGCGAGTGCAAATGCGGATGCACTTGGCGTATGCGGCGGGCATGTCGCCGCAGTCGGCGATGAATGTGTTGGTGAATGACGTGCTGGTCGGGAGCATTCCGTTGAATGACGATAAAGTCGGACAATACGATGACTATTCGGTGAGTGTCCCCAGCACCGCGTTGCATGAAGGTTGGAATAAGTTGACGTTAAAGCCGGTGTTAATTCCACTCGCGCAAGGGGGAAAGTGTTCGCCTTTCTTTCTGGGCAATTTAGCCGTGACGGTGTATGACGATTCCACCTTAGAACGCCTAGGCGGCAGCAGTTTGAATCAGCCTGATTTAAGTTTATTTGCGCGTACTGGCGAAGTCAGTTTGTCTGACAGCACGGAAAAATTAACCTTGCATTTGCTCGATAACGATGTCGATACGATGTCGGCTGGACTGACCTTAATTGCCAAACTGACGCAAGTGCAAAAACGCCCGTTATGGCATGTCAGCCTAGCGTTAGGTGCGCCAGATGAACAGGCGGGCGCGGCTTGGTTAGTGGGTAAAAAGTCGCTCTTACCAGCTGCTGCGCAAAGCAATTTAGCCGCCAGCACGCGTTACGCACTAGAGCAACCGCTTGCCAGTGCGCCGTTAGGCCATTCTTGGTACACCTTGTTGCCGCCTTCATGGCGCGATTTTTTTGTGTTAACGCCACCGCCCGCGCAGCACACGCGCGCCACGGTGGGGTTGTCGGCTGATTTAAGTCAACAGGTGTTTGCTTTGGCATATGCGCGCCGTGCGGGCGCGTGGACGGTGTTCAGTGCCGAGACTCCTGCCGTGTTGGCGCGTGGTATGGATACGCTCACGGGATTTGGGCATTGGGGGCAACTGAACGGCAAGCTGGCTTTTTGGCATCCAGACGACAGCGTGGTGCATACCGTCGCGGTCGATGTCACGCCAATTTCAGCCTTTGGTTTACGCGGCGGTTTAGGGATTTTTGCCTCGCAACACCCTTGGTTTGCCTTGTTTGCTTTGCTGTTACTGATAGCTGTGCTGGTGTGGCTGGTGCCGAATTTATTACGGTTATATCGAGTGCGGCGACATCCCGCCCCGTAATTTTTTGAGGAGAACAACGTGCTTAAAAAATTAGGATTATTGATGATGTTGCTTGCCAGCTCCGCTCGTGCGGAGCCGGCTGATGAGCGTGCCATCGTGTTGGCAGGAACTGAATTTTCCGCCAGCAATGCCTATACCCACGCAGGCTACATTGCGCCTTTGGCGGGCAATACGCTCAAGCAAGGTTGGAACGTATTGGCGTTTGCCTCTTGGCTCAATTACAGCTACACCACTTTGCAAAATGGGCAGCCCGTCAAGGTACGCGCAACGGTGCCGGGGGTGCGCGGCGGCATGGGTTATCAATGGACAGCAGGCGATGTAGCAGTCGGTTTGTCGGCGAGTTTAGGTTATCAAAATACCCAGCAAACGCCCTACATTGCGGCGACGGGCAAGCAAGGTGCCGCGATTATTTTGCTGCCACAAGTCCAGCTAAAGTATCAATTTACCGAGCAGACCGATGCTGACTTGATGGCGAATTACGCCATCGGACAAAATTCCTATTGGAGTCATCTGCGCGTCGGTTATCAACCGCGTTGGGACTGGCGGGTAGGCCCTGAATTGGGTTTGCAGGCAGGACAAAATTATCGTATCGCCAAAGTGGGATTGTTTGCTGCCACGCCCGTGTTAGGAGGGGCGATTCTGGAATTGAATACGGGCGTGCAAGCCAATCTTAATCCCCCTAAAGAGTGGTATGTCGGGGTGGCGTTATCTAAAAGTTTGTGAGTAGTACGGGTCGGTTAATCGTTGCATCCATCAGGGAGTGTG
>Ga0209824_10000142_pt1 | contig 50084 bp, 53 predicted proteins | sample VDWuncwatermetaG_FD_184124 | JGI IMG/M metagenome (GOLD analysis project Ga0209824, IMG submission 184124) | Wastewater microbial communities from Netherlands to study Microbial Dark Matter (Phase II) - VDW unchlorinated drinking water (SPAdes)... ...
ATATAGTATTATAATATATATATCGTAATACATTATTTTGCTGCACTCTATTGTGTAGTACGATTGTCTATGGTAATATAGTTTTTTGGTAATACACATATTTAATGTGTATTATAGAACAGGGAGTGCGCATGGAGCTCAAAGACATGAAAATTGGCCAAAACCTTGTGGTTAAGACCATGGCAGATTCAGAAAACAAAAGGGTTGTTTCGGCAAGAATGAACCCCAATGAAATAAGTTTTTTACGAAAACTGGGGACCGGAGACCTAAGTGAAGGAATAAGGGTTGCTATGCAAAAAGCTGGCTATCAAATAGAAAAAGAACATTTTAAAGGTTATCGAGTTATAAGAGAATTAACCAGTCAAGGTGCAAAATACAGCCTTTATTTGAATGAAAAAATAACTGGAATTCCCCTGGCCGTTTCAGATTCAATATTTAATGCACTCGAAGCCCGACATGGAACAAACTTTGTAATGGAAGACGTGATTGTTAAATCATTCGTTAATTTACCCAAGGAAGTAGAAATTGATAAAGTATACGATTTAAGTGGAGACGTTGTTTGGAGCAAATACAGCTGATGTTGCAACAAATACAGTTGCATAGTGGCAGACAAATCGAATGAGAAAATATGAGAAATAAAATATACGGACGCGGCAATGCAATTGAAACTTTAAAATTAGTGGAATCAACTTCAGAAAGTACACTGCTTGCCGTTTATGGACGCAGGCGAATTGGAAAAACCTTTCTGATAGATGAATACTTTAAGGATCAACAGGAATATTTATTTATCAAAAACGTTGGAATTAAAAATGAACCCGCCGAAAATCAGACTAAGCTATTTTACAAAAACGTAAATCAAGATGTGGATAAATTCAATAAAGAATTAGCGGCTATACTTCAAAGCAAAAGTAACGATGAAGGCAAAAGTAAAAATTTCAAAAAAGTAGAAAAACAAGAACTCGCTGATACAACATGGGAAGCTTTTTTTATTTTTTTATCTCAAACAATTGATAATCTTCAAACCGCAATTCAGCAAAATAATCTTAAAAGAAAAATAGTTTATTTCTTTGACGAGATTCCCTTTGTGGCCGAACAAACGGACAATTTTGCCAATAGGCTCGGGGCTATTTGGGAAAAAAGTTTCAACGGAAAAAAGAAACATATTTTTATACTCTGCGGTTCGTCCGCCCCCTGGGTGATGCAAGAAATTGTAAATACGAAAGGTGGACTAAACTCAAGATGTCAGCATAAAATTAAATTGGAGCCCTTTAATTACAGAGAAATGACCGAATATATAACGAAAAAATATGGATCAACAACATTTCAGAATGAAAAAGAAGCCGTCAAAATCTATATGTGTCTTGGCGGCGTCGCAAAATATTTAGATTTTTACGCAACCAGAAAAGGCCGGCTGTTTAATCAATCCATTTCCAATCTTATGTTTTCAGAGTTTAAGGATATGAGAACTGAATTCGATTTGCTGATGGACTCCCTCTTTAGAAATGCCGCCACTCATAAGCACGCCATAAAATATTTATCAACCAGAGAAAAGGGCGCCACCGAGGGAGATATTATAAATGAACTGATGGCGAATGGAAAAGACAAGAATGAGGCCAAGCGTTGCATAAAAGAACTGGTGGACTGTGATTATGTATTGGAAATGCCAACTCTTCGCGCCACAGGAGAGGAGCAAGTTTTTCGCCTAATAGATGAGTATTGTAGATTCTATTTTAAATGGATTCATGGACAAGGCGAAGAAAACTTTCATACGAATTCAAGTTACTGGAACAACGAATTACATAACACAAAAATTTGGTTTGATATTTCATTTGAAGTTTTTTGTTTCAGAAATAAGGCGGCGATCAAAAACTTATTAGGTCTGGCTAGATTTAATACAAGTTTTTATTCATTTAATCTTAATCATAAAGGCGGCGCGGAGTGGGACGTAGTTGTTGAAGCCTCTCTATCAAAAAAGGTTCAAGGGGTATTTATAATCGAAATTAAATTTAAAGAAGGTGTAGAATTTTCTATAAATGATCACGAGTTAAAGGCCTTGATCAATAAAATAGAAGTTTTAAAAAAGACTAAAAAATATGACCTTGATCCTCAAATCATTTTTTTAACGAGCGATGGAGTTATTAAAAATGAAAACTTTAAAAAGATAAGCTCCGGCAGTTTTACAATTTCAGACCTTAAATTGTAAGCCAACGGATAACTCCAATGACCACATGCATATGAAAAAGCCCCTAGAGCTTACGACCTAAGGGCTTTGACGACATTTTACTTAGCTACTTACTTAGCTACTTACTTAGCTACTTACTTAGCTACTTACTTAGCTATCGCTTTAATTGAATGATTTCACTCATCAGCTCATCTGCCGTTGTTACGGTTTTGGCATTGGCCTGGAAGGCTCTTTGATTGGTGATCATCGTTACGAATTCAGAGGCAATATCCACCGTAGAGCGTTCCAGCGATTTAGCCATAATAGAACCACGCCCTGACATTCTTGCTGCCCCCAGTGAAGGCTCGCCCGAATTACGAGATTGCTTGAACAAATTACCACCCTGCTTAAATAAAGCTTCTGGGTTTTCAAACTTGGCCAAAAGTACCTGCGCTAAATCTAAAACCTGTCCGTTAGAGTAAGAAGCCGTTAGCGTTCCCTCATCGTTGAATGATAAGTTATTCACCGTACCGGCGGAGTAACCGTCTTGGCTCCATCTGATCACATCAGAATCTTTACCATATTGCTTCGTGCCTTCGCCCTTACCACCAGTTGCAATATCATCTCCAAAGCTGATTTTAATTTGTTGATCTTGTTTAGCACCATTTTTGAAATTATAGTTCTGTGAAACAATCTCTTGCGATAAGAGTTTTCCGTCTTCGGTAAACTGAACCTTACCTTCAGTTACTTGTGCAAGCTCTGCCACGGATCCGTCCTCATTAACCGCACCCTCAACTTCTTTGCCATCCACCATGCCATGATAAGTCCAAGCCCTATCAGCGCCTTTATTAAAGAACATATTCATCATATGTTTATTGCCCTGTGAATCGTAAACCTCAACAGCCGTTGCAAAATTAGAAGTTTTATAGGGATCTTTGGCATTAAAAATCTTTGCATTATCAACATTACGAGAATCTAAATTTAATTCTAAATTAATATCTTTGGTCGGAGACGCATTAACCAAGGCTTTCGGAAACTTAATATCACCCACGCGAGTTTCAATCTTTCCTTTTTCATCGGCCATATAACCTTGTACGCGTTGCCCACCCTTTGAAATTAAATTACCCGATTTATCAAAAGAAAATGAACCATCTCGTGTGTAGCTGACCCCTTCGCTACCCTTAACCTGAAAGTAACCATCGCCATTAATAGCTAAATCAGTGCCGCGATCTGTGTTATCAATATTACCTTGTAAAAGAATTGGGTTAACCGCCCCTACCGAAACCCCGCGCCCCAGCTGATTACCGCCATCAATACCTTTTAAATCCCGCGACATAATGTCTTGAAATTCAGCGCGTGACGCCTTAAAACCTGTGGTGTTTGAATTGGCAATATTATCGGCCACGACTCCAAGGCCCTCGCCCTGTGCTTTTAAACCCGATACGCCTGTCCACATTGATGATAGAATACCCATTATGACCTCCATGTCATGTTAAGCTAGGCAGTCGTTGCCTAGCTTTGTTATGAAGGGCCCCCTCTGCGAGGACCAGCCCTAATTTGTTTTACCTGCCTTGCAGGATTATTAATTACTTTTAACTTGAATCACATCACTATTGTGCTGTCGATGTTCGTGAATACATTTTCTTTTAATGCATTCTTGTCCATCACGGTCACCACTGTGTTGTTCTTCACGCTCACGATTAGGGCCGATTGATCCATTAACACTAATGTATCTTTCGAGCCTTTTGCCGCAGCTTTTTGAACGGCCTCACCCAGCCGAGTTAACTCCTGTGGCGAATAACTGATCCCACGGGAGTACATTCTCTCAACAGCGTGATTGGAAAACTTCAGTTGAGGCACTTCTGACTTTTGAAGAGCTGATTTCGGATCTAAGACCGACTTCTGCACTTCATTGGTTTTTGCGGCCTTACTGATTTCCTGAGCTTTACTTGTTTCCCGAGCTTCGCTTGTTTCCCGAGCTTCGCTTAAGGCTTCCTTGAAAGAAACTCCGGCCTCACCCCCGGATTTTTTAATATCTGCGGGTTTGGTTGGAATTAGATTTTGAATTCGATCTAGCCCGTTTTGTAACGCGGGGTTCGTCATCTTCATCTTATCCATCACTTCGTTGCCTCAGGCTTTGCGTTCTCAGGCTTGACGTCTTTCTGTAGCTTGTCCAACAATTCGCGGGACATGGCTACATCCGTCATAACATTTCCTGGCTGAAACCTGGGAACAGTTGCTCCAGCGCTTTCTTCTTCCTTAATATTATTCTGCGCTAGATCGTTATCATTTTTCAAGTCAAGGCCGGTAACATTTTTTATATTCTGGTCGTTGTTCCTAGCACTTGAGTCTGTAATCTGACGAACGTCCTTCATCTTTATTGTCTGACTTCCGACCTGAAGTACGGGGCCTTCAGCCGAAAAACTTAATCCCGAGATCACTCCCTGAAATTCAGTTTTTACCGGAATTTTTTGGCCGTTATTGTTTTTGGCTTCAACTTGAAAGAAAAATTCTCCGGCTGGCTGATCAATGCCGACTTCACTTTTTCCATTCCAAGAAACTTTATTGGCACCCGCTTGCAGATGAGTTAACTTGTACTCGCGCACGACATCGCCCTTGGCCGACATCAATTTAATATTAGCTTCGCTGGCGTTTTGCGACAAATTAAAGTTGAAATCATGTGTTTTATCAAATTGCGAACGTACCACGCGCGAGGAATCTCCAGCCACAGTTTTACCAATTAAATTTAGCGCCTGAAAATTTTGTGGTTCAGAATTTTTGCCTTCCATTTTTGTTAATGTTGTGTTCATGTTGCTCATTTGCTCGAGTGTTGAAAACTGCGCTAATTGTGCGGCCATTTCATGGTTTTTTAGCGGACTCATTGGATCTTGATTTTTCAATTGTGCTAACATCAATTTAAAAAAAGCATCCTTATCCATTTGTGCACTGCCATGCCCGGCGACTCTCTTTGAAGAATCCACCCAGTCTTTATCTGCGGCTTTATTTAAAACCGCAGACCAATCCTCTGCTCCAACTTTTTGCTTTTGCTCAGGCGTCAATGAAGGGGGCTCACTTGCGTGGGACTCGGTCGATTTTGGTTTATCGGACCAAGTCTTTGTGTTTAATTTCATTCCCATTGTCGTTGACATAATATCTCCCTCTTCTTAGGCGACCCGATTAAGGGTCGCGCCTTTTGTTCCACCATAGGTTCGCTGAGCACTCGCCGTAGATCCTTCAGATGAGCCGCTAGTTGAACCTCTAGATAATACATTAGCACCACCCGCCGAAGCGCCATATAAAGATTTTTTTCCAGATTGATTATTCATGTTGCCTTGATAATCACTCCAAAATTCTTGCTTGCGGCTTTCTGAGTTGCCTTGATTTAAGTTTGACTGAAATTGCATGTTGTTGTCAGCATTTGTTGCGCCGACAGTGTCAATTTTAATATGTTCTAAACTTAACCGATGAGCAGCCAGACCCGACTTAAGTTCAGACAAACTGTCTTCGATCAACTTTTTCACATCTTTATTCTGTGTTTGCAACTCAACATTCAGTTTTCCATCTTGCAGCAAGATCTTCAAATGCACTTCACCCAAACCCTCGGGGCTCATCTTAACGGAAATCTCACCACCACCTTTTTTAATAAGGTATTGAGCTTGATTCATAATTTCGCTTATATTGGCTTCGCGATTTTCTTCAAGCTTAGCGAATGAGAGCTCTGATGCTGCAGGCGCAATACCTATCTGAGCCTTGAACTCGTTATGACTTTGGCCTGCGGCCTGATGCAATTGATTTACATCCAGCGTTTCATTTTTTTGATCATTCATAAAGTCTTTTGTTAGACTTTTTTGATGATCAGATCCTTGCTGCGTAAAACTTTTTTGGCTTTCACCGGACAGGCGACTGTCTGATAAATTCTGCATCGTAATCTGACCTGAATTCTGACTTGAATTCTGCATCTGTTCATTTTGCAAACGACTTAAAATGCTTTGCTCTAAAGACAGGGGCTTGCTTGAAGCAAAATTTTTATCTGCATCAAAAGCCTTCATCTTAGCGAGCAAATCTTTACTGGTCTGCTCCGTGGCCAGATCTGCGGTAAACCCTACGGCGGCACTTAGTTCAGCGTCTAGCTTTCCGTTTAGCTCTGCGCTTAGTTCGACATCCGCGTTGAGCGCTTTACTTTGTTCCTGTAATACGGGCTGAACCTCTGTGCTTTGCTGAACCTGCTGTGACAAACCCGTCCGAGCAGGCGACAGGTCCAACGCGGAAGTCGCGGACAAATCCGATTTTGCGGCAGCTACAGACAAAGCCTTGTGCGATGTCTGAAAACTGTCTGCACGCGAACTTAGTGGCAAGCCGAGTTGATTTAATAATATTAGCTCTGCAGTCCTTCCTTCGGACTCATTGCTAATTTTACTTTTTTCTAATGTATCGACTTCGATCTCCGCCAGGTTTTCTCTCTTAGAAACTGGGGCTTCAACTTTACTCTCGTTAGAGGCCATAATGTTTGAAACCATCTTGTCATCGTCTTCATTCACCCTCTTTTTAATTCCCCCAGGTGACTTTAACGACTCATTAAACGACTTATTTTTTTTATCTGCTTTGTGATCGGCTCCTAATTCGTCTTTACTTCGAGTCACTTCATTTTTACTAGCATTTTCTTGATCACTCTTTTTCTGATCCAGTTTTATTTGCAGAGCTTTTTCAAAATCTCTTTTGTAATCGCTCTTTGAAGTTTCTCGAAAAATCTTGCTGTCCGCAAGTTTCGAATCAGGAGTCTCTCCCTTTTGTGGGGGGCTGACACTGATCATTTTATCTAACATTTCCCTCCTTGGCTGTTTGTTATGTTTCTGTTACTTATTAGCAGGCGCCCGGTATCCAGTATAGCGTTCTGCAAATACTTGAGCCTTCTCCGGCTTAATTAAATTTAATATATCCGCCGCACTCTTCTTTTTCATTCGCCCCAGTATTTCAATAACCAAATCCTCATCAAGCGTTTCAAATACTTTAGCCGCCTGCACGGGTTTCATATTGGTATACATTTGCACCAGTGTGTCAACTTTGCCATCATCAGTTTTAATTTTTTCTTGTAATGCATTTGAAATTTTAATACGCGTTTCTTCTAACTTTGCTAATTTTTCTGTAATTTCAATTTTTTGTTTTTCAATTTGTTCGGATAATTTATTAAGATCAGTTTCTCGTTCATCTAACTGCTTTTTACGCTCAGCTAATTTAAACATATAGTCTGCGTCATCAATTTTTTTCACTTCCACCGGCAAAGCTTTATTGTCGATATTGGCGGCAACGGCAAGCGGCGCCTCAGCCGGTTCTGCCGCCGGCTCTGTTAATTTTGCTTCCTCAGCTTGCGCGGTGCCGATTCCAATTTCTATTTTTTTAAAATAACTTTCTAGAGAATCAAAATTCTCTAGAAACACCAATCCTGATCCTGCAATTACAATAAAACCAAACAAGGGCATCAATGGAAATGAAGATTTTTTTTCATTTTTATTTGAGACATTGTTCTTAGAGTTTACCTCAAAAGTTTTTGAGGTAAGCTTGGCTTTCTGATTTATTTTGCTAAAGTGCTGATCATATCCCGTCTTCATGACTTCCTTTTGTTAGACTTTCATTCCTTGAAAATCTTAATACTGACAATTCATCTAACTCCGCCTGCTCTATTCTAGCAGACTCAATTTTATGCGCTTGTTTCTGCTTTTCTTCAAGTCTCTCTAATATCTTAACCTCAGAAACCTTTTGTCGCAAAATTTCACGTCTGGCCTCGACCAAATTTTCCGATTCTAATAGACGTAAGTTTTGGTTTTTAATCCGAAGGTCTTGTCCGTTAAGGAAATTATTTATTTGAAAAACCGAATTAACCCATTCATCACTGTTTTGAATCATCGCTGATCGCGCCTCTAATGACCTCTTTTTTAACGTGGTCATTTCATTTAATTTTTCAATATCCGCATTCATGGCAGCTTGCGCTTCTGCAAAAGACCGCTGTGCAGTATCCGCAGCTATCTGTCTTTGCATTAAAACTTTAGCCAAATTAAATTTGAAATTTTTCATAGTTTTTTATCTTTTTCTAATTTTTTTTTAATTACACACCGGCCAGTATTTGTGTCATGCTACGTAAGCACTGATTCATATTTGAATAATCATCTGTTTTTTGTTTTAAAAAATCATTTATGGAATCTATAAGTTTAATGGCTCTATCAATTTTTGGATTGGCTCCAGTTTTATAGGCGCCGACATTAATTAAATCTTCAGCATCATTGTAGGTGGAAATAATTTCTCGTAGCTTTTGAGCCATTCGGATGTGCTCTGAACTTGCTACTGACTTCATTACACGACTGGAGCTTTGCAAAATATCAATAGCAGGAAAGTGACCCTTGTGCGCCATAGAGCGGTTTAAAACAATATGCCCGTCTACTATAGACCTAACGGCATCTCCAATAGGGTCATTCATGTCATCACTTTCAACAAGTGTCGTGTAAAAACCTGTAATAGAGCCCGAGTTTTCAAAATTGCCCGCGCGCTCAAGCAGCTTAGGTAGGGCTGAAAAAACTGAAGGCGTATAACCTTTCGTGCTTGGAGGTTCTCCGATGCTTAAACCAATTTCACGCATGGCCATTGCAAAACGCGTAATAGAATCCATTACGAGCAATACTTTTTTACCCTGGTGCGCAAAATACTCAGCAATGGCGGTGGCCACAAAGGCTCCACGCATTCTTAGAAGCGGACTTTGATCGCCCGTCACACACACCACCACAGTTTTTTTCATACCCGCAGGACCAAGCTCATTTTCAATGAACTCACGTACCTCGCGTCCGCGCTCGCCAATTAAGGCAATCACATTAATTTCCGCCTCGGTCTGTGTTGCCATCATTCCCATTAAAACAGATTTACCAACTCCAGAGCCCGCCATAATTGCCACGCGCTGACCTCGTCCGGTGGTCAGCGTTGCGTTAATCGCACGAACTCCTACGTCTAAGGCTTCGCGAATAGGTAAACGCTTCAGCGGATTAACAATATCTTTGTACAAGGAAATTTCACTTGAGATTTCAAGCTCTGGCCCCTCATCCAAGGGCTGACCTAAACCATCAATTACACGACCTAACAACTCTTCACTGACCTTAACTGTTGCAATTGATTTGCTGAGTGTGATTTTCGAACCCATTGCTATTCCGCGCTGACCAGCAAGACTCATCATAAGAACCTGCCGGTCCTTAAAGCCAACCACTTCGGCTAAAATCGGCTTGTCTGAAGCCATGGTTTGAATTTCACAAATACTGCCGACACTAACCCCGGGAATAAACCCTTTAATAATAAGACCAGTCACTTCGGTGACTTTTCCGCTATCTTTAGTGAGGTGAGTTTGATTTAAAATATTTTGATACTTTTCAAAATTTAGCATTTTTACTTCGATTCAATTGGAGATTTTACCTTCGGCACGGCTTGTTTAAATTCTTTCCAAAGCTTACTAATTCGCTCTTCAATGCGCGCATCAATAACACCGTAATTAGTTTCAACCACACAACTGCCAATTGAAACCTCATCAGACCCAACAAACTTAACCTTTTGTAAAAATTCATTTTCACGCTTTTGCTCTAGCTTAATTTTTTCTAAAAATTCTAGTTGTTCATTTGAAACTAAGACATTTACATTTTCTTCCGCCTGCGCTTCTTCGATAGATTTTTTAATTACTTTTAAAACCACGTCCTGATGCTCGTGAACATGATCTAACGCCAGCTTTGAAGCAATTTCGTAGATCATTTTTACTATATGTGCTTCATTTTGATAGATCATTTCTTTTTTAATCTGAACAAGACTCTGCTGCAATTCATCTAACTTTATTTTTTTTTCATTTAATTCTGCGGTTTTGTCTTCAATTGCTTTTTTAGTGCCCTCTTCAAAACCAAAAGTATAAGCCTTCTGGTAGGCTTCTTCTTGTAAAACAGAAATTTTTAAAAGCACTTTTTCTTCTATTTTTTGTTCCTCACTAAGCCGCTCAATTTCTTCAATACCGGTTGTGGCTCTAAGCACATCACTCATTACGAAATCAGAGCCCTGCTCTTTTTCTTCTAAATAATTAAGGGCCGCTCCGGGTGTACCAAAATTAAACTCTTTTGGAGTGTAATTAAGAACTGTAACACTGGATTCCGTCGTATTTAATTTATCTTTTTTAACAATACTAGACCATCGCATCTTCAGTACCACCACGTGCTATAATAATTTTACCCTCTGCTTCTAATCTTCTTGCAACATTAACAACTTCTTGCTGCGCCGTTTCTACGTCTGATAAACGAGCTGGCCCCATATTGGATAAATCTTCACGCAGCATCTCTGCGGCACGAGAAGAAATATTTTTAAAAATTTTATTGCGAATGTCTTCGTTTGCAGTTTTAAGCGCCAGCAATAAGCGATCATTCGGCACTTCTTTAAGTAGAAGCTGAATTCCACGATCATCAATTTTTGCAATATCTTCGAATACAAACATTAATTTACGTATTTCTTCTGCCAACAAAGGATCTTTTTCTTCTAAGCGCGACATAATTGACTGTTCTGTATTTTTATCCATCACGTTAAGCATTTCAGCCACTGGCTGAACGCCACCCAGGGCCGCTTGCTCAACCGTGTGAGAACTTGATAATTGATTTTTTAAAACTTTATCTATTTCGGCAATTAATTCAGGATCTACATTTTCTAAATTGGCCATTCTCAGCACCACCTCGGCCTGTAAGCTCTCTGGTAATCTTCTTAGTACATCCCCTTTTTTCTCGGGCTCAAGATGTGCTAAAATAACCGCCACTGTTTGCGGGTGCTCATTAACTAAAAATGTGGAGAGAGATTTTGCGTCAACCATTTCAAGCGATTCCAGCGAGCGTGCGGAACTTGTACTGATATTAAGTCCACCCATAATTCCTCTGGTGCGCTCTTCGCCCAAAGCTTCAATAATAGAATCTTTGCTGGCGGTTTGATCTGAAAAAATAAAATCTTCTGACTCACTAATAAGTTCGTAGTACTCTTCTAAAACTCGCTTAGTAATGCTGACCGGTACCACTTTAAATTTTGACATTAAATGCAAAATTTTTCGGATATCGGCATCGTCCATTTTTGTAAATAAAATTTTAATAGCGTCTTTACCCAAATAATTGATAAGTATCGCCGCCTTATCTACACCGCGCAGATTGTCATAATCCAGATTTTCAAAACGACTAATTCTCATGATTACTCCTTCCTCGAAACCCACATATTAACAGCGCTTGAGGCTTTTTCCTCATCTTGCTGCATTAATGAAATAATGCGATCTTTTAATAGCTCGCTCTCCGCTTTTTCTGGGTCAACAGATTCCTGTAAAATTGGCATTACACCAGAAAGGCCCGGTAAAGAATTGTCCACAGAGTGCAACTCTTCTAGTTCTTCAATAGTTCTGGGCAGCATCTCTTCAACAGAATCGGTAAAGGAGTCAGTAATCCACTGCATAAAGGGCCGAATGACCATAAAAAAGAAGAGCAACAATGCAAAACCTAATAAGCCCCATTTAAATAAAGACTGAATAAGTTTTTTCTTTTCTATTGTCGTTAATATTTTTTCAGTCTCGCTGAAGTCTTCAGGTTGAAACTGTATAGATTCAATTTTTATGCTGTCTCCGCGGGCGGCCATAAAACCGACTGCATTTTTGACCAATGATTCGTACTTTGCTATTTCTTCGACAGTACGTGGCGCCCATTTTGTTTCGCTTGTGCCGTCCGGCTTTGTAAGCGTGGTGGGCACGCTGTCGATTAATACTGCGACAGAAATTTTTTCAACGGCACCGGCGGCCTCCCTAATATTTCTTATCGTTTTAGGAACTTCATAATTCACAGTTTTAAGTTCTTTCTTTACATCCTGCTTAAAACCCACTTGGCCGTTATTATCTTCAGCCCCCGGAATATTCGAGCGTGAACCTGGAACGCCCGTAGGATTTGTTCTGGCGCCATCCAATGATTCTTCCTGTGAAGTTTGTGATCTGACGGCCGTTTTATCCGGATCAACAGTTTCCTCAACTGCCGTGATAACTTTATGATTAATGGTGGCATCCACTTTGGCGACAATTTTTCCGTGACCGACTACTTTTGATAAAATAGTCTCGATCCGGTCTTCAAGTTCTTTTTCAACTTTAGATTTAAGTTCCATAATATCATTTGAGGCCCCCGTCGAACCATCAGACTGTCTTGAAATCATTTTTCCGCGTTCATCTAATATTGTAACCCGTTCAGGGTCCATGCCCTCTACTGCATTAGCCACCAAGTAACGTACACCCCGCACTTGATCAGCGGATAATTCTTTGCCCGCATGTAACTCCACAACGACTGAGGCCGATGGCGGCGACGAATCTTCCATCATGGTTTTTTTTGCAGGCAATGCCAAAATAACTTTTGATTGTTTAACCGCAGTTAAAGTATTGATGGCGCGAGTTAACTCACCTTGCAAGGCGCGCTGATAATTAATTTTTTGTGCATAAGAATTAATTCCAAATTCTTGCTTATCAAATAATTCTAGGCCGATGCTGCCCATTTTGCTTGAGCCCACCTCAGACATCAGTTGCATTTGTGTCGCATGCAAATAATCCTTCGGAATCATAACCGTTTTACCACCCTCACTTAGCTGATAAGGAATATTTTTAGAGTTTAACTTTTCAATAATAACCGGCACCTGCTCCGGCGGTATATTTGTTAACAGCACCGCATAGTCTTTACCCGAGGCCATAAACATAACAGAAGTCACCGCTAAAAAACCGATGAGTATTGAGATCACCAAAGCCATTCTTTTTGTGGGCCCAAGCGATTTATAAAATTCGTTAAATTGTCCAATTATGCCAGAAAAAATTTTATTCATCACTACACCTGCATTTTCATTATTTCTTGGTAAGCATCAATTATTTTATTACGAACCTGAACCAGGGCTCTTAGCGCTATATCTGCTTTTTCAGTCGCAATCATAACGCCCGCGATGTCATCTGTTTTACCAGTGGCTAGCGCTTGTGCCTTTACATCGGCATCTAAATTTAACTGATTCACATTATTAACGACTTCTTTAAGTGTATCCGCAAATGACAGACCGGCTTCTTTTGCGCCGGAAGCAGAGTTAGGTGTTGAATCTATTTTAACAGATTTGCTGTCTAAACCACCTGTTTCAAGAAACCTATTTGCATTCGAGATTGTTAAACCGTCCATGGTCTATACTCCTCTGTATAAAGCTATAGTGAAGCTTTAATATATAAATTCAAACTCTATTATCTACCAATTTCAAGCGCACTTAAAGCCATATCTTTTGTTGCCTGAATAGCCTGTACGTTAGCCTCGTAAGATCTAGAAGCCTGTATCATATTGGTCATCTCTTCCATCAGGTTTACATTAGGAAAAGCCACATAACCTTCTTCGTTGGCGTCTGGATGAGTAGGGTCATACTTTAAAATTGGGGCCTTTTTATCATAAACAACATCGGTCACTTGCACACGATTGAAGTCTTGCTTCGGGTCATTAACACTTAAGATGTCACCGAATGATTTGGCATCAGGAATAGCTTCAAAAACCACATCTTTGCGCCGGTAGGCCCCCCCTTCAGGGGTTCGGGTCGTATTAATATTAGCAATATTAGACGATATGGTGTTCATGCGTGCTCGTTGCGCCGCCATACCACTTCCACCAATTCTAAAGCCAGATAAAAAATCACTCATATTTCACATCCTAACGTGTTTCGCCTATCGTGTTTCGCTTATGGCATATTTCATGGCCGCCATTTTTTTATTAATTAATTGCAAAGCCGCTTTATATAATATCGAGTTCTCAGCTAACGCAGACATTTCTTTTTCCATGTCTACAGTGTTGCCGTCATTATTTACAGCAATATCTGGATTTTCGTAAATTCCAGGCTCAACGCTGGGCTTTCCCCCAACAGCATAATGGTTTCCATGTGAAGTGCTCAGTGAATTATTACCATCTAAATCAAGTGCGCGCGCAAGGGCATCTTCGAAATCAACTTTTTTAGCATGGTAATTCGGAGTCTCGGCGTTAGCGATATTAGCTGAAGTTACATTATGGCGAATTTGCCTCATAGCAAGTGAGGTGGCCAAGGCATCTGTGGTTTTATCAAATAAATTACTCATAAATAACCCTCCTCTCGATAAAGATTAATTTTATTTCTTAAAGTGCGAATAGATATCCCAAGAATTTCTGCAGCCTTAGTTCGATTTTGCTGAACAAAATAGAGAGTCTGCAATATATATTTTCTTTCAACTTCCTCTAACTTCTGACCAATCGATAGTTGTAATTCTTTTGTTACCACATTTATTTCAATATGATCAGGCTCAATACCTGCTTTAGATTGTGTTTTTTGATAACGCTCAAAGGCCAGTTCAAGCGTCGCTTCTAGCTCATGAAAGTTGCCCGGCCAATTGTACTGTAAGAGTTTTTCTATGGCTTTTTCGGTTAATTTAACGGGCTTCTGATTGTTCATTAGGGCCAGAACCTCTATAAAAAAAATAGAAAAATTAAGAATGTCGGCCTTGCGATCGCACAAATTCGGCATTTCAATGATGTGCGTCTCGTTTTTATCAAATTGGCTAACAACTTTACTTGCTGCCTCTTTTGGTAGAGTCACAATTGCTGAGCCCAGTTTCTGACTGGGCAAATCTAACTCATCATACATATAAATCTGATTGCAGCCAAATATGGTTTTATTTATATAATTTAACATCGTGCTTTTGCCTGAGCCCACATCACCGACGATAACAAAAAATTTCTTATGAGCGTTGATTTTTAAATCCTCTAAAATATTAAGCATAACTAAGCTTTGAATCTGAAAGGACCCATGCTGATAATTTATCATTTCTGTTCCTCCAATTGAGACACAGCCGGAATTCTTTTTAAGTGTTTTTTATAATCCACATCCCAAGATGCCTGATTTAGTTTTTCCTGTGATAATTTTTTCCATACAGCGGCACCTTCGCTCTTTATATGATTCCAAACCAGTTCGGCCTTTTTGGTCTCGCCTTTTTCAAAATAAAGATTCCCTAATAAATATCTTTCTTGATTAAGATCAAATTTATTGCCGTGTTTCTGAATAACTTCATTAAGTAATGAAATCGCCTCTACTTGCTTTCCTTGGCTAACCAGCAAATTACTGTAAGAGTTTAAAAGCTTGGTCACGTCACGCTCTTTTGGTTTATTGTTATTAAGTAAAATTTTTTGACATTTCGCAAAAGCAGCAATGGCCTCTGGAATATTGTTCTTTTTAGTTTGCATCTCGGCCAACCTAAACAGCACGGGTAATGACAGCTGTTCATCACCCTTCCAAAACTGTGACAGCTCATTTAAATAGCGTATTGAGGTGTCGCCATCACCTTTTTGCTCATAAAGTTTAGATGCCAATTGTACTCTTTCAACCTGCTCTTCGTCAGTCAGCGCAAGTGGATTTTTAATTTTTTCAAGATATTGATAGGCGTCTTGGTAAGAAATATTTTCAAAACTGTTCTTGGCTAGTTTTAGATTCAGACTGTCAAAGCTTGGCAAGTATTGATTTACATAGATTTCTTTTTCATTTATAGTGCCCTTAATAGCTGTTAATTCTGTTAACACCTTTTTATATTTTTCAAGGGCATCATTAAAAGCTCCTGCGCTTTCATAGGCTAAACCTAAAAAATAATCCGTGTCGATACGGCTGTAGGTTTTTAACCAGGTGTCAGAGTAAATACGGTAAGTCTTCAGCAACTCTTTATAATCCGCCTTATCAGATAATAGTTTTAGTTGTTCATTGATGTTTTTTGCTATTCGACGCGTCACTTGTTTAGCATCAAGGCGTGTTGGATTCTGCTGATAAAACTTTGATAAAATATCAATTGCCCTTAAGTACTCTTGGCGTCTAGAGAAACCATCCGACACCATGGCTACTTTAAATTGATCTACATTTTGTAATTCGCTACTGAGCGCCAACTCATCCATTTTAAGTAGCGTTTGCTCTAGCTCTTCGTTTTTCATAGATTTCATTCTTGTGCTTAATAAATGCAAGCGTGCTACAATAGTTTTTGGGCTATCGCCGTAACGGAAATGTGTCTCAAGATACGAACCAACGGATTTAGCTTGATCAGCTCCCATAATATCTAATAATTCTCCAACTCGAGTTAACGCATACGGAGCAAATTCATGCGCCGGAAAATTTTGTGCAAAAGCTAAAGCTGACTGATGCGAGTTCTGAAATTTTGTCTGCCAGAATTGCGCCTCCATTTTGTTAAAATAGGCGCTGGGAAACAATTTAGATACTAATGGAAACTTTTTTATTGCGGTCTCATAGGCGGCAATAGATTCATCGAATTTCTTCGAAATAAAATTAAAATCACCTTTGCGCACCGCCACCTCAGTTAAGACCAGCTCATCTTTGGTGTTTTTTTCAATTTCATTTAAAAACTGTAGCGCTTCTTCTAATTTATTAATTTTTGAATAACTATACGCTAAACCTATTTTGGCATATTGCTTAGATATTTTATTGTCATATTTTTTATTATCAATATGTGCACGCAGCTTTCTAATTGAGGACATGTGATCCGTCTTATCAATAGCCAGCATGCCAGTTAGTAACGATGTTCGTTCAGATAATGTGGATTCTGGATATTTTTCAAGAGCTTCGCGGTAAGCATTTTGCGCCTGTTCATATAGGGATTCAATTTTTTCAGCGCGCCATAACTCAACAAAGGCATCCCCTGTCATATAGGAAATCATTTCAGCATATTTAGAATTAGGATATTTTCCTTTAAACCACTCTGACGTCTGAATAAATACTAAAAAGCGTTTTTTAATGTATAATGTTTTTAAAAGCTGTGCTTGTTTATATTCATCGCTAGAATCTGACAAAATTTCATAGGCCGGCGGGCTAGATTTCATCTTTTGCCAAAAGGCAAATTCAGATTCTAAAATCGGAAATTTAAGATAATAATTCCCGCGACTTTTTATAACTGACTCTTCTTTGTAATCAGACAGATTCATCGCAAATCGAGAAAACTGTGAATCTCCAGCATCATAAAGACCCGATCTAGACAAAACTGATTTTTCAATTCCCACGGGATCATTTATTGTAAGCACCTCGGCATCCGCAGGTTTTCTGCTCGTTGATGTTTTTTTATGTTTGTTTTTTTTAGATAGTGTCACCGGAATAGCACTAGATTTTTGAGGCTCTGAAGCGCTAATTAAATCATGAATAGGCGTTTCAGACTTATAAAAATCTATAATTAATTTAGAGGGCTGATCTGTAAGATAATCAAATGTTTCAACCTGGTCGTTTTTAAGAATAAACTCGATAAGCCATTTATTATCAATCGCATTTTGGGTTACCCTAATTGATTTAACGAACGGGTTCTCAATATTACCAATTTTATCGACGAAGTCTTTATCTAAAGATTTAACAAATAGCTGCATTTTTTGCTGACCTTTGTCTGTAACTCGTTTTAAATCATAATCCCAATTCTTTTGTCCAGTTAGTTCAAAATTAAAAGTGTCTCCTTCAATAGAAACGACACCCTTAATGTTTGCTGCCTGAGAGCTTAGGCTAACGAAAAATATAAAAAAACTGTGCACTAAATAAATTCTTTTTTTCATTAAAAATAAAGAAAAGCATTTCAGGTGCCATCCTTTTTAAGATCCCAAATGCCTTTATTTTTTAGACTAGGAAAATTTGTCCAATTTTTTTTGGCTCGTCCTGCCAATTCCATGACAGAAAATGAATCACATTTATAATTACAGTTAATATCTAATAAATTAACCAAACCACCGAACTAGACTCGACGAGAAAGCAAACTCATCACATAATCTAGGGCATACTCATGAAAAAACAACTTGTTGCCACTATTTGTATTATTTTTGTTCCATTTTTATTTGCTTCTTGCGTCTCGTCTTTACTAAAAGATAAACCACCCAGTTTTAGTCACGAAATTAAGCTTGTCGCGCCTGGAAAACCCTTTGTAAAAACTGATACCTCAATTTATCCATCCTGGAAAAACACTATTACCGGCAATGTAATTTCCGTCGTATCAGATTGTAATGAAAACTCCACCTATAAGCTCTCTCATTTGCATCAGCTTTTAGAAGACTCCCTTGAAAATATTATAGTGATAAAAGAAGAAAGTACTTTGTTTCAAAAAAAACCAGCACTCTCAAGAATCATACAGGCAAAATTAGATGAGCAACCTATTGAAATTTACTCTGTTTCATTTAAGCGTAAGTCTTGCGGATATATTGCCGCCTATTCTGGAAAAATAAATGGTTTAGAGGCCGATAAGTTTCAATTTGAAAAATTCATCAACGATTTCGGTTTTGAATGATTCACACAGCCACCCAACCTTTTAAAATTTGGATCGAAGATCAACTGTACTTCTTAGGTGGCCTCACCTACTTAGTGCGAGATTGCCTACGAGAGGGCTTCACCAGACCTTTTTATTGGAAGCTACTTATTGAACAAATCTATCAGATCGGTGTTAGGTCTTTTCCGTTGGTGCTCGTAACCTCAGGAGCTATTGGTATGGTTATGGCTTTACAATTTGGCTTTGGTCTTGAAAAATTCGGCGGCAAGCCTTATGTGCCACGCCTAGTGGCCTCAACTATTTTTCGCGAAATTGGTCCTATGTTTACAAGCCTTATGCTTGCCGCACGAGTAGGCGCCGGCATGGCCAGTGAAATTGGTTCTATGGTGGTTACCCAACAGATAGATGCCATCAAAGCACTGGGGACCTCTCCAATAAAAAAAATAGTTCTACCGCGTATTATCGCCTGCTTAATTGTGCTACCATTATTGGTGGCTATGGCCAACATAATTGGTAATCTTGGCGGCTGGCTTGTCGGTATAACTGAATTAGGAATAGATCCACAATTTTATTACCGCAGAATTTTAGATACCGCCAATATTAGAGATTACCTTTCGGGTTTCGGAAAAACATTTTTCTTTGCGCTATTTATTGCTGTTCCTTCCTGCTACTTTGGGTTAAGTGTAAAAAATGGCACACAAGAGGTTGGCATGGCTACTCGCAAAGCGGTGGTTACCTCTTCCTTGCTGATTTTAATAGGTGATTTTTTCTTAGCTAAAATATTTTGGATAATTGAAAAATGGCTGTAATTGAAGTTAAAAACTTTCAAAAATCTTTCGGAGCTAAGCTAGTTCATCAGGATGTTTCATTTTATGTAAAAAAAGGCGAATGTCTTGGGCTGGTGGGTGGTTCGGGTGCTGGCAAATCCGTTATACTCAGAAGTCTGATTGGACTTGAAAAACCAGATTCTGGAAATATTTTAATTAATGATCAGGAAATTACAAAATTTAAAGAATATGAATGGTTAAATCTCCGCAAAAAAGTGGCCTATGCTTTTCAAGGTGGCGCCTTGTTTGATTCTATGAGTGTTTTTCAAAATCTTGCCTATCCACTGAAAGAGCACACTCAGCTAACCGCTATAGAAATTCACGAAAAAATTATATCCCAACTAGAGGATTTTGGCCTTGCCGGTTCAGAAAAGCTTTACCCCAATGAGCTTTCGGGCGGTATGCAAAAGCGTGTGGGTTTAGCGCGCGCCATGATGCTAGAGCCCGAAATTATTCTTTATGATGAGCCTACGGCTGGTTTGGATCCATTCAATACCAAAAAAATTCAAGAATTAATTCTTAATTTAAAAACAAAAGGCGTCACTTCTATTTTAGTAACGCACGACATGCCAACGGCTTTTGCCGTGTGTGATAAATTTGCTTTCTTAAAAGATAAAGTTATTAAAGAACAAGGCACTATCGACCAACTTAGAAATAAAAACACCACCAGCAGCCTTATTCACCAATTTATTGAAGGAAATATTTTATGACACAAGTTAAAGTTGGATTTTTTTTAGCGGCTGGGCTGATTGTTTTATTGACAACAATTTTTATGCTCGGGTCTAACAAATCACTTTTTCAAGAGGTCGTTGAGTTACGAAGTTATTTTGATTCCGTACAAGGCTTAAATAAAGGCGGCGTTGTTTCGCTCGCCGGCGTAAAAATTGGAAATATTGACCGTGTTTCATTTGATGAAAATAGAAATCTAGTTGAAGTTGTCGCCATTATTGACACTCAATATAAACAAAATATTAAAAAAGACAGTCGCATTGAAATACGCACCCAGGGCGCCTTAGGAGATAAATTTTTATATATAACTCCCGGAACTTCCACCGCAGAATCTATTAACAGTGGAGACGAAATTGCTTCTGACTATGGAACTGATCTATTATCGGTTATTTCTAAACGTGGCAGCGAAAGCGAAAACTTATTTGATATCTTAAAAGATTTAAAAAAAATTACGCATTCCTTAGCCGAAAACAATAAGGTGTCCCGGATTTCATCTAACTTAGATAGAGTAACTTTAAATTTAGCAGAAATCACTGATCAGCTAAATAAAACGATTAAATCCGGCAGCTTAGATCGTTCTGCTATTAAGCTGGAAAAAATTCTTGATAAGGTGGACCGAGGCGAGGGCACCCTTGGGGCATTGATTAATGACAAATCTATTCATGAACGCTTAAGAAACATTTTAGGCGCTGGTCAAAAAAGCCAACAAGTTAAAAATATTTTAAAATCTTCAATTGAGGAGTAGTCGTTTATTTAATAAATTTTTTTAAATTTTTTTTAAATTCCTCATCACTGGCCTGTGGGGTTAATCGGCGATCTAGCGTCAATCGTACTTCTTTTACAAAATTCTGCCGAAACTTCTGATTAACTGATTGTTTAATGGGCTCCAGCATAAACATCATCTGCTGCATCCACACTGAATTACGTACACACAACCAAAGTATCCCCTGGCGGTAGGAAATCGGCTCAGCGTTTTCAGCTACTGTGGCACCTACGGTCTCTTTCCAGTTAAGCCACAACTTCCAACGTAAATACTGGTCTGATACTGGTCCCGCATTATCTTCTAAAAGCTTTTGTAAAACTTCTGCGCCTGTTTTAAATTTTGTTTTAAAATCTCGTTCAGATGACATAAGGCTTAGAAATACCACAAGAGCTTGCTTTTTTCATTAATAAAGTCTACTTAGTCCTATGTCATTAACTCCTTTGGCCAGTCAAAAAAATAAAAAAATTTCTGTGGTCGGCGCGGGCCTTGCAGGAAGCGAATGCGCGCTTCAATTGGCCCACAAAGGTTTTCAAGTGGTGCTCTATGAAATGCGCGGAATCAAATCCACTCCGGCACATAAAACCCAGCACTTTGCAGAGCTTGTTTGCTCTAACTCATTTGGTAGTCTGTCTGCGGTTTCTGCCACCGGTCAACTCAAGTGGGAAGCTGAACAACTAGGTTCATTTATTTTAAAAACCGCAAAAGAATGCGCCGTTCCTGCCGGACAGGCCTTAGGCATTGACCGAGAAGTTTTTGCAGAAAAAATAACAAAGCTTGTTCATGCCCACCCCAATATCACCATAAAAAAAGAAGTTATTTTAGCCCTTGAGCAAATTGAAAGGCCTACTGTAATTGCCACCGGCCCCTTAACAGATGAAGTCTTAGCACAAGATTTACAAAAACACTTCGGCGATGAATTTTTATATTTTTTTGATGCCATTGCACCTATTATTGATGCCGACTCTATCAATACCACAATTGCCTGGAAGGCGGATCGCTACGATAAAGGCACTCCTGATTATTACAACTGCCCGCTAAATAAAGAACAATATTTTAACTTTATAGAAGAAATTAAAAACGCCAGAAAAATTGAACCCAAACATTTTGAAACCACTAATTTTTTTGAAGGCTGCATGCCAATTGAGGTCATGGTGGACCGTGGACCGCAAACTTTAAGATTTGGCCCGATGAAACCCGTAGGCCTAACTGACCCCAAAACCGGCAGATACCCCTTTGCGGCAGTGCAATTAAGACAAGATAATAAAGAAGCCACCGCATACAACATTGTTGGTTTTCAAACTCGCATGGCTTATAGCGAACAAGTGCGCATATTTAAAATGATTCCAGGCCTTGAAAATGCCGAATTTTTAAAGCTCGGCAGTATTCACCGCAATATGTACATTAATTCGCCAAAAAGACTTCGCCCCGATCTCTCCAGCAAAAATGATCCTTGGTTATTTTTCGCCGGACAAATCACCGGCGTTGAAGGTTATTTTGAATCCGCCTGTATTGGACTCTTAGTTGCTAATTTTATAGAGCAAAAACTGCGAGATCGTCCATTTTCGCCTCCACCGCGTGAAACCGCCCTGGGCTCGCTGCTAGAGGCCATTACCGATACCTTTAAAGAAAAAAACTTTCAGCCGACCAATATCAACTTTAGTCTCATCCCTCCTTGGCCCGAACCCCTTCAAGACAAAAAAGAAAAAAAGATCAAACAGATTCAAAAAGCACAAGAGGCTTTACGTAGCTGGGTTCAGTGATATAATAATAAACTATGTCTACTGGTGGAATTACCGAATTTTTAATAGAATTAAATGAGACCGATTCACTTGCGGCCCTGCAGGGGGCAAATAGTCAAAAGTCGGCCTTAGTTTTTAAAGTTGATAATTACCCCAATCCAATCAAAACCACTATTGATAATTTTTCAGATAAGCGCGTTATTTTGCTAAATGACCTTAATGAGTTTGTTTTACCACTCGACAAAGAAATCTCGATTAAGTTTAATGTAGGAACTGAAGTTTATTTTATTAAAACATTTATTAAATCTTACTTAAACCGCTACTATTTTGATATGTCCTCCAAAGTCATACAACTACGGCGGCGCAAAGAACCTCGTTATGTTATTCCTAAAAAATGGGAGCAAACGGCATGTATTATTCTAAACATCTTAAAGCAAGATCTGCTTAAATGCACGGTGCTTGATATTTCATTGTCCGGTATTCGGTTAGAAATCTTTACCCCAAAAAAATCTCCAATAGGTCTAATTTACAAACGCGACGATATTATCAAAATCAAATTTCAAATTTATAAGCGCGCTGAAATGACGACCACGGCTATTGTTCGCTTTATTTTAAACCGCCCAAATCTGCCCACGCTCATTGGTCTAGAGTTTGCTAACATGACGGCCGTGCAAAAAGAGCGCGTCGCCAATATTGTTGAAGACATTGGCTTACTTTCTTCAGCTGCCTGCAAAGATTAGCGTGGTGCATAATGAATACACGCGTTCTTGTGTTTTATTCTTGTGTTTTAAAACTTAATACACATCCGAACGAACTCTCAGGCGATCCAGAATTTGCAATTAAATTGCCAGTTTAGACTTGTTTTGCAAATTGTAAATCAAGCGTAATCGCAACCTCGTCACCAATAAGAACTCCGCCAGCTTCAAGTGCAGCGTTCCAAGTTAGGCCGAAGTCTTTTCTTTTAATTTTTGTAGTGGCAGAAAGCCCGATCTTCAAATTGCCATATGGATCTTTAAGCTCATCTGTCGGGCCTTCAACTTCGAGAGTCACTTGTTTTGCGATTCCTTTAATTGTTAGCTCGCCGATAACTTTCAATTCACCCTCATTGGCCGTTACAGTTTTCGACTTAAACGTTAGTGTAGGGAAATTTTCAACATCAAAAAAGTCTACGCTTCGTAAATGTGTGTCTCTTTGAGGCTCGTGAGTATTGATACTTGCGGCTTCTATCGTTGCTTCAGCCGAGGACGTTTCTGGATTTGCTTTATCGAAGACCAGTTTGCCGGACACTTTTTCGAACGTGCCATGAACTTTAGCGATCATCATGTGTTTTACGCTAAAGCTCACAGATGAGTGTGTGGAATCGAGTTGATATGTGGTCATAATTTTCTCCTTGGTTTGTATTTACCCAATATAGCGGTGTTTCTCTTAGTTTATTAGACGGTATTATCTGTACTTACTGTTCATTATATTGAACAATTAAGAATGGATTTTAACGAAGTCGCAATTTTTATCAAGGTAATTCAAAAAGGTAGCTTTACCGGAGCCGCCGTAGCTTTGGATATGCCAAAGTCGACGGTGAGCACTAAGATTAACAATTTAGAGAAAAGAATGGGAACCGCTCTGCTAAAGAGATCGACGCGCAAGCTTAGGCTTACGCCTGCAGGCGAAGCCTTCTTCCTTCGTTCGAATAAAGCCATAGATGAAATTATGGCCGCTGAACATGCCGTTCGTTCTGCAAATATTGAACCTCAAGGTCGATTCAGAATAACGGCGCCGGTCGATATTGGAAATACGATACTTCCAGAACTAACTGCAATTTTCTTAAGAAAGTTCCCCAAAGTTCAAATTGATATTTTGCTTTCAGATAAACGCGTGGACTTTTTAGAAGATGACATTGATTTAGCCATTCGAGCGGGTACATTGAAGGATTCCTCGCTGATTGCTAAAAATGTAGGCGAAATTGCATTTAAAATTTTTGCTTCGCGTGAATATATAAAAGACTACGGTGAGCCACTAAGTTTAAAGGATCTCAATTCACACAATTGCGTTCTCTTTACCCCACTCTCACTCGATGGATGGAGCTTAAGAAATGGAAAACGTTCTGTTAAGATACAGCTTTCCCGAAAAATTGTGGTGAATGATATGTGTCTTGCGCGCGGGCTAGCTTTAGAAGGGGCGGGCGTAGCTCTTCTGCCCTCATTTATCTGTGAGCCCGAGATAAAGTCTGGAAAACTGGTTCAAGTCCTGCGCGAATGGAGAACAGAAACCGGACCCATGCATTTTGTATATCCGGCACAGCGACATCTTCCGCCTGTTATCAAAGCATTTATTGAGATGTCGACTGTTGCTTTGCGAAACCGGTTCAAGTTTTTGGAAGATTAGCGTTTTCTTGTGCTGGTGCCCAATAGGAATGGTGTTATTCTGGTGGGATTGAAGTTACAGGCCTACAATTGTATAACAAGGCTCATGCCCCATCTGGTGTTGTAGATCTACGACAAAAAAATGACACGAGTAAAATTACTTCTCGGCCAGTTAGCATCAGTGGCTAAACTGGCCACGGCATGGAGCTAGCTTTTAGTCGTAGTACGGCCCAAACACTGGTTTGTTTGATTTAGAGTTGAGATATTCCGAAATGATTGTCGGTGCGGCGTTTTTTTTAAATATGATTAAAATCATATTTTTTTCATTTAGCTTTCATTTAGAATGATGTAGCCGATTAATAAAAGAAAGAGGGCTTTATGAAACGAAGAGATTTTTTTAAGAATATCGCAGGAATTACCGGAGCGATTGCTGTTGCGCCGATTTTACTGACAGCGCTGAAAAGTAATGCCGAGGGTAGACGCGGCAAAAAAGCCGATGCAGCCGGCGGTTCTGACATGGTAGACCCCAATGAGACCACGGCCAAAGCTGTTCAGTACGTAGAAGCTTCTAAGGTCAAAGGGAAAAACTGCGCCAATTGTGCGTTCTATACCAAAACTGAAATGAAAAACGGCAAAGAAGTTGGCACATGTGCTCTTTTCCCTAAAAAATTTGTTTATGGAAATGCGTACAGCATTTCCTGGGCTAAAAAAACTTAAAGCGGCGAAGCTCTGTTTGAGCAAAAAATATTTTTTAAGGATCAACTGATGAATTTGTATCAAACTACAGAGCCACTGAAATACAACACCGGCGATTTTTATACACGCTGGATGAAGGCTAGAATTTCGGCCATTCGTCTGGCCATTCAAAATTCTGAAAATCACGTTAGTGAAAGTGCCGCTATATCTGATAACTCTGCGGAATCAGAATCAACTCTGATCGAGCAGTATTTCTCACTGAGTTCCGAATTGAATCCAGACGAAATAAGCAAAAAGAAAGACTTATTGCTTAAGAATATTTTTGACTACAGCCGCCAATTGGCGATCAGCTTTTCAAAATTCACGAAGTTGTCATTTGAGTTGCAGGATTTTCAGGATCTTTTAAGCAGATCCGAAATTCCATGTGTTCAGGGTGAATGGGAAACGCGCAAAAAAGCCAGAATTTTAACCCGCAAGGGCTGTGGTTTTTGTACTCAGGCCGGTGCGAATGCCTGCGATTACTGGCGTGAGGCTTTAGATGGCTTGGTGATGGGGCTCGGCGAGCACGAAAGGCTGGCTCGTCACGCCAGTGTTCGTCACGGTGATGCCGCCTGTGTGGATGTTTTTTATTTTGATGCCGAAGGAAGAAAAGAAACATCTTTAGCCTGGGGGCCGCTGCCAGAACATATGGCGCCGGAATTAAAACTCATCTGCGATGATTTTGAAGATAAAATGAAAACCTCAGTTTTGCTTAAGGGCTTAAGTGAAGGCGTTTTGTATTTTGAGTTTAAATCTGCAACAGATACTCTTTGTAGCGGCGGGCAGTTGCTGACTTCGACATTTCTGAGAAAAATTCAGAAAAAATATCCGGGGCTGAAAGTGCAGGAGGTTACACCTCGTGCGGTTATCGGGGCAGGTGTATGAGCGCACTCAGTCGGCGCGAACTTTTTACGGGAAGTTTAAAGAAAGCTGCGGGCAAAAATATTTTAAATGATCATAAAAAAATTGAAAATCCAGAAGTTGTCATTGGTAAAATTGTAGATTTTCCGGTGGGCAAAAAAAAGTTTATCGGGAGAACTCATTGTAAACCGTTCAGAAAACTGGCCATCAACGCTGGTTTTTTCGATACTGACATATGAACCAACAACCAATGAATCAACCAGTTTTGATTCATCACAGGAGGACAGATCATGAGCGAAGGTAACAGCAACGGGCACAGCCGTCGGAGTTTTGTTAAAGGAATGGCGATCACGGGCGGTGTTTTAGCCACAGCAAAATGGGCTCAGGCAACGCCATTAAGATATTTTAAGCCGACTATTATAGATAATCCGCTGGCGGCCTATCCAGACCGAAACTGGGAAAAAGTGTATCGTGATATTTTTGCTCATGATTCAAGTTTTGTATTTTTATGTGCGCCGAATGACACGCATAATTGTCTTTTAAAAGCTTATGTTAAAAACGGTGTCGTGCAGAGAATCGGGCCGAGTTACGGCTACGGTAAGGCCACCGATCTTTACGGCAATCAGGCCTCGCACCGCTGGGACCCGCGCATCTGTCAAAAAGGTTTAGCTTTGGTGCGCCGATTCTACGGTGATAGACGCGTTAAAGCCCCGATGATCCGCTGGGGATTTAAAGAGTGGGTCGATGCCGGTTATCCCCGAAATGAGCAAACCGGCAAGCCCGACGTAAAATATTTTCAACGCGGTAAAGATAAATGGCTCAGGCTCTCTTGGGACGAGGCCTACAAATACGCAGCAAAATCCATGCAAAATATTGCACAGACTTATTCCGGCAAACAGGGTGAGACTTATTTAAAAAAACAAAATTACGATCCGTCCATGATTCATGCGCTTGAGGGCGCCGGTGTACAAACCATTAAAATTCGCGGCGGTATGGCCTTTTTAGGTGCTACAAGGATATTCGGGCTGTATCGCTTTGCCAATATGCTGGCGCTGATGGATTCAAAAATTCGCGGAGTCGGACCTGATAAAGCCGTTGGCGCACGGGGTTGGGACTCCTATTCCTGGCATACAGATTTACCGCCGGGGCATCCGATGGTAACCGGCCAGCAAACCAATGACTTTGATCTTTTTGCCGTTGAACATGCAAAGCTGTTGATTGTCTGGGGGATGAACTGGATCACCACAAAAATGCCCGATTCTCACTGGATGTCAGAGGCCAGGCTTAAAGGTACAAAAACAGTTGCGGTTACAGTCGAGTACAGCGCGACCGCCTCAAAAACCGACGAAGCCCACATTATTCGCCCGGGAACTGATCCGGCTTTTGCATTAGGACTTTCTCAGCATATTATTGCTAAGAATCTTTATGACAGAGACTTTGTTGAAAATAAAACAGATTTTCCATTTTTAGTTCGTTTAGATAATTTACAACCTCTGCGCCCCGACGAAGTGATTGCGGATTATAAAGAGCCGGAACTAACGTCGGTTCGCTTTATGAAAAAAGGCGAAAAGCCACCGGCCGGCAAAGAACAGAAAGAGCAGTTTGTTCCTGAATCTATGCGCGGTGATTTTAAATCATTTGTAATTTTTGATAAAAAAACAAAAAAATATGTTGCAGTCACCCGAGATGACTACGGCGATCACGCAAAGCTACTAAAGGCCTCTCCGGAACTAAAGCACTATAAAACCATTAAACTTGTTGATGGAACCTCAGTGAAAGTACGCACTATATTCAGCCTGACTGAAGAATATCTGAATCAGAACATGACGCCAAAACAGGTTGCAAAGATTACCGGCTGTCCTGAATCCGGCATCATAAGTTTGGCAGAACAAATTGCCAAAAATAAAGAAAAAACAACTTTTGCCTGTGGTATGGGGCCGAATCAGTTTTTCAATGCCGATCTTAAAGACCGCGCCATTTTTATGGTGGCGGCCTTAACCAGAAATATCGGATTTCCGGGTGGGAACGTTGGCAGCTACGCCGGAAACTACCGCTCTGCGCTTATTGGCGGTGAACCTGTTTATGCGGCAGAGGACCCATTTAATTTGCAAATGCAAAAAGGTGGAAAACCCACAGTAAAGAAATACACGCATTACGAATCGATTCACTATTTTAATTACGGTGACCGCCCACTTCGTGCGGGAAATAAAATGTTCACCGGTGACGGTCATATGCCAGTTCCGACCAAAGCGATGTGGCTCAATAATTCAAATTCGGTTATCGGTAATATCAAGTGGCACTACGATGTGGTGAACAACACATTACCGAAGCTTGAGTTCATTGCTTATTCTGACTGGTGGTGGACAGGATCTTGTGAATATTCAGATCTTGTTTTTGCCTGTGATTCCTGGGCGGAGTTCAAGCAGCCGGATATGTGCGGCTCGTGCACAAACCCATTTGTGAAGATATTTCCGACGACTCCGATGGAAAGAGTTTTCGATACCCGTGCCGATATTGAGATTGTCGCCGGAGTGGCAAAAGCGCTGAGTAAGATCACCGGGGATTCGCGCATGATTGATATGTGGAAATTCGTTGACGACGGCAATACGCACGAATATCTGCAGAGAATTATTGATGCCTCAGCTACACTTAAGGGGTACAAAATTGAGGAATTAGAAGAAAAAGCAAAGCAGGGAATTCCTGCTCTGATGAATAATCGTACGTATCCTCGCATATCTTCATATGAGCAGGCCAAATCTGAAAAACCATGGCATACCAAATCGGGTCGTCTTGAATTTTATCGCCCTGAAGTGGAATTTATAGAGAGCGGCGAGAACATGGTGATTTACCGTGAGCCGGTGGATTCAACTCCGCACGAGCCGAATGTTATCGTCAGTCAAAAACATGAAGCACTTCGAGCGAAACAGCCCGAAGATTATGGCCTGGATAGAAAAGACATCAGTTCTGAAAGTCGTCAGGTGCGAAATGTCGTGATGACAGGTGATGAAATGCTGAAAAGTGAACATCCACTACGATTAAAAAATTATGCGCATATTTATCATACCCCGAAATACCGCCACGGGGCGCATTCAACGCCGGTGGATACCGATATCACATCGGTATGGTTTGGCCCATTCGGAGACGTTTATCGTCACGATAAGCGCATGCCTTCGGTTGTTGAGGGATACGTTGATATTAATCCGCTAGATGCCAAAGCTTTGGGTGTTGAAGACGGTGACTATGTTTACATTGATGCCGACCCGGATGATCGTCCTTATCGTGGATTTAAAAAAGACAGCGAAGAATATAAAGTTGCGCGTTTAATGCTGCGTGCCCGCTACTATCCCGGAACACCGCGTGGAGTGACGCGCACGTGGCATAATATGTACGGGTCTACGTTTGGCAGCGTAAAAGGTCAGGAATCAAGAGCTGATGGGCTCGCAAAAAATCCAGAAACCAACTATCAGTCGATGTACCGCTACGGATCGCATCAAAGTGCTACGCGCGCTTGGCTGCGGCCAACCCAGATGACCGAGACACTCGTTCATAAAACCATGTTCGGTGATGGAATTGAAAAAGGTTTTGCGGCAGACATTCACTGCCCGACAGGGGCTCCGAGAGAAGCTTATGTGAAAATTACGAAAGCTGAAAAGGGCGGTCTAAATGGCGTCGGAATCTGGCGTCCGGCGGCTTTAGGTTACCGCCCGACTTACGAAAATAAAGCAATGAAGCAGTATCTCAAAGGCAATTTCATGAAGAGAAAAGGATAAATTATGGCAAAAGTAAAAAATTGGCAGATTCAACGTGAAATGGAATATCCTTATGAAGAGCATCGCCCTAAAAAACAATGGTCTATCGTTTTTGATCTGAATAAATGTATTGCCTGCCAGACGTGTTCTGTGGCCTGCAAAACCACTTGGACTAGTGGCAAGGGCCAAGAGTACATGTTCTGGAATAATGTCGAGACCAAACCCTACGGGTCTTATCCGCTGGCTTGGGACGTTCGCGTGCTTGAAGAAATGGGGCAACAGGCGTGGAAGGCGAAAGAGCCTTATTACGGAAAAACCATTTTTGAAAACGCCGGCGACAATGAAGTGGCTACGCATTTTAGTCCGAAAGACGAAGACTGGATGTACCCGAATAACGGCGAAGACGATTGCCTGGGAAATGTTTCTGGTGGCGCGTATATGACGCTACCCCATGATAAATGGTTTTACTATCTGCCGCGCACCTGTGCCCACTGTACGTATCCGGCTTGCTTAGCAGCATGCCCGCGTAAAGCTATTTATAAACGCGAAGAAGATGGCATTGTCTTAATCGATCAGTCGCGTTGCAAAGGTTACGGCGAGTGTGTTAAAGCCTGTCCTTATAAGAAATCAATGTACAATGCCCACACCCGCGTCAGCGAAAAGTGTGTCGGCTGTTACCCGGCGGTTGAAAAGGGATATCAGCCGATGTGCGTGCAGAATTGTATCGGTAAAATCCGTGTGATGGGTTTTGTAAATCCACCTTGGAAAATACGTGAAGACAATCCGATTGACTATCTCATTCACAAAAAAGAAATCGCGCTGCCGTATTATCCGCAACTGGGACTAGAGCCGAATATTTATTATATTCCGCCGATTCATGCTGCGCGTGACTATCTGCTACAGATGTTCGGCCCGAAGGTGGATCAGGCCATTGAAAATTATAAGAAACTTAAAGACGATCCTGTTGCGCAGGGGTTAATGGTTTTGATCGGCAGCTCCGACCGGATTATGCACAGCTTTAAAGTTAAAGACGGCGTGGCCTTCGGTTATGACGAAAAGGGCGATGAAATTGTAAGTGTACCGGTAACAGAACCTATGTTTGAGCGAGCGGCCTTTGACGAAAAATTAAAAGCAATACGCACGAATACGCCGTAAAAGGTCAGGAGAAAAAAATGAAAAAATATTTATTAGTATTAGTTCTGTCTAGTGGATTTGCCTATGCAGAGGATTATCCGGTAAAAAAAGTGACTGCCGATTTATCAAAAGCAGCAGAAGCTTCGGCAGCTTACTGGAAAGATATACCGGAAATAAAAGTCAATCTGCTGGCCCAGATGATGGTTAAGCCAAAACCAGCCAAAGCCGAGACGCAAAATGTAAATATGCAAGTTGTTCATGACGGTAAATACATTGCTTTCAGAATGCGCTGGAAAGACAAAGAAAAATCTGAAGCGGGAAAGCTTGGTGAATTTTCAGATGCGATCGCCCTTGAATTCCCGGTGCTCGACAATGAAAACCCGCCACCGATATTTATGGGTATCAAAGATAATCCGGTGCATTTGTTTCACTGGCGGGCGCAATACCAGTATGACGAAGAACATGGTAAAAAAAACATTAAAGATATATACCCGAATTTAAGCTCAGATATGTATCCGAATGAGTTTGTAGACCGTGGGTCACTGAAGCCGGCAACAGAAGAAAATAAAGAAATTTTCTCGCACGGTAAAGCTGCCGGAAACCCGCAATCAAGTGTTAAAAAAGCTGTAGATGAAATGATGGCTGAAGGCTTTGGCTCATCAGCGGTTATCGAAGATAAAGATTCTATTGCGCATGGTGAATGGAAAAAAGGCGAATGGACTGTGGTGGTTTCGCGCGCGCTTAAGCGCCCGAAGGGTTCGGTTATTGAAGTCGGAAAAAAATCGGCATTTGGTGTGGCCGTTTGGCAAGGCGGAAAAGCCGAAGTCGGCTCTCGCAAGGCTATTACCATGATCTGGACACCTTTTAAAGTTTTAGATGGTTTGCCTACGGCAAAAGTGGAGGAGAAGTAAAATGAGCACTGTAGATACAACAACCAATCTTAATATGAATCTCAGACCGGCACCCTTTGTTCTGGCTTCAGTCCTGATGTCTTATCCGATGAGTGATAACCCTGAAAATATCCGGTTGCTGTTGGGCGATGCGGATGTGAATATGCCCGAAGAAATTCGCACGATGATAATTAAAAAAACGTCGGCTGAAAATATTCAGGATTTACAATCTGAATACATCGCGATTTTCGATAATGGACGCGATGCCAACCCGATCTATGAAACAGAATATGATCGCAGGCGGGCCATGGCTAAAGGTACAGAACTCAGTGATATTGCAGGGTTTTACCATGCTTTCGGTTTTGAACTGGATTCAAAGGCTGAAGGCATGGAAATGCTTGATCATGTCGGAATAGAACTTGAGTTTTACTCTTTGATGCTGATGAAACAATTGCATCTTCAGGAAAATAAAGACGAGCAAGGTGTGGAGATTGTCGAAGACGGGCGTAAAAAATTCTTACAGGCGCATTTGGGGCGATTTGTCAGCGCGATCAGCCGCAGACCGGGTGTTGAAAGCAGTGGCTTTTACAGCCAAGTATTTAATTGGGGAGCTAAGCTGGTTGATGATGAATGCAAGAGCTTAAACCTTGAAGTTGTGCCCGCAGACTGGCTGGATAGTGAAAAAATTAAAGATGAGGATATGAGCTGCATGGCCGTTGGTGCGTGTACTAAATGATTTAGCTAGGCTCTTGTTATAACCGAAATCACATCCCGTCTTTTTGCTCAACATTGGCACCGGCCTCTTTAACAGTGAGCTTATATTCAACATCTTCATTTCTGGTTATTTCTGATTCCATTTTTTCAGCAGCAGGTCGGCCTGCTCAACTGTTAACAAGTCCGCGCACAAATAAAAAAAACAGTTTTCTTCTTTATTCAGATGCTCACGCTGAATTTCAGCATACTGCTTTAAATTCTTCATGCGCTCAGACAGGTTAATTTCGCTCCAGCTATTTAAAGTGAATTTCAGAATTTCTTTTCCGGCACGATGTTCATTAACCGGAACTTGCATTGATGAGCCTATATCAAATATTTTTTTCTGATGTTCTTCTAATTCTGGAATTTTTCCGGTTATTTTTTTACACTCTTCAAGCGGTGGATATAAAATATAATTATCAAAAAAAAGCATGCACAGCGGCCCACCCGAGTTCACGTGCAGATTGTCGACCAAGGAATTAAATAAAAGCGTTTCTTCTTTGAAGTGGTGAGTCAATTCAGCATTTTGCCACAACCATTCGGCATAAATTTTATTGTCGTCATTTTTGAGCATTAATTCCAGACTCTGTTCAATCTGCCGGTGCTCATTTCTAAGCAACTTAAAAAATGCGTGCTGCACTGTTAATACACTCATATAGTCACCCATTATCACTGTATTCAACAGTTACCTTAATAGATATGATCAGCATCATATCTAAAGCTTTCAATGTTGTATTAAATGACCCAGAATGGATGTATTTATTTCTAAAAGAAGCTTATTTTTATTTATTCAGTTTAGGCATTGCAGCCGCTTCTTTGGGGGTGTTTTTGTGGCTGGGCTTTTATATCGGTCTTATTAACGCCTATCCTCTGCGGCTTCACGGCAGCATTATGTTTTTCTCTTTTTTGTTTTCATTTGTTATGGGCTTTTTAATGACGGCCATACCCAGAATGATGCAATCAATTTCTGCCAGAAATTATGAAATTATAACGGCATTGATGCTGTGCTCAGCACACTGGATTTTGAATTTTAGCCTATCTGCAGTTTATATATTTGCCTTACAGCTTGTTTTTATTTTTATTTTTATTTTTATTTTGAAAAGATTTTTTTCAGCAGGAGATTTTAAATTTTTCTATATTTTCTGCGGCGAGGCCTTTCTTTTGAATTTAATCTGTGGAATCGGGGCGCGGCTGATTCCGGCTATCGGCCGAATTCCTGCAGCTTTAAACCCTGATCAAGCAGCGGAAAAACCGAGATATTTTGAATTTTTTATTTACGCATTTTTTTCAAATAGCAGCTTTTTATTGGAGTTTTTTGGGTATGCTCTATTCGCTTACGGTATGCGCATAGTTTTTTTGATAATCTATGCAGTTTTAGAATTTAAAATTCTAAAAAAACCTATGCAGCCAACAAGCATCGGGGTCGGATTAAAATTTTCAGTTTTGGGTCTGATATTGGGTTATGCTCTGGTTGCTTTTAATATCGGCGGGCCCTTGGCGGCAATGCATGTGGTTTATATCAGTGGTTTCACTTTACTAACCCTGATGGTCGCTTCGCGCGTGGCCATCGCGCACGCCGGGCGAAGCCTGAATTTGGAAATCAATTCAAAACCTTTGCTTGTAACAATCGGGTTATTTATGCTCGCCGCCATTTTAAGGTATTCAGTGTTAGCTGGCTCACCCGACCTGCAGATCGCAGTGTTAATTTCGGCCGCTGTTGCTTATTTGTTTGCGCTGTGGACATGGAAGTTTTTTATTTTAAAGCGCTAGAAAATTTAAAAATTAAAAGCAGTATAATCACGATATTCACTTAATATATGATGCAGATCATAGTTTTTAGAGTCAAAGCCTGCGAGGATTAATGTTGTAATTTAACTCCGAGCTGCTCGGGTCTGAAGCTTCTTATAACAAAGAGGCATGAACGCGCAGCCGTGAGCACATGCTAATAACATGGGCGCTCACCAGGGTTTTGTGTGGAAACATCAAAGCCTCCCACAGGAAAGGAGATCTATGAGAGCCTTACGCGACTCGTATGATCGACATTTTACGTACTTAAGACTTTCGCTGACAGAAAAGTGTAATTTTAAATGCACTTATTGTCTTCCGAACGGTTATAAATCACAATCTTGCGCGCCCGATCTGAATATCGGGGAAATTAAAAATTTATTAGTGGCCTTCAGAAAACTGGGTTTTACTAAGTTGCGACTGACCGGTGGCGAGCCGACAATTAGGCGCGACATTGTTGAAATCGTGGCTTTGGCCAAAAAGCTTGGCTTTGAAACCGTGGCTTTAACGACAAATGCCTATAGACTTTTAAATCTTTTAGAGCCTTTGAAAGTCGCGGGTCTTGATCAGATCAATATCAGCTTAGACAGTCTAGACCCAAAAAAATTCAATGACATCTCAGGGCACGATTGCGGTGAGGATGTTATTTTGGCCATACACAAAGCCTCGGCCATGAATTTTCGAAAAGTGAAGATCAACACTGTTTTAATGAAGGGCTTTAATGATATTGAATTTGCTGCGTTTCTTGCTTGGGTGCAGAAAACAAAAGTCTCTCTTCGCTTTATTGAACTGATGCCGACCTCTGAAAATAAAGAATTTTTTAGTAAACATTACCTATCGTCACAAACGTGGATTGAAAACCTCAAACAGATGGGGTGGGCTGAAATAATAAAAGCGCATGATGCCGGGCCGGCCATTGAGCTAGCACATCCCGAATCAAAGGGAGAAATCGGATTCATTACTCCTTTTCAGAATGCATTTTGTAAAACCTGTAATCGCCTCAGAATATCTTCAAAAGGTGCGCTGAAATTATGTTTGTTTGGCGCGGGTGATGTTTCACTGAGGCCTTTTCTTCAAGAAGACACTCAGCAAGAAAATCTGCTGCAAGAAATAGAAAAATTAATTTTGGTCAAAAGACCATCTCATTATTTAAACCAAGGAGACAGCGGTGACACAAGATCATTTTCAAGTATTGGAGGATAGTTCTGTAAATAAATCTACGGATAATGCTTTTCGCATGATTGACGTATCACAAAAAACTGCAACTCACAGAACTGCCCTAGCCAGAGGTTGTATTTATATTAAGCCTGCCGTCATTGAGCGCATACGTAATTTACAAATGCCTAAGGGCAACGTTTTGGCTTTGGCTGAAGTCGCCGGCATCATGGCCGCGAAAAACACGCCATTGCTGTTGCCTTTATGTCATCCGTTGCAGATTGATGCGGTGAAAGTGACCTGTGTTCCTTATCAGGATTACATTGAAGTTTCAGCTGAAGTTCGCTGCTTCGGCAAAACCGGAGTCGAAATGGAAGCCCTGTGTTCAGTGAATGCGGCCTTATTGTGTATTTATGATCTGACAAAAATTGTTGAACCTGAAATGACGATTTCAGATGTTCATCTGGTCAGAAAAGAAGGCGGTAAGTCGGGAGTGTGGACACCATCAGGCAGAGCCAAGACGTCTGCGCCTAAAAAAGCAATTGTATACTCAAACTCAGTAGTCAGTTTGCAAAATATCATCGGCGCCGTAGTAACGGTGTCCGATCGCTGCTCGCAGCGTGTGGCTGAAGACACCTCTGGGCCGGCGATTTTTCAATGGCTGCAAGATCGAGGCGTTGACGTTCGTAATAAAAAATTAATACCTGATGAGACAATGCAAATTCAGGCAACGGTGAAGACTCTTGTTAAAGAAGGGCATCGATTGATCGTTTTAACGGGCGGTACGGGTTTAAGCCCTCGAGATGTAACTCCTGAATCGGTTCTTGAAATCGCCGACCGCGAAATCGTCGGCTTTGGAGAAGCCCTCAGAGCCAAAGGCGCTGAGTTTACGCCAATGTCTTATTTAAGTCGCTCAACAGCCGTTTTAATCGGACCCAGTGTGATTATCTGTCTGCCTGGCAGTAAAAAGGCCGTCATCGAGGGGCTCGCAATATTAGAGAAGCTTTTACCGCATGCACTGCACATCGCAAATGGCGGCCAGCATATTTGCGGACCTGATTGCAATCATAAAAATGAAGAAAAAAATAATGGTGGCGCCAATGAGCATTCAAAAAACTAAGGCCCTGTTTTCAAATTTTGTCGGTTCGTTCTCGGATGCGGCCGTGCTGTTTCCGTTATTGATTCTGATGGGGCAGAAAACTGGTTTTCAATTTCCGATGTTGTTTTTATCAGCCGGATTACTGGTTATTTTTTCAGGGGTATTTTATAGAGTTCCGATGACGGTGCAACCCTTGAAATCCATTGCCATCGCGGCGGTTGCGGTGGGCGCGACAGCCGCTGAAATTCAAATGAGCACCTTGTTATTAAGTTTAATTTTTTTTGGTGTCGTGTTTTTTAATATTGAAAAATGGCTAACGTATTTTCCTGAAGGCTGGATTCATGCGCTACAGGTGGCATTAGGGGTGTTGCTGCTGAGTCAGGGATTCGGGGCCGTAGCAAAAGCAAATTCAGATATTTTAGCTTTGTTGGCTCTGTCGATAGTTCTGATTTTGTTAATCAAAAAATGGGATTGGCCGTTATTAGGCGTTCTGGCCACGGTTACATTGGGTTACTCCTTTGTTGTGGGTGTGCATTGGCCTGAAGCCCAGTTGCAACCCATTGCTTTTACCGCTGGAATAGCTCTTGATCATTTGCGCTGGCCCTTGATTGCAAATCTGTTGCTGCCGCAGTTGGTGCTGACGATGGCGAATTCTGTTATCGCAACAGAAAATGCGTGCAAGCATTATTTCAACGGTGAAACCAATGCTGAAGTAACAAAAACAGTAACCAAATCAAGACTTATGAAAGTCATTGCTGGCAGTAATTTTTTAAGTGCCCTGTTCGGAGGCTTACCGATGTGTCACGGCTCTGGCGGGATCACCGCCCTTTATAAAGGCGGCGCCAGACACTGGACATCGAATTTATATCTCGGATTTTTTTTACTGATGTTAACGGCGGTCACATTTTTTTACGATGTGCGATTTCTGGAATTTCCGAAAGTTGTTTTCGGCACCTTACTGGTGGTGGTCGGTGTGTATCATTTGTTTTTGGCAAAATCGACCTGGGCGTCGATCGAAGGTAAAATAAGACTTCTGCTGGCGGTTGTTATTGTACTTTGGACACGCAATTTAATTTTTGTATTAGTCGCTCAAATGATGCTGTCTTTGCTCAAAGTCAGCTTAATGCGCCGGAGGCTGTTATGATCAGTTATGAAGAAGCAATTAAAAAAATTGAAGAATTATCCATCTCTATTTTTCTTGAGACTGAGAAAATAGACCTGATGCAGGTTTTAGGCCGGGTTTTAGCAGAAGATGTTATTTCGCAAGAAAATATTCCTTATGCTGACAACTCAGCCATGGATGGATTTGCACTGAATGCTGACGAAACCCTTTCGGCTTCAGAAGAAAATCCGGTATTTTTTGATGTTCAATCAATTATTGCAGCTGGAGATTCAGTTAACGAAAACCATACAGGAAAAAAAACCGGTCTTGTATTGAGATTATGACGGGTGCGATTTTGCCGCGCGCTCATTATAATTCGGTCGTTAAAGTTGAAGATGTGAAGCGAAGCGGAAATCAGATTATTGTAAAGGCCCCTGTGGCCCAAAGAAAATAATATCAGGCCCAAAGGCACAGACTTTGCTATTGGCCAGAGTGTTCTTAATAAAAATACAGTTTTAAAAGATCAGCATATTATGGCACTTGCGGCCCTTGGCATTACACAAGTGACAGTGAAAAGAAAATTTCGTGTCGCTGTGCTTTCAACCGGAAATGAAATTGTTTCTTTTGAACAGAAAAATCTTAAAGAATCTCAGGTACGGAATTCATCAGCTCCCTTTCTGAAAGTATTTTTAGAGAGACATCATTGCGAGGTCACCTTATTGGGTATTCATAAGGATGATCCGAAAAATTTCTTTCAGGCAATGAGTGGGTTATTAAAAGACAAATATAATTTGATCATCACAACCGGCGCTGTTTCTATGGGTAAATGGGACTTTATAACAGACACTCTACCCGATTTAAATATGAAAACCATTTTTCACAAAGTGGCTATTCGCCCCGGTAAACCAATTTTACTGGCCCAATCACAAAACCAGAAAACTGTTCTTTTTGGTCTGCCCGGTAACCCGGTTTCAACTGCTGTCGGTGTACAATTTTTCGTTTTGCCGTTAATTAAAAAAATTATGCAGACGGCGTCTCAGGAAAAATGGGTAAAGCTCGAGACAGATGTAATTAAGCCCGATGGCTTAGAGTGCTTTTTTAAGGCCGTGTTGAAATCTGATTTGAGCCCCGCAGTTAAGGCGTTGACCGGGCAGGCCAGTTATATGATTCATTCGTTCATACAGAGCAACTGTTGGGTGCAATTGCCTGCGGCTGGAAATATAACCGAAGCCGGTACATGGGTGCGGGTAACAGATTTATAAACTAATCAGATAAGGAAGTTATTTATGGTGTTAAAAATCAAATTTTTTGGAAAAACAAAAGAACTTGAACCTACGGGCAGTATTACTTTGAATTTTGATAAAAATATTTCTGTGGGTGAATTAAGAACTGCTCTAATTGAAAAATTATCTGCAACTTCGGATCAAATAAAAGTGGCCACACTGATCAACGATTGCGCCCTTGGTAATACCCAGCAGGTTTTGCGAAATGAGCACTTGCTCTGTGCCAGTCAAAGCCTTGTGTTGCTGCCGCCGGTTTGCGGAGGTTAATTATGACGATTAAACGCAGCCAGGTTATTTGTAAAATTCAAGAGGACGATATTGATTTGTCGGTTTGTGCCGCAAAATTAGATGAAATAGGAAATGAGGCCGGCAGTGGCGCTATAACCTGGTTTATCGGAAATGTCAGAAAAATTAATCTGGTCAAAGATGGCGTCTATCAAGAGGTTAAAGGTATCACCTATGAGTCCTATGAAGTGTTGGCTGAAAAAATTCTGAATGATATCTGTATTGAGGCACAAGAACGATTAGATAAAATGCTCAACCTGCTTGTTGTTCATCGAATCGGTTATTGCAATGCCGGAGAATGCAGTATTGTAATTGGTGTTTCTTCGTTACATCGTGGCCCGGCGTTTGAGGCCTCTCGTTACATTATTGAAGAAATTAAAAAACGCGCCCCGATCTGGAAACTTGAGCACTACAGTTCAGGAAATTCGCAATGGCTAAAAGGACAAAGTTTAAATGAGATATAATGCGATTTTACTTGCAGGCGGACTTTCGACACGAATGGGACAAGACAAGGCTATGTTAAGCCAAAGCGGGGTAACTTTGTTGCAGTTAGCCTACAATAAAATTACTGAAGTCATGAAATCAATGACCGACAGCCATATCGCCATTAGTGGAAACTATCCGGAATATTTCGGCATCACTGATTTAAGAGAGAAGCGTGGCCCGATCGAAGGAATTTGGTCCTGCACGCGCGAGACGAAATATAATACGGCAGTACTTGTTTTTCCTGTCGATATGCCCCTGTTAATGTCAAAGCAATTTAAATTGTTATTTGCGCAAATAGAGCAAGAACACTTACAAGACTCAGGTGTCGAATTTATTCAGTTTGAAGACCGGGAAATGCCTTTTGTATTTATTTATAATAAAAAAACAGAAAAATTACTAGACGCCGTTCGTAATCAAGAAAGTAATTCTAAAAGATCCATTAGGTATTTCAAGTTGCTGCTCTATGGAAAAGTTATTGTAGCCACTGAATTAAGTCATTTTATAAATGTTAATACTCCCGCTGAGTGGAAAGAGGTAAACAATGAAGCTTCGACTAAATCCGAATAAAACCACAGTTCGCATAACTGCGGATGAATGGCTGGCGCTTCAAAAATCAGAAAAATTGAATCAGAAGTTCTGGTTGTCGAATACCAAAACCATGTCGGTGTCGTTGCAACTGGCTTACACTGATAATTTTGTACAAACTGATGAGGGGTTTTTTGTATATATAGACAAAGCAGGCTTTCAGCAGCAGAAAACAAAAAAAGACCTAGCATGGGAGTTGGTGGTTGATAATAATTTTTCAATTTCAGTTGAAGTTGATGTTATTAAAAATTCAAATGCTGATCTTGATCTTGATCCTGATCCTAGATCAAGAAAAGAGATTTGATGATGAATCGCTATGCTCGTCAAATTATTCTGCCGCAAGTTGGGACATCAGGACAGACCGCTCTTAAAAATTCAAAAGTTTTATTGGTTGGAGCCGGAGGTTTAGGCCTACCCTGTGCACAGTCGCTGGTTGCAGCCGGGGTGGGACTGATAAGTGTTATTGATGATGATCGCGTAAGTCTGACAAATTTACAAAGACAGTTTTTATTTAATGAATCAGATATCGGTCGCTACAAAGTTGAAGTTTTACGCGAAAAACTTTCGGCACAGAATTTTGAAGTGAAAATTCAGGCGATTGTGGCACGATTGGATATTGGTAACGTTTTGGATCTTATTGCAGAACATGATCTGGTCATTGATGGCTCCGATAATTTTGCGACAAAATTTCTGATTAATGATGCCTGCCTTATAAAAAAAATACCGTGGATTTATGGTTCGGTTTCGCGCTTTGAAGGTCAGGTCGCCGTATTTACGTCTGCGGGCCCGCAAGGGGGGCACAGTTGTTATCGTTGCCTGTATGAAAAAACACCGGTCGCTAAAATAGAAAACTGTGCAGAGCAGGGCGTTTTGGGGGCTGTTACCGGCATTACCGGCAATTATCAGGCTCTAGAGGCACTTAAAATTTTAATCAGACTAAACCACGTAGTGAGAGAAAACTCTCAAAATCTATTAGAACCAAAAATCGGCGTTCTGCAGATATTTGATTTTCAGTCACTCGATCAACAATCCTTAGTTATTCCGAAGCGTTCATCCTGCCTGTGTGAGCATCCGGAAAAAATTGAACTGATAGCGGAAGAGCACACTTTTTGTATTTATGACTCCGAAAAAAACTGGAGTGATTTTGAACAGGACATGAACAAAAAAATTCTGTTAGACGTTCGTTCGCCGGAAGAGTTTCAGATAGAACACCATGATCTAGGTCAGCTCTGGGATACCAGTATTGCGCAAAGACTGGCTGAGACCGGTTTGAACGATACAGGGAGTATTTATCTTTACTGCACCACGGGTAAACGTGCTAAATCAAAATGCATTGAACTCAGGAGCAAGGGCATTACTGCCTATTATATAACGTGATTTCACAGTGTAAATGGAGCACGATCCAAGTGTAAATTTGACGCTCACTTGTTAAGAAAACGAAGGTAAGCCGTAATGAGCTTGATGAGAGAATGAAAAAATCACAGTAAGATTCTCAAAAGCTCGATTTGCGATAACTGTCTTTTTATCGGCTGAAATATTTCGGTGCCGTCATAATATTTTTATGTTATTTAGAGGGTTATGAAGCATAACCTGTTTGAAGATATTTTTGCCATGCTAATCGGTACTATTCTTATATCATTCGGTATAACTATTTTTAATCAAATCGGGCTGCTAACCGGGGGAACGGCGGGTTTTTCATTCTTAGTTCACTATTCCACGAAAGTTTCATTTGGTGCGGTATTTTTTTTGATTAATTTGCCGTTTTATATTTTGGCATTTAAAAAAATGGGCTGGCGCTTTACTTTAAAAACATTTTTTGCGGTGAGTTTGGTTTCTTTATTCTCACAGATACATCCAGATTTTATTCAGGTTGATACGTCGTTTATTTATTATGCTGCTGTTGTTGGCGGTCTGTTGATGGGTGTGGGGTTTATTGTGTTATTTCGTCACCAGGCGAGCCTTGGCGGCGTGAATATTCTATCACTTTATTTGCAAGACCATCATGGCTTTCGTGCCGGAAAAATACAAATGTTTGCCGATATTGCGGTGGTGCTGGCCTCTTTTTTTATTGTGGATATTTCTTTGATTTTCGCATCAGTGGTTGGGGCGATCATCATGAATTTATGTATTATGCTCAATCACCGCCCCGGACGATACATCACCGTCTAATCCACACGAGGGGTGGATATTTAAAATCATGTCGCTGAGCTTTTCTCTGAGCTTTGTTACAGGTCTGCGATGATATTGTCTTAAATTGTGCTCAGCACGTCTGGCTTTACTGAAAGATTTAATCCGCTTTAAATACCCGATAATTCGCGTCGCAAAATCAACATTTTGAGATCCGCATTTTGAACAGTGATTAAGCGTGCGCTTATTTATATATTCACATTCATTACATACCGTTACCTTTACATTAGTGCAAAAATAATTACATCCCGACATGGCTGCATAATCGATTAAAAGACGGAACTGTTTTTCGGTTAAGGCCTCTTCAAGATTTAAATGAAGCGCCGATCCTCCGTCTAAGTACTGAATCATTTCACGGCCATGCAGTTGAAATTTATCGATAAAATTAATTTGTTCGTCTTCTACGAGATAAAAATATGAATTATAACAATCGCGCTTGACCTTATAGCCATCCTTTTGATCCCATTGGGCGTTTTTAACACCTAAATTCTCAGCCGGAACAAATTCTGTATTGAACATATATCCGGTTTCTTTAAGCGCCAATTTATTCTGGTCAAAAATAATTTTAAGTTGTGCCGCAACAAAGTCTTTATATTCAGAGTTATTACTGATTTCTATATTTAAATACTCTGCCGCTTCAACCATTCCATTAATGCCGATTGTTAAGTATTGTTTCTCTAAACTGATAAATCCGGCATCGTATACCGTTAATAGACCGGCATCCTTAAATTCTTCAATAATTTTTCGATACGCAATTTGATACTTCTGTATTTTAATTATCTGTTCTTTTAGATCTCTATCATCCTGAACCAGCCGATTCATGTTGAGTGTAATAACATTAATACTGCCCGTGGCAACGCCGCCGGCACCTAACGAATAACTAAAAGTGTTGTCTTTAATTTCGTTTCTTAATCTACAACAACTGGCCAAGCTGTCAGGGCTGTCAGATAAGTACATAAAAAATGAATTTCCCTGACTTAACGCACAGCTTAAAAGCTTAGAATACTCGCGATCTTTAACAATATTATTTTCAGTTAATAATGCGGCCGTTACCACCGGAAATGTCAGCAAAGCTTTTTCGCGTTCTTTATTAAACCAGCTTAAAAAATATCTTTGCAACTGATCAACCGAATTCCATGATGGAATATCGCCATCCGGAAAAACAAAGTTTTCGAACATGGCCTTAAAATAATATTGGTCGTACAAAGAGATATTCCAAAATACCGACTGATAGCCACGGGCTGCCGCTGGCTGATTAACAGAGTAGACAACCTGCTGCAAAGCCGCTTTTATTTCATTTTTATGTGTATTGAGATAGTCCGCCCCGTAATCTAATCTGGCAAAATGATCAAAATAGGTTAAAAACTCAACTGTTGCAACAGCTCCGGCAAACTGGCTGCTGACTGCAAAAACAAAATTTATAAAAGTACCGCAAAATGAATTCAAATGTTTTGGGGCCGCAGATTCGCCGCCCAGTTTAATCATGCCGTCTAAAAGCAAAGGGTACATGGTGACAGAGACACAATAAGGTTTTATTGAAGTTTCATCATGTACGTAAATTTCGTGATTTTCAATTTGCCGAACATATTCGTCGGCCAGTTCTGCACCGAACAAGTCGCGTATTTTGCGACGAACCATCATACGGTTTATTTGAATGTTGATATCTTTATTGATTTCAGATTCTAGGGTTGCGATATTTTTGGTGGTTACATTGGCGTTAGCATCAAGTTTGGAGGCATCTGCGGCGTTGTGATTCTGTAGGTAATGATTGATAAAATCCATCTTTTTGTTGACCTGATCTTCCGTAAGTCTCACCATGTTGCCCTCCCTGAGCATTTAAAGCCGTAAAATGAAAGTTCATTACTTTTCCTGTTTCTAAATTAGTTAGTCTCTGATTTGTGTTTTGCGATGAAAGGCCGCCCAGATCTTTATCCCAGCCTCCGGTTTTAAGAAATGTCAGTTCTTTTTTTATTTCTGAATTAACATCGTTCAAACCCGTATACAGACAAGTTTTCAAATTATATTTTCGGCAAACACGTAAAAGCTTTACAAGCTCCTGTTGCTGCCATTCGCCACCCATAAAAAGTATACATGTAACGGCGCTGCGGTATTTCTGAATTAAACCTGCAAGAGTTTCAGCATTGAGTATTTGTCCTTTTGCCGGATTCCAAGAATCAGCAGAGTGACAGCCCTTACATTTTAACGAACAGCCGGTAATTAAAAATGAAAGAGATATTTCGTCTGGAACTTCCTGAAATGTGATTTGTTGACTAAGGTATCTCATATCAATAATTCTGCGAAGACCACTGTATATAGTCAAAGTAATGAAAAAATTAACTAGTCTGGCATGATACGGGTCATGTTTGGTCAGATAAACATTTGCAAACATGATCGACATCATATATTTAATTTTGCTATCAACTAGTCTATGGGTTGACAGTTAAAAAGTAATTCATTTATTTCAGGGGCTTTTATTTTATGAATGCAGAACCCAAAATACAATCACTAAGTGCTAGCTGCTGGCAGCACATTGATTTTTTTAAAGGTGTGCCCGCAGAAACATTAAAAGAACTTCTCTATGATTCAGAGGTCTTGCAAACAAACATTAAAAAAATAATATTTTATGGCGGAGAGACAGCAGATCATTTCGGGTTTGTAATAGAGGGCGTATATAAAATATTTCAAAACGATCAGCTGGACCGACGTGTGATAATGGATTTTGTAACTTCCGGTGGAATAATTGCGGGTTTACTGATGGCCGCTGACAACGCTGTTTACCCGGTAACAGTTCAATCTATGAATTCAGGTAAATTTTTAAAAATACCAAAATCAACATATAATAATTTTTGGTGTAAGAGTGCAGAAATAATGAAAAAAGTTCAGATTGCGAATATGGAGAGAGTGAGGTCTTTACAGACCTTACGCGAGGCCCAGAGGTTGCCATTAGAACAAAGAGTTGCGTGGGTGCTGATCAAGTTACTGGGAAAATTTTCTGAAGATAATAATTATTTAAAAGTGTATTTTTCAAGAACGGATATCGCGGACGCAATAGGGGCTGCACCAGAATCGGTTATCCGGGTATTCAGTCAATGGACAAAAGACGGATTAATTGAAATTAAAAACGATGAAGAATTCATTAATTTGGCACGAATTAAAGAGAAGTTTCTACTTTAAAAAAATAGAAAACTCAGAGCCTACCTAAAAACGGCGGAAGTATGCGTGTAATAAGTAATGGCTTAAAATTTATATCTTCTCGGCTTATGGTTACGCTTAAGTGCTTGTAACTTCAAGCAAATTTCACGATTTTAATTTTTCTTTCAATAATTTAATTTGTGGAATTTTTAATTATGAATTTATCCGGTACTTGTGAAAGTGGTCTATTATGCTAATTTCCAACGACTGCCTCGGCCTTTGCCAATTTGTAGTATCAGTTTTTCTTTTTTCATCTGAGTGAGAGTTTTTTTAACGATCTCACGATCTAAACTAGGATTTAAGTTAAGAATTGTAGAAATTTGAAAATCACCAATTTGTTCTAAAATACTTTGCCTGATTAAGTAAGTTTTTGTACCACCGATCGGGGCAAGCTCGACTCGCTCTTTTAACTCCTGATACGCTGATCTAATATGAGATAAAAAGAACGACCACCATGAAAACAAATCATGCTTGCTTTCATGCCAATTATTTGATGATTTTTTTAACGCCTCATAATAATCTATTTTAGAATCTTCAATTATACGCTCTAAACTAATAAATCGGCCGACCTGATAATTAATCTGATATAAACAAGCAAGAGTTAGTAATCTAGAAACTCTTCCGTTACCATCGCGAAACGGATGAATACATAAAAAATCTAAAATAAAATTAGCTGCAATAAGTAGCTCTGGTATTTTTTGCTGCGTTATGTGGTAATTGTAATTTTCGCATAATATTTTTATAGCCTTAGGCGTATCTTTAGCCGAAACACATTTAAATCTAACTTTTCTATCACCAGACGTTGAAAATTCAATAATCTCATTATCTTTAGTCTTCCATTTACCAGCATCTGAAATCAATCCACCTTGTGCGATTTTATGAAGTTTTTTTATTGTATTGGGTGTTATTTCAATTTTTTTTTTGTGAATATGCTCAAGGGCTTTTCGGTAGCCGAAAATTTCTTCTTCTGATCTGTCTCTTGGCTTGGCATGACCCAAAACCAAAGGTTTTAGTCTTGATTTTTCAACTTCAACACCTTCTATTCTATTAGAAGACTCAGCACTTTGAACGAGAGCTGATTCTTTTAGCTGCGAAGTAAGTTCTGGCCGAGTTTTAGACCAAAGCTCTTCGAGCCCATGTGCTTCAGAACAGACAGAAAGACTCCATGCGACAGAAGGATGAAGACTTAGTTTATCGAGGTAACTTTTAGTAAACGAAGACATGCCCCATATTACCCATTAATTACCCATTTAACAAGAGTTTTACCCATTCTCTTTAATTGGCCCGGCCCATTTTTATCTGAGAAGATAAAACCATTCGTTATTGGCGACCAAGGCTGGCCCAAAACAGCTCGCAAAGAGCCAATAAGTAAAACTAGGCCAACTTGTTGAATCTATTAGAAAATAAGCCGGTCCGGTCAGCAGTGCTTATTTACTAAAAATAATTTGCAGGCAACACAAGGGAGTAAACTATGAAAAAGTTTATTCAAAAGTTAAAGAAAATTTTGGCTCTAACGAGCATAATCACGATGACAATGATTGGTTCCCGTTCAGTTTTGGCATCGGAGAATATGAGGATTGTTCCCGCTAATAAAGTCTGCATGGTAACAAATATGGTTTTTCCACGGACTCAAATCCCGGTCTGGCATGAGAGAAAAACCTACTATGGATGCTGTGAGAACTGTAAGAAAACCCTTTCGGAAGACTCTAATGCCCGAGATGACAGCTCTGTAGTTTATTTTGAGAGCAACAAAACATTTAAAAAGTATGCTCAAGGGCTTAAGAAGTAAATATTCTTTTATCTTACGACGGCGGATATTAAGCGGCGTTCGCTTTTGATCTTTTGTTCGTCGACATCAAAAGTACTCGTAGCAATTCTCATGCGTAGAACCTTCTTCCGTAAGATTCTTGAACCCGAGCCCTGTCCTCTCTCTTTTGGCCGAGCTGCCATTGGCTTATTTCACGATCCGCCCAATTACAGCGCTAAAATATTGAAAAATTTGCTAGATTTCTCGCGCCTGTGTGAAAAATTTAGTGCATGAATTATCGCTTAAAACGCAGTGGTAATTTTATTTTTAAAACACCGGTAAATCCCGAATGACAACCAAGCCTGATAACACCCGCGACCTTTGCCACTTCGTTCTGTGCCGGCAATAGAACTTCGTCCCATTTTTGAATAAGCTCGCTTGCACGTTCCGCTAGGCGCCTTCCCGCGTCGGTCAGGGTTAAGCCTTTTTTGCTACGTGTAAATAACTGTATTTTGGTTTCATCTTCAATGCGTCTTAAGCAGTGACTAAGTGCGGGTTGCGTAACCCCTAGACGCTCGGCCGCCCTAGAAACATGCAATGACTTTGAAAGCTCTACAAAGTATTTTAAATCGGTTTGATTAATCATACCGATATTGCCAACTTAATATTTTTGTAAATCTGAACACGCCCTCAATCTGCAAATTTACTAGATTGCAGATTGAGGGCGGGTTATGTCTCCCTCTAATTCTAACTTAGAGACAGAGCACTTTGGACGTCGTTGTGGCGACGCAATTAGCCACACTGCAGTCAAAGCCGGAGCTGGGACTAGCATAACGAAATATACAAACTGGCGCAACATTTGCCCACACTGCTGCGGTAGTGCATGATATTGAACAGAAACGTTCCCTTCCTGCGCAAGTTCTACTGTCCCAATACCGCAAAATCAACTGCTTCCCCGCAGGGCAAGTTGTGCCCGAGTACTCTTGCATTCCTTGGTCATTGCATTTTTGTGTGGCTGAATCATAAATTCCGTTAAGGGCGGCGCATTCGGTGGCGGTTAGGGTGCTGCCCGCGCCGCTACATTTACCCGTTGTGGGGTTGTAAACTCCGTTTAGGCTTGCGCAGATGTTGGCATTCATGCTGCTGCTATTGCAGCCAGTTACTTTTTTTACGCCGGCGCTTGCGTCTTCGGTGTTTAAAAGCATTTTAAAAATAAGCGGCTTTAGCGGGCGCAGGCCGTCTTTAAAGCTGACTTCTAAATCCATATTGTATTTGTCCGCAATTGCAGTGCTTTGAATATTTTTGTAGATTATTGAATTTATTTTTAATGTATTTGAAACTGCAGAGGCTTGCTTGTTGATCTCAATCAAAACGCCAGCACCTATGGCAGCGCTTGATGGCAAGCTGTTAACTGTAAATGTGGTGGTGGCAACGTCTGTAACATTAAACGTATTGCCGGGAAGACTGACTTTGCAAATACTGCCATCGGCTAAAAAATTAGCTAGCGTTTTTTCAAGATCTAAACGCGCCAAAGTTTCTTCTAAGCCTCTGGTCTGTTTAACTTGATTCGACATAATTTGCATAAAACCCATCATAGCAATAGACATAACCCCCATGGCAATTAGGACTTCAATAAGGCTCATGCCTATTTTATTTTTTAGCTTCTCTTTTAGGTTCTCTTTTAGCTTATTTTTTAACTTGTCTCTTGGTTTGTCTTTTGTATACATCTCTACTCAGTTTACCCCCCCCCTGCAAAATACAAGCGCGATTTTTTAAGGTCACCACCTGTCTCAGTAAGATACGATGTGCCCGTATCAGAATATTTTTTCATTATCCTCTCCGGTTCGTTTAATAATTGTGGATTAATTTTAAACCCTAGTTTAACCTTAGTTAAAGCCTCGAATTGCTTCTAATAAATTATCCTCTATCCTCAATTTTATATATCCTTTAATAAATATTCCTCAATTACATATATTCCTCGATTTCCGATTTTAGGCCCATAAAATTTCCCAGTCCGCGCTGGATAAACCCTTAAGTCTATTTTTTTGATAACGTATTTTACCCAAAGCCTCTTTTTCATTCAATTGAATATAATCTCTAACAATTTGGTAGGCCTTAAAGCCCCGCACCACTCTGGTAAACGG
>Ga0209824_10000143_pt1 | contig 49889 bp, 50 predicted proteins | sample VDWuncwatermetaG_FD_184124 | JGI IMG/M metagenome (GOLD analysis project Ga0209824, IMG submission 184124) | Wastewater microbial communities from Netherlands to study Microbial Dark Matter (Phase II) - VDW unchlorinated drinking water (SPAdes)... ...
TTAGAGATCAAGAGTCCTGTTTGGATTACTTGGCTTTTGTTCGGTGGCCCGACGGATTTGTTTGCGATAAATGCTCTGGCACAAATTTTTGGCGATCAAAACGACGTTACTGGATTTGTAGTAATTTTGGAATTGGAAGCTACAGAACTGCATGGAAAATTCTAAAAAAATTAAGATCAACAATGGCAATCGTTGGTCGCGAAAAACCATCAGGCCGAGTAGAAGTTGATGAAGGTTTTTTAGGTGGCGTAAACAATAAGGAAATCGTGATGATAGCTGCTGAAGTACGAGGTTCTGCCACAGGCCGAATTAGACTTTTACACGTACAAAAAAGAACTTCAGAAAATATACATAAATTTATAGCTGATTATATTGATCCGGGTTCAACAATAATTTCTGATAAATACAACAGTTATGTAAAAATCGCCGAAAAAGGTTATGTGTTGGAAGCTCAAAAAAAGCCTTATTCGTGGGAAGAAGCAAGCCGAGATGATGATCGTTTGCAGCCCAGAGTTCACCGAGCAATTTCAATTTTAAAACGTTGGTACTATGGAACGTATCACGGAAAAATAAACAAAGAAAACCTGCAAACTTATCTAGATGAATTTGTTTTTAGATTTAATCGACGAAAATCTGGCAGTCGCGGGCTACTTTTTCATCGATCTACTCAAGCTGCTATAAAGTCAAACCCGCTTTTGCCATAAATTACTGGAGTCAAGTGCATATGCAGGAAATTCCTCCGCTGATGTCCCGAAGTTCTTTAACAGCAATTCGGGGGTGTACTGTTCCGTAATGCGTCACTCTGTTGACTCTGTAGTCATATTTTCTATTTTTTTTGTATTATGTCAGTTTTTAGCTGGCATAGAGTTAGCATCTTAGCTAAAAATGAGCATTGTCTTTTGTATAATTGGAAATTTATCCTACAAATCTACGATGTGCCAAAGTAGTTAATGAGTTCAAGGTTGTCTAAGGAGTTGCTACCCATTGTGGTCGCAGTATTTTTTGTATTAACAGGCAGTTTAAATGCTGCGGAAGTACGTTTAAACAGCGTAATAATGTGTAAGTCTTTTTTCTCAGGTCAGACACAAATGGGAGGTCAAAAAATGAAATTAGATTCGTCTTTTAAATTTAAAGCAAAAAATGGTCAAGACTATTTATTAGAAGTTATTAGGCCTGACCGTTTAAGTTCATATCTTAAAGAAATTGCCGCATTCAGAATTAAATATTTTAGAGAGTTCCCATATTTATATGAAGGTAATTTTGAGTATGAGCACAAGTATATTAATGGCTTTGCTAGCGATTCAAGGGCTCTTCTAACCATTGTCAAAAAAGATACTGAAATAGTCGGAGTATCGACGGCTTTACCTTTAGTTAGCGAGGCCGATATACTTGGTGATGCTGTAAAAAAATTTGTAGAAAAAGGTTTAAACCCAAAAGAATATTATTACTATGGTGAAGTTGTTATTAAACCAGAGCATCAAGGCCAAGGGGTTGCAGGTGCACTTATGAAGATGCAAGAGTCATTCGCCAAATCTTTGGGTTTTGAAAAAATTGCTCTTGCAACGGTCGTCAGAAATACATCAGATGAACGGATGCCAAAAAATTATGTAAGTACAGATGGTGTTTGGCGCGCCGCTGGTTTTAAAAAAGAAGATATATATATCGATTATGAATGGCCGACAATATTAGCGGATAACAGCATTAAATCGATCAATAATCTGATGGTTTTTTGGACTAAGGATTTGAGGTAAAAATTGAAGTCATCTTTTTTGATTACAGTATTTTTGTTTGTAACAAGTTTTGCAGCTGACTCAAACAAAACAAGGCCAATTCAATTGCTCAATTGGTGGGAGTATCTTGCTAAAGATGCTGTGACAGCTTTAGCAAGTCAAGGTCATCACCTCAATGTTATCACCTATAAATCAAATGAAGTTGCTGTATCTCAATTGATTAACAATAAAAAAAATATTGATGTTGTTATTGTATCTAGTCAGCTCATACCCTCTTTGCTGAAAGATAAAGTCATCTATTCTGGTCTCTTTCAAAATAAAAATCAACAAACCGAATATTACGATTTTTTTCATTCAACTCTTGATCACTGCGTTCCGTATCTTTGGAGTACAACTGTATTTGTTATGAATACGCAGAAAAGTAATTTACAAGTACCAACTAACATAGTACAATTGCGTCAGCTAAAAAAACAAAAACTAACAATTGCAACAATTGATGATAAATTCGAAATTCTAGCTCGCCTTCAGGCTGAAAATCATCAAACGTGTCCAATAAATAAAGGCGGGTATAGCTTTCCAAATTGTGATTTTAAGTATCTTAAAAATATTTCTTTAGGTCTTTTGCCATCTGAGTTTACAACCTCAATTGCTGATATTGTTAAAAACGAAAATACTGCAGCTTATGGTTGGCATGGTGAAACAGCCCCCTTTCTTGACAAAAAAACTCTTGCCATTTCACTTCCACAGGGGCCTCCGGTTATAGGTTTTGATGCAATTTGCATAGTCAATAACAAACAGACACCAGCTAGATTGCGACAATTAATAAATTTTGCGCAAACTCTTGGAGGCCGAAAGTTCACGCAATATAATGTAAAACAAACTCAGTATTTTTCTCCCTATAAAGCAGATACTGAGAATTTACATCCAAAAATTGCTGAATTACTCAATAGTCTTAATTTAAGAGTTGATGAGCTTCCGGCAATTTTGATTTATGCTCCCAATTCAGATTTGCATCGCAAAATAAATATTTGGTGGAAGAACGTTCGCTATGGTAAATAGTAGTCTTAAAAAATCTATTTTAGTGATTTTATTTTTTGTTGCGGTTATACCTGCACTTTTTTCAATAACACTATTAATTATTGGCTGGTCAGAACAAAACATACGATTTAAGGCAATTGAAACCGAAAGTAAAACCCAGGCTAAATATATTTTAGCGCTTCAGCTTCGTCAAATTGAACAGTTAGGAGATATAATCGGTCAAAGTAATGAACTTTCAAGCTTTATTTATTCCTCCGAAAATCTAAAAGGCTTTAGTGAAAATCTAGTTAAAACTATGGTGATGAATAATTTGCAAAAATTTCCTATGGTGGTCGGAATAAGCGTTTTTGATAATCAAAACAAAAAAGTTTTATCGGTCGGAAGCTCAAAAGAAAATATTTTACCTAAGCAAGAAGGCTTTACTTTTTTATCGACTAAAAACCTATTGCAATTCAAAAGACTTTTAAAGTTTGACGATCAATACTTAGCAGGCCCCTCATCACGAGAGAAGGGCTTTTTGGTTATTGAAATTTCAGTTGATAAGTTAATTTACATGGTTGCTCCTGTTAAAAAACTGATAGCAATTTCACCAAATGGCTCATTTGATGAAATTGAGATAGAAATAAATTCTATTCAAAACACAAAAGCTTCTATCATTGAAACGCTTGTGGGGATGATAAGTCTTTTAGCAATAGCTTTAATTGTTGGTGTGGTTTTAATTCAAAAAAAACTAGTTCGCCCCATTGTAGAATTAATAAATTATGTTCGTTCACAGGCTGGACTTGTTGCAAGTTCTGCAAAGAAAAATGAAATTTTAGAACTGAAAGAAACGTTTGATTTATATAAAAAATTAATCGAGGAATCTCATAATAAGTTACTTCAGAAATCAAAGAGCGAAACTTTAGTTTCTATCGCCAAACAAGTAGCCCACGACATTCGCTCGCCACTATCGGCACTCACCATGCTGTCAGATGCCTTTAACTTGGTGCCAGAAGAAAAGCGTCTCATTATTCGTGGTGCTATTCAGCGCATTAACGATATCGCGAATGATCTGCTGCAAAAATCAAAAGAAAACGCCAGTGATGCAAAAAATAACACATCCTTAGCTCAAAAAAATCAAATACAACAACAAAGCCCAACTGACACCAGCAACACCAATAAAAACTTAAAAACCCAAATCGAACTCCTCCCCGCCGTTGTCGATTTAATCATCTCTGAAAAACGCATTCAGTATCGCGATAAAATGAATGTTGAAATCACCTCAGACTTTAGCCACTCTTATGGTGAGTTTGCAGAAATTAATGCTAACGAATTAAAACGTGTTCTTTCAAACTTGATTAATAACTCAGTTGAGGCTTTCGCGCAGCAAACCGGTAAAATTATTGTTTCAATTCAAAACGACCAGAATAGCGACCAGAACAGCATTCAAAACACTGTATCAATTGTCGTACGTGATAACGGTAAAGGCATTCCACCGCAGATTTTAGCTAAGCTTGGTGAAAAAGGCATATCATTTGGTAAAGAGGGCACCGCCTCTGGCAGTGGTCTTGGCATTTACCATGCAAAAAACACGATTGAAAGTTTTAACGGAAAGTTCGAGGTTTTATCGCGCGTAGGTGTGGGCACCACCATTACGATGAGCTTTCCGAAAGCGGTGGCGCCTAGTTGGTTTGTTGAAAAACTTATTTTACCTTCAGGTAGCCAAGTTGTTTCGCTAGATGACGATTTAAGTATTCATCAGATCTGGAAGGGGCTCTTGCAATCTCTGAATGCTGAAAGTTTTGGTATTGAGTTATTAAGTTTTACTTCGGGGAATGAGTTTAAGAATTATATTGTTTCACAAACTACGACTAGTAACAGCTCATTATCTAAAACCAGTGATCACGCTAAAAAAACCTACCTCATCGATTTTGAACTGCTGAGCCAAAGCATGACAGGCCTAGATTTAATTGAAGAGCTTGGGCTTGGCAATAACCCTGCAAATCCGGCAATTCTGGTTACCAGCCGCTACGAAGAAGAGCACATTCAAAACCGCTGCGCCAAGCTTGGGGTTAGGCTGATACCAAAAGGCATGGCGGGTTTTGTGCCCATTGAAATTACGCAACCGAAGCAAAAATATGATGCGATTCTGATTGATGATGATGCTTTAATTCACATGACCTGGCAGATTGTAGCTAAAGAAAAAAATAAAACCGTGAAGCTTTTTAAAACTGAAGCCGAGTTTTTAGCTGTCGCAAGCGGGCTTGAGACCAGTTCGCCGATCTATGTTGATGTAAATTTGGCTCAAGGAGTAAATGGCATTGAAGTCGCTGAGCGTTTATATAAACTTGGTTTTTTAAAACTTTTCTTAGCTACAGGTTACTCTGAAATTGACAAGCCCGACTTTATTACTGCTGTGGTAGGTAAAGACCCACAATTTTAAATGAGTTCATGAGTAGTTACTGGCTGAAATAACAACATTAATTAATTGTACTTGACTCCAAAATATTAATTAATTATATTTGTTATCAAGAGAGGCTTATGCACAAACCCAAAGACTTCACATTGATACTTGTTGCAGGATCAAATAGAAGACAAAACTTGCAAATGGTGCCTATTCACAAAAATTCCTGATCGGGGCCTAGAACTACTTCAGCCCGACTTACCTTATGCGGGACTTATTACTTTTGCTCAAGGTTTATGGTTGCAGCCTTCAATTGGATTTGCGCTATTTCCTTTCAAAATTTTGCATGTATCCGTCTGCAATTTGCGGCGTTTCGCTCGAGACTTCTGGCCTTCGTGTTTAAACTCGAGAATTCGTTAGTATCCGTCTCTTCCATAAAATTTACCGCTAAGCCCCGAATCTTGTCGTCTCTCGTTTGGCTGAATGCCAATGCTATTATTTCACAATCCGCATGATAAACTTAACTCTCCGCTGCTCGGCAGGATACAACAGGCTAATTATATCCTGCCTGTTTGTAAAAATTTATTGAACTTATCATGGGATTAATCCTGAATAGGATTTTATTGCCTTCAACACAAGTAAATTCATTATTATATCGATTATAAGCTGATTCTGGGTATTCATAGGACTCCTTGTGGTTGCCTCAATTTGAAACAATCACGCCCACCTATCGGCTTGACGCAACCTGTGGCTCAAGTGTAATGTACTTGAGTGGAATACCCGAAAAACTATCAAGAGATGCCGCGCTGATTCAGCACCCAGGAGAGCTGTATTGAGTATGTCGCATCGATTCGCTGGAAGGATGGCTTCGTCTGTCCGTCCTGCGGCAGCAAGAAGTTTTGGAGATCTAAGCCAGCAGCAGGCGCGGATGCGGCTGCCGAATAGGAAAACCCGCCCTCTACAAAACGCATATCTTGGGCCAGGCTTCTAAAGCGGGTTTTTAACATCGATATAAGTCACTGTTCACGCTGCGCCGGAAAAATAAAAATCATTGCCGCCATTGCCACGGCATGCTTTAGCTGTACAGCTATAGCATGTGGCCGTGAAGACCCCAAAGTCATTAAAAAAATTCTTGAGCATTTGGGACTGGCAACAACGGCCCCAAGGCTTATGCAAGCGCGCGCACCGCCGCAGCTAGACCAGAGCGATTTCTTTGCTCAGGAATTTTTCGAAGACTAGGCTTGGCGTGTGACTTGTTCAGTCAGGGGCGTGGCGGAGCTATATCAAAAATTGCAACCTTGAACTACAAAAGCCGGAGTTTCAGAACCTAACCCGCCCTCAATCTGCAAATTTACTTGATTACAGCAAAAAATAGTGAGGAAATTGACTCAGAGGCAGGGCTAGATACTTCGGATTTAGGGTGAAAATGGGCTTTAAATTACTTATACGCTCTGGTTCGATTGATGAATGCCGAATCAGCACCAGACCAGTTTTGTGTTGTATTAGCAGATGCAATATCAGCGATGTATAAAGGAGTATACCTATTTGGCCTAATTGTGGTTTCGTAATTGAGCGGAATTTTTTCAAATAATCTGTTAAAAAGAACTCGGTAAAGTGAGCGCTTATTTATAAGCTCATTGTTATTTGGTAACCTATCTGACTGCCTAAATAGTTGATTGCCGTATCTGTTGTGATTTTTCGTTTTAATAAACCTCAAAACGCCATTCTGAACAATAAGCTCCGGCTGTATCAATTGCATATCATTTGTAACAGGTTCATACCTATACGCATTTGGGTCAAGTCGATCTGTGCTTTCATGTGCGACTTGTCCCTTAATATACTGCGGAGGCAGCCCTATCTTATGCGCACGCGATATTATTAACGCATCATAGGTTGTATTGGTACTGCCAATACTCACCGGAGCCACCGCTCTCAAACTCACCGTAATAGGTTCTTTACTTGCGCCCTGCGCATCCAGCGGAGTAATTTTTAACTGCTGCTTACCCATATGCACGGTAATAAAACTTTGCGAGCTTTTTAGCGTGTCTTGTTCAAACAACAAGGCTAAGCGATCAGGGTACAAGCTATCAGCCTCAGGCGCGCTACTTGGTGCAAAGCTGCTAGCAAGCTGATAAATGGCCGGAATTACATTTTCGTTACTATCAACTAACTGAAAATTAAGGTGTGCGCCAAAAGGTATAGTTAATACGTCTCCGGTTTTAATCTTTCCAGATTGGCAGTGTAACGGGTTCGGCGGATTTGTAGAATGACATAAACTAGCTCCGTTTAAATCTAAATTTGAAACATTCAGTGTATACTCACTATCGACCACATGCACCTGCTGGCTTGACTGATTATTAGCGTAACTTGACTCTTTAAAAGTTTGGCTTGGGTTTATAGTCGCAATCAAATGAAGTACAAAATGGGCTCACAAAGTACTTTTATAGGCCGAAAATCACCGATGGTGGGCCGCCACCATAGCAACTGGCGAATTAAAGCCATTGAAAAATCAACGGAGATCAGCGAAAAAGAATTGATGTTCACCGGGCCGCTAACTTGCAGCCATAAAGATGCTGAAATCATACGAGAAAAAATGGCCAAAACCATTCAAGAGATTTCTGAAATTGTGAAAGACTCACCCGCTGAAGATTTATTTTATATGGGGCTTGATTTTATTCGGGTACTAGATCAAGAGTCATAATAACCACTTGACGAGCACTTAATTTTGTTTTCTGATAAACACATCAAGGATGATAGAAACCACAGCAGGATGTCACAACCACCAGCCTTGTAAGGCCCATCAGCTTTGCAAATCGTCTCAAGAAGGAGAACGACAAATGAATAAAGCGCAATTGATCGAAAAAATCGCTACAGAAGCAAAAGTGTCTAAAGCTCAATGTGAAAACATTGTAGATTGCTTTATGACCAACGTTAAAAAAACTGTTAAAAAAGGCGACGATGTTAAATTAGTTGGTTTTGGTACTTTTACTAAAGCTAAACGTAAAGCTCGCTTAGGTCGTAACCCACAAACTGGAAAAACCATCAAAATTCCAGCGGCTTGGGTACCAAAATTTCGTGCGGGAGCAGAATTTAAACATATAGTTAAGTAAATTATAGTTAAGTAAAGAAAACATAACTAAATTCTTAAATTTGATTAAGTCTTTTAATCCTACTTAATCATTCTTTTAAAGCGGGCCTCCTAAGGATTAGGAAGCCCGCTTTTTTATTTTCTGGTTCAAATCGCCTTATTTATTAAATAGATTTAAATAGATTAAATTTTACAGGCTGTTGGTCTATGTCTAGTCTAACTCTGGCGGCACTTTCATAGACAGCTCTTAGTTGCCGTGATGCAATAATAAGGTGATTAAACAACTTGTATTGTTCACGCTATTTATTTTTTGGTATCAAAATACTTTTGCTGCGGCTGAGTTATTGGTTAAGGCGGACTCTGTTAGTATTTCAGGTTATTCGGCCATTTCTACAGATCAGCTTATTGTTTACGGTGGTATTGCCGGCACGGCCTGTGCGGGCGCGGCAGCTTCTACTTGCGACAGTTGCACCAATGCTGCGGGCACGATAAACGCTTGCAATAAAACCAGCGTTCATCCGGCCATGAGGTTAATAATTTCATTTAAAGTTACTAAGACAGTAACAGGTGTTGCTAAATTATTTATAGAAGGCGCATCTAATGATTTCACCCAAGATGTGGTGGTGCGCCCGAGCGAAACCTACACGGCAAATTCCTCAAGCGTTACATTAGAAACCACCTGGGGGGTGATTTGCGCGCATGCCGGTTTACCAAGCTGTGCAGGCTCTACGGCCGCGCTTTTAGCTAGTAAAAGAATACGCTTTGGCGTGGATTCTGACCTCAGCACTGAGGTCGAAGAAGCCGAAACCAAAACTATTACCGCTAAATTGCATTATATTCCTACCGGCATTACTGACGTCGCGCAAAGTTTCTGCCCGGGCACCACGCCCACAGGTGCGGGGTTTTGCCGCCTTTCTTTTTTACCTGGTGATAGAAAAGTATTTATTGATACTCCCGTATATGCCGGGGCCGACACCAGTTCAACAACTGCGGCGGGGCTTGATTGGGATGCCGTTGCTGTGTTTCCGGTTAAAATTCCGCAGGGTGGTGAAAGTGCGGCGTATACTTCATTTGGTAATGGCCTCGCACAGCCTGTTTTTAAAAGCATCGATATTTCAAATCCAGCAGAGATCAGCATACCAGATTCGCAAATTTCAGCGGGGCTAGAGAATTATCAAAAATACTGCATGGTCTATGCAGCGCGGAATAAAGCCCAGAATATTTATAAATATGTAACCGATCCCGCCGCCGCCGCAACAGCCTGCCTAACGCCCTCAGAGGTCGTCGGCGCGCTGGCAGGGGCCAAGTGTTTTATCACCACGGCGGCGTTTGGTTCACAGGCAGCCCCAGAGGTTATTATATTCAGAAAATTCAGAAATGAATTTTTACTGTCTAATTTTTTGGGTCAGGCGGTGGTTAAATTTTATTATGCCGTGAGCCCTCCGCTGGCAAATTTTATTGCGGGTAGTGATTATTTAAAAGTAAGCGCTCGTGTGGCGCTTTATCCACTTTTGGTGTTTGCCTACATTTCTTTAAAAATTGGATTTTGTCTGTCGTTGATTTTAATGGGTTTATTATCAATAGTTCTAGCTAAGTTAATTTGCCATTTGAATTCTAAAAAAGCGTTGGTGGTTATTGTTTTATTATTTTTAACACCGCTATTAAGGGCCGAGATTCGTGCCGCAGAAAAAACCACAAGCCATCCTTTAGCGGAAGAAGGCCTAGTTCGAATAAAAAAAGATGGCGCTTATATATATGATACAGAAAGACCTTTAAAAAAAGAATCAAGCCGCATTAGTTTGGGACAGGCAAACCATCCAGAAATTTCTGTGAGCATCGAACAACGAGATATTAATGGCCTACCCACCGGAACTTTTAAAACTTATAATTTTCAAGATTTTTACAACGAAGACTCAGGGCTTATTCTGGGTTATGACTACGAGTGGTTTCCGTATGTTGATAAGGGGCGCTTGGGTTTGCAGGCCGGGTTTTCCGCGATGCTGGTAACGGGCAATGGTAAGTTAAAGGCCACGCCGAATCCGCCCTCGGTAGAAGCTTATACCTTTGCAACAGTTCCCTTAACACTTGGTGCGGTTTACCGGTTAGAGTGGAAAGACAAACAGATCGTAGCTCCGTATGTTGCAGGTGGTGCAACTTATGTGGTGCTGGCAGAAAAGCGTGAAGATCAGTCCATCCCTAAAGTTATTGGCAGTTTTGGTTATTACGCCACTGGCGGCGTTCTTTTTAATATTGGCGCTCTTGATCGCGACACAAGTTTTCAATTAGATAGTGAATATGGAATTGGCAATATGTGGCTGGCGTTAGAGTTTCGTGTTGTAGAAGTGAATGTTGACGCTTTTAGTTTTTCTAACAAATATGTTAATGCAGGCATTTCTTTTGATTTTTAAAACTGAGAAGTTACCACTGGTGCCATTGCTTCAGCCTAGTTTGGCGTAAAATATTTTTTTTAAGTTACGAAATTTTGCAATTAATTTAGTTTTCCACAGTCGCCATGTTGGTAACTCTGATGCTGTGCATGTTAAGTAAAAAAATAGTATTTGTATAATTCATAATTATCATTTATCTATGACTGTAAATGAGTTTACTCAGCCCCCCCCTTGAAGCTTTTTGGGCTGTTGTCCGTAAGGGCACAGTTCAAGATGCATCGTTTATACTGGGAATCACGCAAACCGGTGTGACCCAGAGAATTAGATCCTTAGAAAGGCAGTTGAAAACAACGCTTTTTATAAGATCAAGAAAAGGCATGAGGCTCACGACTGAAGGAGAGGCGCTGCTTCAGTTTGTTAAAAGTTCTTTAGATATAGAGGGAGTGGCCCTTTCAAAGATTCAAAGGGCAGCAAAAGATAGCATCATTGAAGTTGGCATCTCGGGACCATCAAGTATTTTGCGATCAAGGGTCATTCCTAATTTAATCGGTCTAAAGACTAATTTCCCACTGCTGCACTTTCGTTTTGATTTATCGGATACCGAAAGCAACGTGGATAAATTAAAAACGGGCTTTTGTGATTTTGCCATACTTGAGCATCATCATGTTACCCGCGAAATGGATTCTAAAATTATTAAGGCCGAAAGATATCTTCTTTATGGCCCAGCCTCATGGAAGAGGCGCTTATTTACAGAAATACTTAAAACTGAATCCATTATTGATTTTAATCCATCTGACAATATGACGTTTAATTTTCTTGATAAATACAAACTTAAGAATTTAGTAAAAAAAGAACGCCACTTTGCTAACAATACCGATGCCTTGACTTCGATGATTATAAACGGATTAGGTTTTTCGGTTTTAGCAGAAGAATATGCGGCGGCATTTGTAAAACGCGGTGAACTTATAAAATTAAATGCAGATTTTTTTTATGATTACAAAATAGCGCTCGTTTGGTACCCGCGCCACGAAAAGCCTGAGTACTTTCAGGCGATCATTAAAGCGTTAGTTTAATGCTATGAAATTACTTGAAAAAACAAGTTTTAAGAAGCCCCGGCCCTTTCAGAGACAACCCCTAGCCTTAAGTATTTGTTAACAGGTATCTTTTTTATATTACAAAGTGTAACATTTTTAAATGATCCAAAACCGCCTAGAAAAAAATTTAAAAAAACTACAGGCCTGGGCGGAAAAAAACCAGATTGAGGCCTACCGGCTTTATGATCGCGATATTCCAGAATTTCCTTTTATCGTTGATCGCTATAAAAAATATTTTGTAGTTTATGACAAGTCGGAACTGATTGACGAAGATAAAGTACATCTGCCCTTGTTACTTGAAGCCTTAAAAAAAATATTCAATATTCAGACTTCAGAAATTATTGTTAAAAAGAGACAAAAACAAAAAGGTAAGCAAAAAGGATCAGTGCAGTACCAAAAGCTCGATCAAAAAAATGAAAAAATTATTGTAAAAGAAAACGGCGTCGAACTTTATGTAAATTTATGGGATTATTTAGACACGGGGCTATTTTTAGATCACCGGCCGATGCGTTACCAATTTTTAAAAAACACCAAGGGTAAATTTTTAAATTTATTTTGCTACACCGCCAGTGCTTCGGTCATGGCGGCCCTATCAGGCGCCACCACCTACAGTGTAGATATGTCCAAAAATTATTTAGATTGGGCGCAGGAAAATTTTAAATTAAATAAGCTCTCCGCTAAAAAAAACTTTTTTTTTGAAGCAGACGTTCTGCAATTTATAGCTGATGCGCCTCAGCAGTCTGAATTTATCGCCAGCTTTAGTACTATTTTTTTGGATCCGCCAACTTTTTCTAATTCAAAAAGTATGAAAACAGATTTTGATGTAGAAAGAGACCAAAATCAGCTGATTACATGCGTGATGAAGCTACTTGAGGCTAATGGAACCTTATATTTTTCTAATAATAAGCGTGATTTCAAGCTTTCTACTGAAATTTCAAAAAAATTTAAGGTTAAAAATATTACCAAAGACAGTATACCCATTGATTTTCATGATCAAAAAATTCACCACTGCTATGAGATCAAATACAATCGTTAATATCACTTTGAGCTGTGCACTTTGTTGGCAAATAAATTTTTTAAAATTAACAACATTTTTTGCAAAAAAATGTTGCTCCTGGCCGGTATAGGCCCTATTTTGACAGCTTGCTAAAAATCACTTTGGCTCAAATTACTTAAAGGTCGTGAAATGAAAGCATTAGGTCGCCACATTCTAGTTGAATTTTTAAACTGTAAGGCAGATGTTTTAAACGATGTGACCGCTATTGAAAATGCAATGGTTGACGCCGCAAAAATTGCGGGCGCCACCGTGATCAATTCAACCTTTCACCATTTTTCACCTTATGGTGTTTCTGGTGTGGTGGTGATTCAAGAAAGCCACTTAGCTATTCATACTTGGCCTGAGTACCGTTACGCGGCTGTTGATTTGTTTACTTGTGGCGATACCGTGGACCCGTGGGTTTCATTTGAACACTTGAAAAAAGTTTTTGAAGCTTCTTACTCCGCTCTTGAAATGAACCGTGGTGCGACTCACGTTTTAAAAAAAGGCAATGAAATTAAAGTAAAACCACACGATACCGAAAACTATGACCCTAAAAATGGCTACAAAATCAATCGTAACGTCTGGTTTACCGATAAAGATGACAATCAGGCACTTTCGCTTAGGTACACAGGTGAAGTTTTATTTGATGAGCGAAACGAATTTCAGCGGGTTCGAGTTTTAGATTCTATTGCATACGGAAAAATGCTGACTATTGACGATATGGTAATGTGCACCGAGCGCGATGAGTATCACTATCACGAAATGATCACTCATCCGGCAATGCAGGCTTTTGAATCCATCAGCGGCGTGACCGCCAAAAATGTACTGGTAATAGGAGGGGGCGATGGTGGCACGATACGCGAAATTTGTAAGTACTCAGGTCTTGAAAAAGTCACGATGGTTGAAATTGACGAAGCCGTGGTGCGCGCTTGCAAACAGCATCTTCCGTTAATTGCGCGCGAGTTTTCTAACCCCAAAGTTAATTTAATTATTGGCGACGGCATTAAATTTATTTCAGAATCAGCAGCTGATGTTTTTGACGTTATTATTGTTGATGGCTCAGATCCTGCGGGGCCCGCCGAAGGTTTGTTTACCCAAGATTTTTACAGTCATTGTAAAAAAGCCTTAAAACACAATGGAGTTTTAGTTACACAGGGTGAATCCCCGATGTTTCATTCAGAAACTTTTATTGAGCTGAATAAGTGCTTAAAACAGGTTTTTTCAAATAACCAAATTCACACCATGCTATTTTATGCACCCACTTACCCCTCAGGTATGTGGAGCCTGCAAATGGCGATTAAAGGCCAATATCACCCCGTTACAGACTTTAAAAAAGAGGCTGCTGCTGCGTTTAGTAAAAGCAAAGAGCTGCGTTATTACAATGAAGATCTGCATATCGCCACTTTTGCGTTGCCAACGTTTGTAAAAAAGATGTTAAATTAACACCCGAGGTGCATCATGTATAATTTACCCGCATTACCCTACACTAAAAACGCGCTGGCGCCATTTTTAAATGAAGAGCAAATGACCTACCATTACGATAAACACCATAAGACCTATGTTGATAATTTAAATAAAATACTTGAAACCGATAAGTCATTTGCCGGTAAATCTTTAGAGGAAATAATCCTCTCATCAAGCGGCAGTATTTTTAACAATGCAGCGCAAATCTGGAACCATACTTTTTACTGGTCTTGCCTGACGCCCTTGGCCAAAAGCACAGCTCCAAGTGCCGCCTTAACTGAGGCAATTACGCGTGATTTTGGAAGTCTTGTAGAACTAAAAGCCAAATTTATAGATGGCGGTCTTAAGACCTTCGGATCTGGGTGGATCTGGCTTTGTGTAGATTCCGCTGGAAAGCTTACTTTGGTTTCTACCTCTAATGCCGCCGTGCCTTTTACCAATAAGGGGCCAGTTCCGCTTTTGACGGCAGATGTCTGGGAACACGCTTATTATATTGATTACCGCAACTTACGCGCCAAGTATTTAGAAACATTCTGGAATTACATCAACTGGGAGTTTGTTTCTAAAAATTTTGAAACTAAAAAAATCGGAAGTCCGGACTTCGGCGGCTAATTCTAATAAAACGGGTGAGGGCTTGGTATTAGTTTTGAATACTTTGTCCCATATGAAAAAAAATAGCTTTCGTTCCAATAAAAAATACTTTCATGTTTCCTTGCAATATCAAACCGCCGGACTATTAAAAAATTTAGACTGGGTTTTTATTCAAAAAAATGTAAACGATATGGCCCACATTTACGAGATCGAAATTCAAGCTTTGGTAATGATGGACACTCATCTTCATATTTTAATCTCCAACTTTGAAAATAAAGAAAATTTTTTCTGTGAAAATCTGCAAAATAAAATCTGCAAAACCGATATTTTTGAGAATTTATCAGAACCTATAATGAATTATTCACAGTATTTAAATACCTATAGATATATTTACCGCAACCCGGTCGAAGCGGGACTGTGTAAAAAAGCCGAAGATTACCCCTATTCGTCTTTGTATTGCCTGTTAGGTAAAGGCGCTATGCATTGCGAGGTCTACGATCACCTGAGCTTGATACAGAACCCTTTGCACGTCTTAAAATGGCTGAACCACGATATAGATTATAAAATTTCTCAATTAAAACTTTTACGAGAGGCTAGTTTACGCTAGGCGCATGGCAAGGCGAGTGTCTTGACACCCCAGTTAATACCTAAGTAACTACCTAAGTAACTAGGGGATATTAAAACTAAGCTGCACAAACTCGACCAACGTCCATTCAGAAGTTATTAAAATATAACGATAATAATGTATGGTTTCACTCTGGATCACAATCGGATTAATAATATCAGCGACTTCTGTTGCCGCCCTGGGTGCTTATTTTTCTATCGTGGGAATAGGCGCTTTATTTTCAGGAGCCCTGCTGGCGGTTTGCCTGATGGCAGGGGCCCTTGAATTTTCTAAATTCACCTTAGCGGCTTATTTACATCAAGTTTGGCACAATCTAAATAAAATTTACAGAGGTTATTTGGTTTTTGCGGTGGCCGTTTTAAGTCTTATTACGAGCTTAGGAATTTTCGGTTTTCTTTCAGAATCTTACCAATCGGCTTCTATGGTGTTAGAGGCCGAAAATATAAAATTAGCCAATGTTAAAAATCAGCAGCAAATGATAACTTCTGAAATTGCACGTTTGAATCGATCAATTGATGAAATACCGGCAAGTCGGGTAAGTCGCAGATTAAAAGCGCGAGCAGAAGTTGAACCTACTATTATTGAATTAAATAAAAAATTTGAAACGACCACCGCCGTTGTAACTGCGGCCAATTTAACTATTTTAGATGTTAAGAAAAAAGTTGGACCCTTAATTTATATTTCGCAGATGTTCAATATGAATATTGATACAGTTGTAAAGTATTTAATATTAATTTTAGTCAGTGTATTTGACCCGCTAGCCATCTGTTTAGTTATAGCCTCTACTCATGCCATTGAATCGCGCCGCCAGAAGGCATCACAAAAGCCAGTCGCTGTTGCACCCATTTCAGAATCCGAGGTCACACTGGCGCCGGATGAGGTGGTTGTTCAAATGAATTTTAAAGACGAACACGAAGATAAAAAAGCGGTTTGATATGAAAATCGTTCGTTTTTTAGAACGAGAAAAAGTTATTAGATTTTTTGGATTGGCCCTAATGGTGGCGCCTTTTATCAATTTAATTTTGCATGTCTGGGTTTTAAAAATACAAAATAAAGTGTTGTGGTCGCAGGTTAATGTTATGGCTTTTTTAAAAAGCGGCAACTCCATCAGTTATCTTTTGGCAGTTTGCAGTATTGTTATCGGTTTTAAAATGCTCAGTGGCTCTACCAAAACCTGGCGTTATGTTTTGGTGTTAATCGGGGCGCATTTATTAATACAAATTATTAATGTTAATAATAAGGCGTGGCAGGGGCCACTGGCCTGGCCCTCATTTATATTAAACGCGGTGCTGTTCTTTTTTATTGTGGATCAATTGGTTTGGAAAATTAAAGTAGAAGCCGCAACTCCAGCATTGCTAAAAAATGAATCTGAGGTGTTGCCTGTTGCAATATTTAAAAATAGACAAGTTGTTAATCTTAAATCCTTCCGTAAAATTTTATTTAGTTTCGGTAGCACCAAACCTTGGGGCGAGCTTAAAACTTTATCCAGTGAAGAACTCAGTGTGAAAAGTTTTTCGCAAGTGCCTGAGAATATTGAAAACCAAATTATTCAGATTAATTTTTCAAAAGAGGTTATTGTTGAAATACAATTCAGCCATAAAGAAAATGAAATGTATTATTTCAAGCCCTTAAACATGCAAAAAGACGGAATTGAGCGCTTGAATTTATGGCTTAAGAAAATTGCCGTATGAGCAAAGAAAACCATCCAAAAAGTTATCCAGAAAGCTATCCAGAAAACTATAATTTTAAGCCTATAGGGTTTTTAAAATCATGTTATCCAGATAAATTTGGCGTACCTAGGCAGTCGGGATTAGTTAAAAAAGCCTATTCTGAATTAATAATCAAAGCGGAGTTTCAGCCCGAATTATCACTTCAAGGTTTAGAAGGTTATTCGCATATTTGGGTGCAGTTTATATTTCATTTAAACGCTTCTAAAAAATTTCATGCTAAAGTTCACCCGCCAAGACTTGACGGCGAAACCATTGGAATTTTTGCAACGCGGTCACCGCATCGTCCAAACCCAATAGGACTTTCATTAGTTGAGTTAATTGAGCTTAAGAATAACGCGCTAATTTTAGGCGGCGCAGACCTGGTTGATGGCACACCCGTATTAGATATTAAACCCTATTTGCCGCTTATTGAAAGTATAGCTAGTGCCCGTGGGGGTTGGCCCGAGCAAGTACAAAAAGACGAAATCAAAGTTGAATTTACACCCGCAGCTATGGAAATTTTGCATAGCTGGAGCAAAAAATCAGGTCAAACCGAGCTTTTGGAGGTGATTATTGACGTACTGAAGCAGGATCCTCGTCCGGTTGTGTATAAAGGATTTGAATCTGTAGAGTCTCCATATCGAAATAAACACGCTTTTAGGTTATATGATGGTGATATTCACTTTGAATTCATATCTAAAAATCAAGTTTTAGTCTTTGATATTTTGTATTAATTTCGATAAAAGAAGCATTTAGTAAAACCTGACAACAATTAACCAGTACAACTAAATTAGTATTAGGAGTCTAAAATGCAAACCACAAATCAGTCAGTTTCAAGCTTAAGAAAAGTTCCAACTTTGAGCTTAGGCTCGTACTTGCATGGCTCGGAGGCTGATAAAATAAAATTTATTGAGCAATTATTTTATGGAATCAAAGATTACGGTTTTATTATTTTAAAAGATCATAATGTATCTAAAGAATTGCTGGCGCAAGCTTATCAGGCGTTAGAGAAACTATATAAACTTTCAGAAGCACAAAAAATTTCGTATATATCAGAACTGGGCGGTGGCCAGCGCGGGTATACCGCCTTTGGTAAAGAGCATGCCAAGGGCTCTTCAGTTATGGATTTAAAAGAATTTTGGCATGTCGGGCGCGAAGTTCCTGAGGGGCATGCTTTTTCTAAGTATTATCCAAAGAATATTTGGCCAAATGATACGTTACCAGAATTTAGAAGTATCTTTGAAAAACTGTATGCACAGCTGGAGCTAGCGGGGATTCAAATGATGGAGGCGCTCACTTATCCATTACAGGTTGAAAAAGATTTTTTTAAAAAAATGGTGGTTGAAGGTAATTCAATATTGCGCTTGTTGCATTACCCGCCAATTCCTGAAGGCATTGATCCCCGCTGTATTCGCGCCGCCGCCCATGAAGATATTAATTTTATTACCATACTGCCCGCCGCGACGACCTCGGGCTTGCAATTAAAAGATCGTGATGGCACTTGGTTAGATATCGAAAGTGATTATGGCTCTTTAATTGTAGATGCCGGAGACATGCTGGCCAGAATCACTAATGACGTCATTCCATCGACCACTCACAGAGTTATTAACCCGCAAGATGGTACCAATACCTCAAGGTACTCAATGCCATTTTTTATGCACCCTCACCCGGAATCAATGCTAAGTTGTCTGCCTTCGTGTCGTGGTGAAAGTGCCAAGCACCCAGATATTACGGCGCATGAGTTTTTAATGCAGAGATTAAAAGAAATCGGTTTAGTTAAGTAACCAGATGAACACTAAATATATAATAGCGATATTTGCCACAGTGTTAGTAATGTGTTTTTTATTTTTTAAAGATAAAAAAGAAAGCATTCAGCAAGCTGAAGAAAATGAAATCGAAGACGCGAGCGCAGCCGAAGCTAAAATAGCAGCTAAAACGGCTTACCAAGCGGTAACAGTTGCTAAACCAGCGGTAGGCATTGGTGCAAGCGTGGCGCCTGTGGTGGCAGCGCCGGAGGTGCCCCAAGTCAGTGATAAAGTTATGCAGCAGTTTTCTGTCCATTTAAAAATGATGACAAAGTGTTTAGATTTTCCGGCAGAACAAGGGATTAATGATAAAACTGTACCCAGCTTAGAAAATCTGCAAGCCATCTTACGGGCGACTTTGGGTGAAGTCGTAGTGCAGATGGATGATTGGACTCAAACAGAATTTGTAGACCTGGGTGGTGTTCGCAAAAGAGTGCGTGTAGATTACGATTACCCGGAGGGTGCAATTCCTGTTCGGCGACTTTCGATGTATCAAGTTAATTCTTATAATATGCCAGAGATCATCAGCCTTTCGGCTGACGAAGCAAACAATCCGAACGTGGCCTATATAGCCTCGCTGACCGAGGGCCAAAACCTGACTTATACTGAAAACGGCGCCAGGGCTTATTTTACAGAGGGCGAAGAGCTGGTGCTTGCAAGTAAAAATGGCTTACTACAAAGCTTTAGCATTAATAAAGCAGATCGCGCTTTTAATTGTTTTAATTTAGCGGATGAGGGCTCAACCTGTAATTGTCAGTAGTTTTGTTGTTCCATAGCCACGCTATCAGTTGCGCGCGCCTTTTTAAAGATGGCTTTCAGGGGCAGATGATCTGAGCTTTTAATATTAAGCAGCAATTCAACGCTAATAAGCTTAAGCCCACGAGTATAGATGTGATCCAGTTTTAAATTTCTATTGTCATTACTGGGTATTAACTGAACTAAACCTAATGCTTTAGTTTTAATATCAAGGTGATTTTTGCGGCCACTAGACCAGGTGTTGAAGTCTCCAGCCCAGATTACTGGCCCTTTTAATTGAGAAATAAATTCAGAGAGGTGGCTGATTTGACGTTCAAACTTAGAGCCTGTATTAAAATTTAGGCCATGTGTATTGATGATGTGCACTTTGCCGATTTCAGGAATTTCAACTGTGGAGTAACCTGAAACTTTTGGTGTTGCGGTGAAGGGCTCATTGTCTGGAGACACAAGAGTTACGTTATTCTCTAATAAATAACGTGAGGCACTCATAACTCCGGTGGCTTGGTTTTTTGAATCACAAAAACTTTTGTTAAAACTAAACGAGAAATCAAACTTGCTGCTAAAAGTATTTTGTAAATCGGTGTTGTGCATGGCCTCTTGAATTAAAATAAGGTCAGATTCCTGACTGAGCTGGACTAAATCAGGCATAAAATTAGTATCATTCAACTTTTGTGCGTTCCAGGTAATCAGCGTAAATTCGTCTGAGGCCCGAATTTTTAATAAATGAGCAAACGAAAGTTGATTGCGTTGATTTTTTTCACATAGTAGAGACTGACTGGCTAACGTGGATATTGCGGTTACTAGAAAAATTAATACAAGGAGAGCTTTGTTAATTAAATTTGTCATGGTGTACACCTTTGTGCAGAGGTTCAGTTTTTTTATACCGGATTATATTAAATTATATATATTAAATTATATATAATTAAATTATATATATTAAATTAAACATGAAGAATTTACATATTGTTTATCGAAGCTACAATTTTTTCAGTTAATTGTTTGAAGTCACTATAGGCACTGCGTACTGCACCCAAATGTGCACCACTTGCCCCAATTTTCACTTAATTTATCTTCAAACATTGAAAGTTCAAGATCTCCAGCTAACAATCCAATATTATCAGTGATGCTGTGAACAGTAGCAGCTTTAATATCACCAAGCCCCTTGTCTAGAGGCTTTACCGCTTCTAAAATTGTAGGTCTTGAAAATTCATTGTCATAAATCTCGGCCAATCTATCATCGTTTAAAAACATAGATGTTAAATTGGCTTGAGGATCTAAATCCACGGCTAGGCATTTATATCCAAGTTCCGCAAGCATATATGTAAAATGGTAAACCAAAGTTGTTTTACCAACTCCGCCTTTATTATTAAAAAATGCTATTGTTTTTATGTTTCCTTTTTATACACAATAACACCAAAACTTGTTGCTTGGTCATATGTAAATAATGGTTCTGGATTGCCATTTTTTAAAAGAGCCGCTTTTGCTCTTTTAATTCCAATGTTAAAACTATTTATAAATCCTAAATTTTTTGCCGCTTCGGCTAATGTTGGATTTCGGTAATCATTTTTATTTGGAAAATTCTCAGGTCTGGCATCACCAAACAAACCACCAGGGTTAATTATTTCTATTCGGTTACTAAATTCATAAAATTTGATTGCAGCATTCGATTGGTAATCTTTATGTATTATAGCACTGTAGAGCAACTCTTGAATAGCTGATGCTGGGTAGGAAGACGTGTACTCCTCTCCTAGCTTATATTGAACTTTTTTTACAATTTGAGATTTTATAAAATCATCTATAACCCTCATTTGGGTTGTCAAGTCACCATTAAATTTAACTTCATAATCGAAATCACTGACTTCATCTTGACCGATAAAACGAACATATTGTATTGCGGCACCAGATATAAAATAGAGTGGATTTTTTCCAAACATTAATATTCCGGCATAGGTTGGACAATCAGCCTTTAAATCATAAAATTTTAAAGAAGAGAGTTGTTCTTTTATTTCACGCCCGTTGCTTATTAAAGTTTCTTCATCAATTGCAGTTGGCAAATAGGTGATTTTAAAAATATCCACACTCAGGTCGCTAAGCTGGCTTCCCATGCAAGGTTGGGTATCAAAAGATCTTGCAAAAGTTGATCGTTTCTCGCTTAACCTTCTTTCTTCTGTTTCATTTGCATAAGCTTTTCTTGCTCCAATTCTGACACAAACTTTTCCTTTATAGCGAACTGGGGGTACGGACGAGGGCTGCACCTCGACAACAGCAATATCACCTGTGGGGTAAGTAAATTTTGTTACCACCATTGATGGAGGCGGAACAATGCGGCCATCTGTTCTAAAACTCATAAGTGTTTGGAGCAGGTTTTCATTTATAGTTGTTTTATTTAAACTACCATCATCATTTACGCCAATGAGTAAGTATCCCGGTAAATTATTTGCTGCCATATCATTGCTAAAAGCGCATATGGCTTCCCCAAATTTATCCGCATCAGTTTTTGAAACAGTCTTCTCAATTCGGTCAGTCTCTGAGGTGGTTAATATTTTTGTTAATTCGTCTTGTGTAATCATATTGCAAACCGCGCCAAAGATTCGGTTAAAGACGTAATCTGTTCTTTAGATTGCTGGAGTAAAATGCGGTCAGCTGTAATAACTTCAGGATCGGCATTTTGCACAAATTTTTCATTCGAAAGTTTTCCGGTTAATAAGCCAAGGTCTTTTTTAAGTTTTTCAATGGTTTTTTGAATGCGCTTAATTTCTTCATTAAAATCCACTAAGCCCTCAAGAGGAATAATCACCTTTATGCGAGTATTGCCTATTACAATCGGTGTTACAGCACACTTCATCAAATTACCATCTTCACCGATTTCCATCGTTTCAAGTCGCCCTAAAGTCATAATGGCGGCGCGATTATGACTTAAAACTTTTTGTGCCTCGACTTCGGTGATACCCAAGCGAATTTTTAATTTAATCGCGGGGCTAATGCGGTTTTCACCGCGAATATTACGAACAGCGGTGATTACCTCTTTGGTGATATCCACTTGCAATTCGGCTTCACGGCTGGCAAAAGCTAAAAAGTCTTTATCATTTTCAATTGTGGGGTAAGCATCAACAATACAGGCTTCAGACTTAATTGGTAAATTTGCATAAATTTCTTCTGTTAAAAACGGGCAGAAGGGATGTAGCAGTCGGGTGATGCGGTTTAAGACCTGCGCCATAACCAACTGGGTGGCATGTTTTTCTGCGGGTGAAGCGGAAGTCATAATCGGCTTAGTAAACTCAATATACCAATCGCAAAACTGATTCCAGATAAACTGGTACAGAGTGGTGGCTGCATCTGAAAATTTTTCATTTTCAAGAGCTTCGTGAACCTTTTTTTCAGTTTCAGCTAATTTTGTGATAATCCATTGATCAAAAACCGACAGGTCTGCCTTTAAAGGCAGGGCTTTAGTTTGTTCAGCTGGAATTTTAAAGTCATGTAGATTAGATAAAACAAAGCGTGAGGCATTCCAGACTTTATTCATAAAATTTCTGTAGCCTTCAACGCGCTGTTCGTTGAATTTAAAATCTTTTCCAGAAAATAAATGTGCTAAAAAACTAAATCTTAAGGCATCCGCACCGTATTTTTCGATCATTTCAATGGGATCCACCGAATTACCTAGTGATTTAGACATTTTGCGCCCTTGGCTGTCGCGGACTAAACCATGAATATAAACGTTGCGAAATGGCACATCTTTTTTAAATTCAAGGCCCATCATAATCATGCGCGCCACCCAAAAGAAAATAATATCGTGGCCAGTCACCAAATAATTTGTAGGGTAAAATGTTTTTTGAGTTTCAGTAGAATGTACATCTTCAGCCGGCCAACCCATGGTAGAAAAAGCCCACAATGCCGAGCTAAACCAAGTGTCCAGAACGTCTTCTTCTTGTTTTATTTTAGCACTTTCACAGTGGGTGCATTTTTCAGGTGTGCCCAAGCTTACCGTATATTTTTCGCAATCGGCGCAAGACCATGCCGGAATTTGGTGCCCCCACCAAAGCTGGCGCGAAATACACCAGTCTTCGATTATATTCATCCAGTGTAGATATACTTTGGTCCACGATTCAGGTTCAAAGCGCAAGGTGCCTGACTCAACCACGCGTCTTGCGGGCACAGCTAAGTTTTCCATCTTCATAAACCACTGCTCAGACAGAAACGGTTCAACGGCAGCGCCCGAGCGCGAGCAGTGACCTACGGAATGCATATGGGGTTCTTCTTTAACTAGCAGATTTAGTACTTTTAAATCGTCAACAATTTTTTTGCGCGCGTCAATAATTTTTAAACCTTGATAAGCACCAGCATTTTCATTCAGTTCGCATTTTTTAGTTAATATATTGATAAATTCCAGCTTGTGGGATTTACCGATTTTATAGTCATTAAAATCATGGGCCGGAGTTATTTTCACCACGCCCGAACCAAAAGTCATATCAACATAGGGGTCTGCGATAATTTTAATTTTGCGGTTGATAAGCGGAATCGTTACCGTTAAGCCAATTAAATTTTTATAACGTTCATCTTCAGGATGAACACAAAGGGCGGTGTCTCCGAGCATTGTTTCGGGGCGGGTGGTGACAACCGTTAGAAAGTCACTTGAGCCATCGATCGGGTAATTGATATGGTACATCGTGCCTTTAACTTGCTGGTGCTCGACCTCAAGATCTGATATAGCGGTTTCAAGCGGGCCGCTCCAGTTAACAAGCTTCAATCCTTTATAAATAGCTTCTTTGTTGTAAAGTGTGACAAATGCTTTTTTTACCGCATCTGAAACGCCTTCATCTAAAGTAAAAGTAGCGCGCTCCCAGTCACATGAATCACCAAGTCTGCGCATTTGATTATAAATACGGTCGCCGTATTCTGATTTCCATTTCCAGATTTCATTGACAAATTTTTCACGACCCAATTGCTGACGCGTGATATTTTTTTTCTTTAATTCTTTTTCAACTACAGATTGTGTGGCAATACCAGCATGATCAGCGCCGGGTAACCACAGGGTGTTAAAGCCGCTCATGCGCTTCCAACGTATCAGTAAATCTTGAATGGTGTGATCAAGCGCGTGCCCAAGGTGTAAAAATCCGGTAACATTTGGGGGTGGTAAAATAATCGAAAACGGTGGCTTGGTAGATAGATCCTGAGCTTTGAAATAGCCGGAATTTTCCCACCATTTATAGATTTTAGATTCAACGTCCTGCGGATTGTAACGATCTGCTAAAGTGTTCATGTTTAGCAGCCTATCAGCTTTGATTACGCTCCGTCACCATTTGCTGATAGCCGCCATCAATAACATAGACGTTTGTATAAGCCAGTTTTTCCAAATTTTCAGCTAACTGCAGAGATACTGAGCCTTCGTCGCATAATAAAACAATTGCATAATTTTTGGGTGCTGTTTTTTCGGTTAAAACTGCGATCAGTTGATTTTCTTTCAACATAATTTCATAGGTTTCAACATGCATTTTACTTACGCTACTGTACCAACTCAAAAGGCTTTCACTCATGTTAAAAAATAAAAAAGGTACTCGGTTATTGATCAGATTATCAAGCTGATAAAAATTTATTTTAAGAGTATTTTTGCCAGTGGGTTTACTGGTTATTTTACTGGTTATTTTACTTTGCACGAGGAAGATCCTTTTCTGGAGGCGCTTTCGGTGCAAGAATTTTTTTTCCGGTGTCTGGAATTTCATTAAATATGGTGATCACCACAAAAAGTGCGATCATGGTCATAGCAGCGGATAAAATAAATGGAGATTCAATTGTTAGCGAGCCAAAAAGCATGCCGCCAAGTGCGGGGCCAATAATTCTTCCCAGCGAAGACATCCCCTGCGTAGTGCCCATTGCGGTCCCCTGTTCGTTGGGGTCTGTTAAAAGCGAAATGGCCCCCAGTGTCGCGGGGCTTACAAAACCTATACCCAGTGCCAGCAGAGTTTGGGCAACAGCTAGTACATAAATTGACTTAGAAATCGCTATTAATGATAAACCCATGGTCATTAAAATAAGGCCGCTTCTTAATACTTGTTTTTCACCTAACTTAGGAATGAGTTTGCGTACTAAATAGCCTTGTGTGAATACGATCATTAAACCTATGTAGGCAAAACCAAAACTAACTTCTTTAATGCCCCAATTAAATTTTTCTTTAGTGTACAAAACCAAAGTGGCTTCCATAGATGACATAGCAAGAGAAGCCAGAAAAAAAACAAAAATTAAAGGGCCAACGGTGGGGATTTTAAAATATTTAATAATCTGCGTAAAGCGTTTAGGCTTTTGAGCGCTTATATTTTTTTTAATGAGAGTTTCTTTTAAGTATTTTGTAGCGAATACAAAGGTGACAAGACAGAGTGCGGCCACCCAGTAGGAGCTAAAGCTGGTTTTAAAATAGGGGTCAACTGAAAGGTACTCTGCCCAGATGGTTAATCCGCCACCTATGGCGGGTCCAAATAAAAAACCCAAACCAAAGGCGGCGCCAATTAAAGCCATGCCTTTTGAGCGCTCATTCGGTGGTGTGATGTCTGAAATGTACGCCGATGCGGTTGATATTGAGGCCCCAAAAAATCCCGAAAACATTCTTGCAACAAATAAGAGTTCAATTGATCTAGCCTGCGCAAAAAGCAGGTAAGAAAAAACCTCGCCCAGAAGACAAATTAGTAAAATAGGCCGACGCCCGTATTTATCGCTTAGGCTTCCCCAAAACGGAGAAAAAACAAACTGCATGAGTGAGTAAACAGAAAGCAATAAGCCGGCTTGAAAAGCCGAAGCCCCCAACTGCACACTTAAAATTGGAATAATAGGGATAACTATTCCAAAACCTAATAAATAAATAAAGACAGTGACAAAAATAATGACTAGGGATTTTTTTTCGGTGGGTATATTCAACATAACTCGACTTTCATCTGCTGCAATTTCATTTCAACTTAGATATGATAAAAAGGCTATGAAAAAAAAGGTAATATTATTAATTAGTCTTGTCGCTACTTTAATGCCTAATCTTGGTAAAACGACAGAAATTTATAAAGTATTTGAATCCGGTCGATTTGATTTGTATTTAAACGCCAGATATTTTAAAACTGTAGCAAATTTTGAGGCTAACGGCGAGAAAAAAAGCCTACCTAATAATTCTTATCTGCAAGATATCAGCTTAATTAGCACCGCACGCTATCTATTTTTGAATAGCACGGGAGTTTACAGCGGGCTAAGCTTTAATAATCTTGAAAGTAATAACGGAACCACCAACAGGACGAACTCGATTTTAACCAATTTTTTTCTGGGGATTGATTATCAGTTTTTTCAATCTAAGAAATGGTCGCTGTACACTGATATTGCCTATGCGTTTTCAAATGAAAAAATTGATTTAAAGGGAGATTCCGCACTGGCCTCAAGTGGAGCCAGTGAATTGAAGGCCCAGTTGGTGAATGTTCTTAAATTGCACAGCTTTCGCAGTTTTGTAAAAGTGGGTTACAATCACCGCACCGAGGGACTTTCGTCGCTAGTTTTATATGGTGCAGGCAGTGAATACATATTAGGTACTTCGGCGATTGGTATTGAGCTTGAAGGAGGGACTTCCGTTAAAGATGACGAACTGACAAAGACCGCACAGGTGCGAGAAACACTCACAACCCGCGTAAATGCTGGCAGTAAAAAACATTTTTCAATTAATCCGAATTCGCTTGAAGCTCAGCTGTATTACTCTTATGCGTTTGATTCTAATTTTGTTATTAAACTAAATGCTGGGGCCACAGTGGTAGGTTCAAATTCAGCAGATGGCTATTTTGCAGGACTGTTATTAAATTTGAGGTTTGGTGGAACGAGTTCCGTTCACAAACAGCATTCAAAAAAAGTTTTAAACAACTCTTCCCTGCCTGATAATGAGCCTGGTTTTAAAGTTGAAACCGAGGATGGCGTAAATCAGGACCTTTTTAAATCGGCTGAGCCTATAAAGCCTAAGAAATAAAATATTATAATATCATGTGGTTGGCGTATGACAAGTAGATTTTTTAAAGCTTATGTCATATCCATATTAGGCAAAGACATCTTTGGCATAAACTGCTGACCCTGATCAAGCAAAGATAAATGTGCCTGCACCATGGCTTTGAGGTTGGCTTCAAACTGCATGCGCGTTTTTTTCAAGTCGGCAATTTCTGTGTAAACTTTTTTAAGAGAGTCTTTGGCGTCACGGGTGATCAGTTCAGCTTTTTGATGGGCATCGTTGATAATTAATTTTGATTCACGCTCCGCATCGCCGCGCATTTTTTCAGACATTTGTGAAGCCGAAGAAATTGTGGCCTTTAACATTTGATCGCGATCTTTGTATTCAAGAACAGTCAGTTCTTTTTCTTTTATGGCTTCGCGCAAAGCATTGCGTTCTTGCAAAAGGGCATCAAATTGCGCGGCAATAATTGTTAAAAAATCACTCACTTCATCCTGATCATAGCCCATCATTTTTCGATCAAATGTTTTGTGAGCAATTTCTAATGGATAATGTTTCATAATTGTTCCTCCGTGAACACCTAGTCTTATTACAAAGATAGATCAATTTTGGCAGTTAAGCAACTATTTCTGACTTTTTGAAATTTCTTGCGCGCGCATGGCAGATTTTTCAAAACTGATTCTTAAAGTGCGCTCAATTTCAAGCTCTCGCATTGAGTTCAGACCGGCGGCCGTTACCCCTTTTTTAGACGCTACTCTTGACTGTAATTCTTCTATTTCAATTCCCGTGGATTGTGCGGCTAACATGGCCGCACCTAGAAAAGTTTCAATGGTCATCTTGCGGGCTATTTCAGATGTAAACCCACGCTCTTCAATCCAATCTTGCCAGTACATCATCATTTCAAAAATAAATCCGGTGCCACTCGAACATGAAACCATTAAGGCATCAAATTGGTCTTCGGTATCAACTTGTAAAACATAGCCCAGACTTCCGAATAAGTCCTCCATCAGGCTAGTTACGAAGTCGTCGGTTTCATCTAAACAGATAAAGCCAATAACTCCGCGACTAATTAAAGAGGGAGTGTTTGGCATTAAACGCACAAGGCGCCCTGTTGGTATTTGCTTTTCAAGAGAATCAAATGGAATGCCGGCTGCAAGCGAAATAACAATTTGGTTATCGCTAAATTGTCCACTCAGACCTTCAAGTGCGGCCGAAAAATCTTGAGGTTTAACAGCTAAAATTATCACATCGCATTCAGAGATAATTTGCTGATTGTGAGACCGTGTCTGCACTTGATACTGTTCAGATAGCTTCAGTAGTTTGCCCTCTGTCCGGTTAGATACAAAAATGTGATTTGCTTTAATTTCGCTAGCTTCAACCAAACCCTTAACTAGAGCTTGAGTCATATTACCGGCGCCAATGAAACCGATCTTCATAGACTTTAACATGGGGTTTTTCATAACAGGCCTCATTTCTGTAACATTGTTCTTTCTCCAAATAGCTTCGTACCTATTCTGATCCAAGTGGCCCCCTCGGCAAGTGCAATTTGATAATCAAGACTTGTGCCCATTGAGTATTCGGGTAAATTTAAGTTATCTCCAATATTTTTTAATTCTTTAAAAAAGACTCTATTTTTTTCGGGTTCGTTTTTCAAGGGTGGCATGGTCATAAGGCCAACAATTTTTAGACCACTGAGCCTTTTTAAAAGGGGCCACTCTTTTAAAAAATTTTCTTTGAAATAGCCAAATTTAGTTAGTTCTTTGGCTAAATTGAGCTGAATAAAACATTTTTGAATATGGTTAATTTTAAGCGCGTATTCAGAAATTTTTTCAGCCAGTTCTAGGCTGTCCACTGAGTGAATAAACTCGAAATTTTTTTTTAGCAGTTTGACTTTATTTTTTTGAATGGGGCCAATGAGGTGCCAGCATATATTGTATACAGATAGCTGGTCTATTTTTTTAAGCGCCTCTTGAATATAATTTTCTGCAAAATTGGTTTGACCTTGCATGTAGAGGTCTTTAATTTTTTCAACAGGTTGTAATTTGCTGACGGCCAGAATTTGTTGATTTGAAGAAAGATTATTTAAAATCAAAGTTCTTAGGTTTGTTGGGGTGGTGTTTTCAAAAAATCCCATTGTTTAAGTCTGAATAAGTTTTCAAGAGCTTGCAAGGGAAGTCCGACGACATTATTAAAATCACCACTGAATTTTAGGACGAATTTTCCAGCTAAACCTTGAATGGCATAAGCGCCTGCTTTATCTAAGGGCTCTTTTGTGCGGATGTAGTCATGAATTTCTTGATCACTGATTTTTCGAAAAAAAACCTCAGTTGTTTCAATATGAGACGAGTTTTCATTCGTACAAAGGTCTAGTAAATAGATAGCTGTTTTAACTTGGTGTTGATTTCCTGATAAAAGACTTAAATATTCAAAAGCCATTTTTTCGTTTTCAGGTTTTCCTAATGCCTTCGATTTAAAACAAACCATGGTGTCGGCACTCAGAATAATCGAGTGGTTTAAGTCTAGACCTTTGTCTCGCATTATTTGCGCGGCAGAACAGGCTTTACGCCTAGCAATGTCTATAATTTGTTCATCAAGGCTTAGGTTTTTATTAGGAATTTCCGATACATATACTGGGAATGAGACAAATTGATAACCGGCTTTTATTAGAATTTCTGAACGCCGTGGAGATTGCGATGCAAGAATTAATTTTTTTGCTTGTTTCATCGAAAGACATTTTACTCGAAAAGGAGACTTATGGGTAGCACAATTGGCAGCGCGGAAATGATGCTTTTTGCAGGCCTTGTGATGGCAGGGCTTGCCGTGTATCTTTTTGTATCCTCATTAATGGCGGGGCAACCAGGTGAGTCTCAACTTTCATGGGCCAGTGGTAATGAGCCAATTAGATCCAAAAATGCCGTGATTAATATCTGCCGTCCTATGGTGCATCAGTTCACACTGCAACATGCGCCCAGAATAAAATCTGAAAAGTATCGAAAAAAAATAAGAAAATTAATTAAAACAGGCGGTTTAGCATCTGAGATTAATGAAGATGAATTCATTGGATTGCAGTTATTTTTAGGAGTAGCTTTTCCAATATTTTTATACGTTATGAATTTTTCTTTAGATTTAGGTTTGTCGCCGGTTATGCTTGTAGCGCTTGGATTTATTGGATTTTTTATGCCACAGATGCACTGTAAAGCTACTAAAAAATCGCGGGAGTTGAGTGTCAGGGCAGACATGCCATTTTTTATTGATTTACTGGCGCTTTCAGTTGAAGCCGGCTTAGATTTCTTTGGCGCAATACAAAAAATAGTTGATAAAATTGCAAATTCAGATTCAGTTTTAGCAGCGGAATTTAAAACTGTTTTAAAAGATATTAAAATTGGTTCATCAAAAACGGAAGCTTTAAAAGAAATGGGTGCAAGACTTGATATGCCCGAAGTTACAAGCTTTGTGGCCGTATTAATTGATGCCGAGGCTTCAGGAACCAGCATCTCACAGGTGTTAAAAGACCAGTCGGTGCAAATGCGCTTAGAGCGATTTTTACGGGCCGAAAAAGCGGGGGCGCAGGCTTCACAATTAATTATGTTACCGTTGATGATGTTTATTCTGCCGGCTGTTTTTATAATGGTGTTTGGTCCTGTGGCATTAAAAATGATGAATGGGGGAGCGGGTTAAAAAATGGCTAAACTCTATAAAACTACAGATTCGAATGCCGAATTGTTGATTGATCATCTGGATATTGCAGACAACTTGTGGTCTCGGGGTAAAGGTTTGCTTGGCCGTAAGGCTTTGTCTGAGAACGAAGCCCTTTGGATTAAGCCCGGCAATAATATTCATACTTTTTTTATGAAATTTGCGATTGATTGTCTATTTGTAGATAAAAATTTACAAATCAAAAATTTATCCGAGAATGTGCGACCCTTCAGGTTTGTTGGACCTTTTTGGAAATCACATTCGGTAATCGAAACACAAGCGGGGTTTATTCAATCTAAAAAATTAAAAATAGGGGATCATCTTTATGTGGTCCATTAGGGTTTTATCAGGCCAACAAACGGGGCATATTTATGACCTGAAATTGGGTAAAAATACGTTTGGCCGTGGCGGAGTTAGTGACTTAAAAATTCAATCTTTAGGTATTTCAAAAGAGCATTGTGAAATTCATGTGTATAAAGATAAAATGATGATCGTGGATTTAAAATCGAGCAATGGGACTTTTGTTAACGGTGTTAAAATTCAAAACTCAATTATTCGCATCGGTGATAAAGTAAGCCTTTTTGATGTCATTTTAGATATTATTCCAATGCAAGATACTCGCCCTAAAGGTGTGCCAAAAGCTGTGCAAACAGTGCCAAATCCGCCCGCGCCAGTTAGTCGACGTTCGCAAAATTCAGTAAATTCAGTAAGTTCAGTTCCAAATATGGCGGGAGTTGGGGCTACAAATTATCCTACAGGTTACCCTACAAATTATTCACAATCAGGTAGTGCCGCGCTGCAGATGAGTTATCAACAGGCACAAGCGCCAGCACCTGCGGCCACGCCATCAGTATCGTTTCAGCAAAAAGTAGAAAATTATATTGAAAATGTATTGATGCCGGTGATTTATAAATTGGGGATTATATTTTCCCTTAAGCAAATATTATTAGGATTTATAATTATTTTCATTTTTATGGTGACAATTTTATCTACTATTCCGTTAACGAATATTATAAAAGAATCAAATCTTGACGAAGCCAGTAAACGTGCAAAATCAGTGGCCAAAACCATGGCAAATTATAATTCACAATTGTTACTATCAGGACAGTTGAGTAATTTATCTGTGCAAGAAGCTTTAAAAGAAGAGGGAATCAAAGAAGCCTTTATAATTCAGCAGAGTGATGGTTTAATAGTTGCCCCGCCAGAAAAGGCAGGTCGAGAAGATTCAAATCCGATGGTATTAGTGGCGCGAAGAGAATTGCGTGCTACATTTAAAAAAATCGACTCAAATACAATTGGCGCGTCTTTTCCAATTTCTATTTACGATCCCTCATCGGGAGAGCAAACACCGAAGTATCATGCTATTGTTACGTATGATGTGAGCGCACTTAATTTTGACAATGGACGCGTTATAAGTTTGTTCATGCAATCCTTGGTGATATCCTCAATATTAGGCATGATTCTCTATTTTTTATTTGCGCGACTTATTGAATTTCCGATTAAAAACCTGAATTTGCAGATTAATAAAGCGCTGCTTGAAAAATCAGATCGCGTCGAAGTCGCATTTGATTATCCGATATTCCAACAATTGGTTTTAAATGTGAACACAGTACTTAACAGAGTCTGGAGTGGCGCCCGTGCTAACGATGCGGAAATTAAACCGCAACAGAATAAAGACTTAGAGTTCTCTAATTTAGTGGAGATAATCGCTCACCCCGCAATTGTAATTGATAGCGGACAGCAAGTCATTGCCCTAAATTCAAAATTTGAACAATTAGCGCAAACCAGTGCAGACGTAATTTTAAACCAAAGCTATCAAGTTATAACCGATAATGCTTTGGTGCAAAACATAGAGTCCCTGATTGCCAGGTCAATACAGTCGCCATTTGAAAAACAGATGGATAGGATTCCTTTTTCGCAATTTGAATGCGAAGTGTATTGTCAGGCCTTTTTAAATTTAAACGGAGAGCCTCAATATTTTGTACTGACGCTAGTGCAGGTTATAGAAGTATCGTAATTAATCAATAGGAGTTGTTAATAATGCCCTACGCAGCCGCGCAGTCATCTGAAATCAAAATAAAACTCAGTGTAGTTAAAGGACCACATTTGGGTAAAGTATTTCAGTTAAGCAAATCAATATTTACAATTGGTCGCGGACCTGAAAATGATGTAATTTTAATGAATGACCCACAAATTAGCCGTGCACATGCTCAAATTTCAGTGGTAGATCGTGATTTAGAAATTAGTAATTTAAGTAATAAAAATGCCATTTTTGTTCAGGGCGAAAGCGTGCACAAATGGAAAATTCTTAATAATACAAATTTTACAGTTGGAGATAGTGAAATTTGTGTTGAATACAATTTGGGCCCAGTGGCGGTGGTTACAGTACAAAAACCAAGTAATGTTTTACAACTTAAAGTAAAGGCCACGGCGGCTCAACCGGCGGTCGGCTTGCCGGCAAATAAAAACAGTGTCCCGCTGACGCGTCAACCGCCCGTGATAAATCAACATGTTAAGACGAGGCCAAATCAAAATCTGATGGCTGCGGAGTCAGGGGGGCGGCCTCAGCCTCAACAATTGTCTGGTGCGCAGGGCTCGTCAATGGCGCACCCCAGATTTAAAATTTATTTAGGTCTAGCCATTGTGATTGGTGGGCTGTATTATTATTTTTCAGCGCCAGATAAAAATTCTCGAGCCAAAAAAATAACTTCGACCTTGCGCTATGAGGATGAAATAAACGCAAAAATGACCTCGAAAAGAGAAGTTGATAGAGAGGCCGAACGTGAAGCTCGTTCAAAAGAACGGGCTAAATCACCGCAGGCATTTCGTATTAATGAAAGTTTTGTGCGCGGTATGCGAGACTACCAATTAGGTAACTACATTAGAGCACAAGAGTTTTTTCAGTTAATTTTAAACTTAGACCCAGACCATGCGCTTGCTAAGCGATATCTTTATTTATCAAAAATCAGATTTGACGAGCTTGTCCAAGAAAAATTAATGCTTGGAGAATCTTATTTTAACAAGCATAATTTCAGAATGTGTGAGTCTTTATATCGGCAGGTTACGGATATGTTGAACGGTAAAAATAACGACCAAAAATTTCAATTAGCAAGCAAGAAAGCCAGAGAGTGTGAACTGGCGGCTGAAGGTATACGTTAATGTCGCGCTTGAAAGTTATGCTTCGCGGAGCTTTAATTAGTGAAATTGAATTTAATCCAGAAAAAGAATATATTGGCGGACGCAAAGATGGCTGTGACATCAGATTACAAGCTGAAAAAGGGATATCTCGCGAGCATTTCAAATTAAAATATATCGAAGGTCTTTGGAAGCTTGAGGCGCTCTCAAGATTCGGAGATGTGTTTTCTTTAGGTCAGAAAGTTGAAAATATTAATTTACAGCATGGACAGTCTTTTCTAATTCCACCTTACGAATTTATTTTCTCAGACGTTCCAGATGCAGGTTTGCCGATTTCAGATCAAAAGGCCTCGGCCATTGAATTTGGCGAAAATGAACGAACAGTTATTGGCGCTGTACCGCAAGTGCCTTATATTAAAATGGTGAGTGCTAACGGAGAAGTTCGGGAAATGCTCAGACTTGAGATGGGCGAAGTCTGGGTTTCTGGCCGAGACCCTTCCTGTCAGATTATTATTGCAGATCAGCGGGTGAGTCGGCGGCAATTTGAAATATACAAAGTAAATGGCGCGTATACAATTTTAGATTTGGGTAGTGTTAACGGCACTTTTTTAAATGGTAGCCCGGTCTCTTCTACAGATCCTCAAACGCTGAAAAGTGGAGATGCAATCGGTGTTTTAGATAATACGATGTATTTTGAACTTCATGATCCAAATTTCAAATATAAGGTCGACAGAATTGAAGTCCCTCCTCTGCAAATTGAAGACATTCAAAGTGAAGACGATATTTTCGAATCCTCTCAAGAAGAGATGCCACAGGTTGAAGAGTATGATGTTCAGCAGCAGCTTGTGACGACGGAAGATGCGTTTACTGGAATGTCCGGTATTTCTGGTGGGGAAGGTGCGGCTGGACCAAATCAATATTATGATTTTCAGCCACCTCCAAATTCGACAGCTCCAATTACTGGTCTTGAGAAGTTAAGGCAGAACAAACCACTGCTTTACGGTATTGCCGTGTTCATCTTAGTCGGAGCCTATTTCCTGAATGAATTCTTAAATACATCAGAGCCGCCGGCGCCAACATCCATCGTGGTGGGCGATGACCCTTTTTCTAGATTAACACCAGAACAACAAAAAGACATTGTAGAGTATTATGCTTTGGCCGAACAGATGAGTAATCAACAGAAGTACGATTTAGCTATTGAAAAAATTAAAAAAATTAAAGAAATAATTCCTACCGGGTATAAGGAGAGTGAAAGAATCGAACGCGAGGCACTCCAAAGCGTTCAAGCAATTCAAGAAAGCCAAAGAGACGAAGAGGCCGCAAAAGAAAAAACTGAACGAGCAGTTAAAAATAAAGAAACCATAGCTCAATGTGAAAAACGACTTAACCCAAAAATAACTACTTCTGAAATGAGCGATTGTTTGGCGTCAGTGGCCGCCTTTGATCCAGACAATGCTGATTTAAGTCGAATTATGGCTGAAGCTGGAAAAATTGAAAATGATCGTCAGCAGAAAGCCCTTGAAGTTAAAAACTATGAGCAACAAACTTTGGATTTAAATAAACTATTTACTGAAGCGGAAGCAACGCAGTCCGAGGGTTATGCATTTAAGGCCATAAAAAAATATAAATTGGTAATTAAAGCAGATTTGCCTGATCCTAAAAAATTAAAAAATAAAGCGCAAGAGCGCATTGATTTCATTGAACAGAAAATTAAAGAAAAATCCCAAATCAGCATAAGCTCTGCGGACACCTTATTTAAAGCCGGAAACTTAAAAGAAGCCGTTGTTGTTTTGCGCGAAGCTCAAATTTATGATCCAGATAATAAAATGATAATAAAAAAAATTGAGATGTTCTCACAAGAGCTTAAAAGGCAGGTTCGCGCCATTTATCAAGATTCTATCATTGATGAAAATTATGGGCTAATTGAAAACACTGAAACTAAAGAAGGCGCTAAAGAAAAATGGAAAAAAATAACTGAAATGGATCTTGAAGACGGTGAATATTTTCGCAAAGCGGTGATTAAACTGCACCGATACGGAGTTCAATAGTGAAGTGTAATTCGCGCGCTGCTTATTTTGATCAAAGACTACCCACCACCAGTGTTCTGCGCTTGATGGATGATCAACTTATTATTATTTTAAGAGCCTGGGGCTCCTCTGATTACAGCCTAAAATTTACAGATGAAGTGCAGCATTATTTGTCTTCGACGCAGGCGGATCTTGAAGTTACAACTCCATTTGATTATCGAGAAAACTTAAGCAGTTTAGCTAATAGGACACGTGTTTCAATACTGCTCGCACACGATTTGTTTTATAAAAATGAAAATAAAAATGAATACCTTGTCGGGTTTGAGGCCACAATATTATTTAAGTCAAAAAATGAATTGGCTTGGTCCAGTGTGGGCCGCTTTGCAATTGACAAAATTACAGATCAAAACTTTGTGACTTATCTGAAAAATGGTTCGGATCTTGATACAGAGATCTTACTGCCTGTTCAATTGATTGGAGTTGAGCGGGAGATCGACATCAGCTCGGGCTCTATGTTCGTAAACTCAGACACCAAAATTGCGATTTCCAGCATTTATAAATGTGATTTGCAAGCAAGCGATAGCAAAAATTCTCAAGATTTAATTGATATCAGTTTAGGCCATGGGGCCTATTGGTACACGGTGATCACACAGGAATAATTTGACGCGTTCACTGCGGCACCCCATAATGTAGAAAATCAGGTAAGGAGCCATTATGTTGTCAGAAAAGATATTTATTTTAGCGCAATATGCAGATCAGGTTGTATTGTTTGTGTTGGTGGCAATGAGTATAGTATCGGTCGGTATGATTTTTGAGAGGTACATCTCATTAAAAAAAATTTCTGAAAATAGCACGCAGGTTAGACTAAAAATAAAATCAATATTAAATGACAATAATCTTATGGGTTTTGAGGACTTAGCAAAAGACACCAGCACTTTAGAGGGGCGTGCCGCTTCGCTAGCACTTCGTCATTTAAAAGAGTCTGGTGCTGCGGGGGCTGAAGAGATGTTTAATTCATTTATGCTCAATGAAAAACCTGAGCTTGAAAAATATTTATCTGTGCTGGCCACAGTGGCATCAAATGCACCTTTTATAGGATTACTCGGAACAGTTCTAGGTATTATGAAGGCATTTAATGATTTAGCCCAAGCCACAGATGCAGGACAACAAACTGTAATGGCAGGAATTTCAGTTGCGCTTATCGCAACGGCGGCAGGCTTATTTGTGGCTATACCTGCCGGAATTTTTTACAATTATTATAATCGTAAAGTAAAAAGTATTTTTACCAGCTTAGAAAGTGTTAAAGAACTGGCGCTGGCCTATGCCACTCAAATAAAAAAAAATGAGAAGCCTTAATTATGGCTTTTAAATCTGATTCTCAAGATGAAATAATATCTGAAATAAACGTGGTGCCACTCGTCGATGTAATATTAGTGGTACTCATAGTTTTTATGGTGACGGCGCCCATGATTATGAAGCCCTCCATTAATATTAACTTGCCAAAGGCGAGTGCCGGTGACGCCACTCCACCTAGTAAGTTGAATATTACTATTTTGTATAATGGAAATTTAAGTTTAGATGGACAGCCAGCGGATGATCAGCAGGTACGGAGTGCGGCGCTAGCTGAAGTTAAAAAAAATCCAGACATTCAGGCGGTTATTTCGGCTGATAAAGATGTGCCACATGGCCGGGTTGTCTCAATTCTGGATTTAATTAAGACGACAGGGGTTAAAAAATTTGCGATCAGTATAGATAAAAAATAAAGGTCTAGTTTAATAAAAATCTCGACTGAGGTCCTTAATACTTCATTACTTAAGTCCGAATAAGTTAAGATGAAGCCGAAGACAAAGACAAAGACAAAGAATAGCTACATTTTAATATTTTTTGTAGCAATATCAAGTCTTACACTATTGTTAGTGGAGTATTTTAATTCAGATAGTGAGATTAAACAAAAATTAATATCAAAAAAAATATCGGGAACCGTAAGAATTCCGGCTTCGTTACGTGAAATTAAACCACTGTATTTGAATAAAGAGTTCTTTTGTAAAAACTCTAAAAATACTATTCAAAATAAGTGGGAGCAGAGCATAATCATGATCAACTTTAAAATATGTTCGGATCCAGAAACGCTAAGTCATATAACTTTTGAAAACTTAAGTAACGGATTTAAGGCCCATATTTTCAAAATGGAAGACGGCAGTTTTAAAACAGATTATATCCAGCTTGATAGCAATATTAATAAATTAAAATTGGTCGTTGAAAAGCAAGACGGACAGAGACTAGAAGAATCACTAGAGATTTTATTAGAACAATAAGCCATAACTAAGAACAACTCCGGCCAAAAAAACGGGCAATAATTTAAAAATCGCTACTAATTATGTCAGGTTTTTAACTCGAAGCAGTAAAAGCTTTTGAATTCACATAAATTGTGCAGAATTCAGTAAATTCAATAGACATGACCGAATGCTTTAAATAAATTTAGCTCACTGTGATAGTTGAAACTAATTTAACATACAATGGTTTTAAAAATAAATCGGAAGTGCATCTGGCTAGAAAAATCTGGCATATGGCGACTGTATTTATTATGTATGCAGCGTGGGTTTATTTGCCATATTGGCTTTCAATGTCCATTTTAAGTTTCAGCTGGTTAATATTAGTTCCTGCTGATTTTTTTAGGAAAAAAAACTCTAAGTTTAATCGCTATGTCGTAGGTGTTTTTCGTTCTATTATGCGTAATAGCGAGTTAAATCGATTAGCCGGCACCACCTATTTATTAACGGGTGCTTTGGTGATTACACTTTTTTTTAATAAGGGGGTGGTGGCCCTTAGTTTGCTGTTTTTGGCATTCGCTGACCCTTTAGCCAGTTATGTGGGTATTAAATACGGTAAAGATAAATTATTTGGACATAAATCCGTACAGGGTTTTATTGCGGCTTTTGCTGTATGTGCGGTACTTTCTTTTATTTATTTATTTTACAATCAAGTTCAAGATTATATTTTAATTGTTAGTCTACTTGCAGGGCTAATTGGCGCCTTAGCTGAATTGATACCTGTAGCTAAATTAGATGACAATTTTACAATGCCGGTTTTCAGCAGCATTGGTCTGTCTGTATTATTTTACTTCTTTGATTATTTTTCTTATTTTAGTTAAAATTTAATTTACTATTTTAGTTACTATTTTCAAATACGAGGTCTTATGTTGAACACAGTAGATTTACCCGAAGAAGGCTATTCTAAATCAGGAAAAAAACTTGGCATGTATATTTACATACTTCCAAATTTAATGACTGTAGCCAATCTTTTTTGTGGCTTTATTTCTTTAATTTTTTCCATTAAGGGTGAATTTAAATACGCAGCTATTGCTGTTGTTATTGCTGCAGTTTTTGATCAGCTTGATGGCCGCTTGGCTCGCTTAACCCATGCCACAAGTAAATTTGGTGCCGAGCTTGATTCTCTCTGTGATTTGGTTAGTTTTGGGCTCGCACCAGCTATGCTAATGTATTTATGGGCGTTGATTCCCTACGGACGTGTTGGCATGATGATTTGTTTTTTATTTTTAGCGTGCGGGGCTTTGCGGTTAGCAAGGTTTAATGTGCAGGTGGATGTTGTTGAAAAAAATTATTTTCAAGGCCTACCTATTCCGATGGCGGCGGGGATTTTAACCACCTCGTATTTGGCATTTGATGAAATGGGTTGGGCTCCTGATGCATGGAAAGGTTTGTTGTTGCTAATAATGGTTACAACAATGGCTTTTGTAATGGTGTCTAATTTTAGATACCGATCATTTAAAGACTTAGATTTAAAGGAGCGGTTGGCCTTTAAGTATTTAGTGGCTGGTCTTGTTGTGTTAGTTACTGTTGCTCTTTATCCTGAAATTATGTTATTTGTTCTGTTTTTAACTTACGGTACGCTTGGCGCCATTTTTGGCGTATTACAATTGGGCAAAAAACGAAGACAGTTGCGCGTTAATGCTTATGCCCCTGAAAAGACCAGCGAAGAAGATTTACAAGAAGAAGAGGACGAAGAAGAAAAATGAAAGTGGCAATATGAAAAAGTGGAAAAAACCCCTTAAGCTCGGTTTAGTTGGCGCCACTGGAGTAGTTGGCGAAACTTTTATTAATATTTTGGAAGAGTACGCGCAACCCATTGCCGAGCTTCGCCCGTTTGCAAGTACGAATTCTCTGGGTTTAAATATAGAATTGGCCGGAACTGATTGGCCAGTGCAGGTTTTAAAGCCGAACTGCTTTGATGACCTTGATATGGTATTTTTTTCTTCAGGAGACGATATTTCCAAAGAGTGGGCGCCTCTGGCTGTTCAGTCAGGAGCTTTTGCCATTGATAATTCTAATGCGTTCAGAATGAATTCTGAAATTAAATTGGTGGTTCCTGAAGTAAACGGCGATTTACTTAATAACAATTTAAAACCACAGATTATAGCCAATCCAAACTGTTCTACCATTCAGTTGGTGGTGGTGCTGAAGCCCTTATTAGATAAATTTGGAATCGAGGATGTAACAGTTTCAACCTATCAGGCGGTAAGCGGGGCGGGCTTACCTGGTTATGAAGAATTATTAAACCAAACCAAAAATTTTCAACAAGCCGATCACGAGCCCAAAGCCTTTACCAAACAGATTTTATTTAATTGCATACCTCAAATCGGCAGTTTCAGTGAAGACGGATTCTCTACTGAAGAAATTAAAATTATGAACGAATCGGCAAAAATACTTTCAGTACCAGATTTAAAAATTTCAGCTTTTGCGGTACGAATTCCGGCTTTAAATTCTCATTCAGAAGCCGTATGGGTAACTTTAAAAAAAGAAGTAACAAGAGAAGATATTATTTACACACTTGGAAACTTTGAGGGCTTAGCCGTGCTGGATCAAGATTTCCCGACGGCATTAGAAGTCTCGGGCGAAGATCCCGTTTTTGTGGGACGCATTCATCAAGATCTTCACAATAATAAGCGGTGGCTCATGTGGGTGGTGTCAGACAACTTAAAAAAGGGCGCCGCCTTAAATGCACTACAAATTGCAGAGCGTCTTTTTAGTTAGGTTTGTTGCCTATTAGATCGGATTTATTTTGTTCGCGAAAAAACTGCTTAGCAACATTTTGTGAGCCTAAGGGAACACGAATGTGGTGTCCGCTAATTTGTTTGGGCACATAACCCAGTAATAATTCGGAGTTCAGATCTTTTATGGCTTTATTGGTAATATTTAGGTATTGCGCCAAGTTTTCTAAATCAGTGCCACTCGGGGCCAATACAACTTCGTATTGCAGGGGGTACTGGGCGTCTACATCGCGAAAACCATACAAATTAGGCGCCTTAGCAATCATCAGAGCGGCTAAAATTTTTGGAACATAGTCTTGCGTCTCCTGCGGAAGTGCCCGGTATTTAACAAGCTCCCAGTAATCATTAGTTTGGTATTTTTTAATTTGTCTTCGGAGACCGTTTTCTCCCATATTGTAACTGGCGGCTACAAGGTACCAAGAGCCAAATTCACGTTTTAAATCTTTTAAATATTTAATTGCCGCTAAAGTACTTTTTTTAATATCACGACGCTCATCTAACCACCAATTTTTTTTAAGTCCGTAGTCTTTACCAGTTGATTCAATAAATTGCCATGGGCCAACAGCACTGGCGCTGCTAACAGCTTCTGCTGAAAAACCACTTTCTATCATTACCATATAAGCTAAATCGGTTGGTAAACCGGCTTTTTTTAGCTCACTTTGCAGCAGTGGCATATACTTGGTGGATTTTTCAAGCCAATTTCTAAAAAAAGTTTTCCCACGTGTTTGAAAATACGAAATCCAGACTGCCACTTTTTTATTATAGGTCACGGGAAGATCGAAAATAAAATGATCGGTGTGATGAGTTTGTTTTTTCGTCAGTAGTTTTAATTTTTGTTCCAAGCTTAGGCTTTGTTTACTAATAGAATCTACAGAAGCTGCTTTAGTAACTAAGGCTTGCAAGCTTATTGGCAGGTTAAGTATAAAAATAAGTAAAAATATAAAACTCTTCATTTCAGTCTATTATGACAATAAATATTTCCTTTGGTCGAGAGGACATTTTTGACAGTCGAGTTGGCATTTAATGACAAATTAATGACAGGCCTTGGACCTACGTCCAGTAACATTTTCATTTAATTTATGGTTATCGGATGCCATCTCGAATTCATATAGTCTAGATTAATTTTACTATTACAAAGTCTCGTCTTGCTCACTATGGCATCTGAGTTGCTAATTTGATTAGATAGGAGAAAACCAAATGAGCATGAAGGGTATTTTTACAGCCTTAAGCGGTGCAATGGCTCAGACCACTAAAATTGATACCATCGCTAATAATATTGCAAATGTGAATACCACAGGATTTAAAAGGGACCAGCAGACCTTTGGTGAGTACCTAACCGCTATCGAAAAAAATCCACAAGTCATACAGGTGCCCCGCGTGCCCGCCTCTATCGAAAGTTTTTATGATATAAACGGCGGCGATAAAGCTTATGTAAATGCCACTGGCACATATACTAATTTTGAACAAGGCAGCCTTAAACACACCGGCGGAAAATTAGATTTAGCTATAGATGGTGCGGGCTTTTTTGAAGTCTCAACTCCAGAAGGTGTGCAGTTAACCCGTGCGGGTAACTTTACTATTGATGGTAACGGGCAGTTGGTTACAAAAAATGGTCACGCTGTTTTACTGGAAGGCGATCAGATGACTAATCCGGCAGAACGAACCGTCAGATTTTCGGGCCAGGCGCAAGCGTATATTTCTGATGCAGGCGAGGTTTTTGATGGAGAAAAAAACTTAGGAAAAATATCTTTATTGCAAATAAAAAATCCGGATAGCTTGCAAAAAATTGGCAGTAACAACTATTCAATCAAGCCTAACATGGAAGCGGAATTTAATAAAATTGCGATGCCCAGTTTAAAACAGGGGTTTATTGAAACCAGTAATGTAAATATTGTAAATGAAATGACAGAAATGATTGCAGCACAAAGGGTTTTTGAAGGAACGCAAAAAGCTATTAGTGCCTATGATGCTATGGCAGATAAATTAATAAATGTTGTTGGAAGTACGAAGGGATAATTAAATGGTAAAAAGTCTAAATACAGCCGCCACCGGAATGTTAGCACAGCAAAACAATATGGATGTTATAGCCAATAATATTGCTAACGTGAACACGACCGGTTTTAAAAAAAGCCGGGCTGAATTTGAAGATCTAGTTTATCATAACTTAAAAGATCCAGGGCAAGTTTCAGGTTTAAATTCGGTTACCCCTACGGGCGTGCAAACAGGTTTGGGGGTTAGGACGGCAGCGACACAAAAAGATTTTACAATGGGTAGCGCGCTAATGACAAACAACCCTCTTGATATGCAAATTGAAGGCGCGGGGTTTTTTCAACTGCGCACACCAGATGGTGAAATAGCGTACACGCGTGATGGGGCCTTCAAAAAAGATGCAAATGGCCGCATTGTTGATAAAAATGGAAATACTCTAATACCTGAGATCACAGTACCACAGAACACCATGGCTTTAGAAATTTCTTCAAATGGTGATGTATTTTCTATTGTGGGACAAAATACCGAGCCGCAGAATTTAGGACAAATTGAAATTGTTAATTTTATTAATCCGGCCGGCTTAAAAAGTGTTGGTAAAAATTTATTTTCACCAACAGTGGCCAGTGGGCAGCCCACGGGGGCGCGTCCGGGCACATCCGGTATGGGCTATTTATCTCAAGGTGAGCTTGAAGCAAGTAATGTTAATATTGTTGATGAAATGGTTAATATGATCAGCGCGCAAAGAGCTTATGAAACTAATTCTAAAGTTGTACAAACTTCTGATCAAATGATGCAAACGGCGGTAAATATTAAATGATAAAATTTTACACGCCTTTGTTGTTTTGTTGTGTGTTTTCAACTGGAGGTTTTGCTTTGGATTTCGAAACTAAGCCTGAAGCAGAACTTATTTTTTCTTCTGCGGTGGAGGTCTCGCCCCGCACAGAAGTTTCAATGTACGATATCGTCGAAGCTAAAAATTTGAATGATGAAATTATTTCAGATTTAAAAAAAATAATAATAAAAGAAAATCAGTCGAACATTCTTTATAAATCAGAGTTGGCCAAGATGTTAAGAACTCTTAAAGCTCGTTTTGTACTGCCTGTAGAGTTAAAAATCATACGCAGTCGAAGTGCTATTTCGCGTATGGAGGTTGAAAGAAAAATAAAAAATAAAATAAATTCACTTTGTACAAGCTGTGATGTGTACGTGCAGGTTTCCTCAGTCCCTAATGCTATGGAAAGCGATTGGACTTTAGATTTAAATATAGATTTATCAAAAAGCACAGTTGTTGTGCCGATTTTTGCAACTAAAAATACGCGTATGAAGGGCTGGATTATCGCTGAAATTAAAAAATATGAAAATGTGCCTGTACTTAACAAATCAGTTAAGATGGGTGAGGTTTTAACAGAAGAAATGTTTAGCTTTGAAAAGCGTCAAATACTAAATTTACGTGATGTTGTGTTAAACATTAATGCTCTGTCTGGAATGCAGGCCGCTAGGTTTTTAAATACGGGTCAAATTATTCAGTTTTCAGATATTAAAAAAGAGCAAGTGCTTAAAAAAGGTCAAATGGTTAAGGCAATGTTTGGAGGCCTCGATTTTGAAGTGGCGATTTCTGCCGAAGCGCAAGAGGCCGGTTCAATTGGAGAGGTGGTTAAAATTAAAAATTTAGACTCTCAAAAAATTTTTGCAGCAAAAGTAGTGGATCGTGGTCTTGTGAGGATTGAGTAATGAAAAAAATATTTACAAGAATATTAGAATTTATTTTGCTGAGTTTTTTGTTACTGAGTTTTTTATTGCTAAGTTGCGCAGGTCTTAAGACCAAAGATGAAGTGGCTAAGCTTGAAGAAGAACTTAAGCCTATTCAAAAAGCAACGGACGCAACAACAGTAGAAAAAAAAGACGACGAAGCCGTCGCTGCGACAGAGGAAGAGCCTTTAACTCGCTATTCTGCACTTAATAATATGGCGCCGCCGTCTGACAGACAATACAAGCGTATGACCCGAAAAAAAATGGAAGAAGACTCTGAATTGTACAGTTCTGCTGGATCGCTTTGGAAAATGGAAGGACAAACCAGTTACTTATTTGCTGAAAATAAACACCGTCGCGAGGGCGATCCCACGACCATTAAAATAGAGGGCGCCGCCTTAAAGCTGATTGAAAATAAAGTGGCGGTCGTTTCAGATCTTTTAAGGCAACTTGAAAATCAAAAACTGAAAGCGGAAGAAGAACAACAAAAGTCTGAAGCGGAAACACAGCGCTTGGCGCAGGCCGAAGAAGAGAAAAAATTACGTGCTGAGCGAATTGCCAGAGGTGAAATCGTAGTGGACCCAATGGAAGAGTTGGAGCAGATGGAGCAAAACAAGACAACGGCATTGAAGACAGCCGAAGATCGAAAACCAGCAAGCACCACAAATAGTAAAGCCACTAAGGATGAAAAGATAGATTTAAAAGACATAGAAAATATACCATCAAAAATAGTTGAAAAAATGTCGGATGACACTTACCGAATTCGTGGGCAGCAGTATCTAACGATTAAGAAAAAAACATATAAGCTTATTGCAACTGCCTTAATTAGAGCTGAAGATTTTAATGACAATGGTGTCAGCTCAAATAATCTGCTGGATGCCCAGTATGAATTGATTCATCTAAAAAGGACGAGAGAGTGAAAAATAAAGTAATTCTTCTAAGTGTATTAATACTAAGTTTCATAAGTAGTGCCAGTTATGCGGCCAGATTAAAAGATATCGCCAGCATTAGAGGAGTGCGTGAAAATCAACTCATAGGCTATGGCTTAGTTATAGGTCTGAAAGCCACCGGAGATTCAGGTTCAGCTCTTACCGGAAAATCTTTTGCTCGTCTTGTTGAAAAACTGGGTGTGCAATTAGATGGTAAAGACTTACAAAGCAAGAACATCGCGGCGGTGATCGTGACCGCATCACTGCCGGCCTTTGCTAAGGCCGGCAATCCTTTAGATGTCACTGTAAACAGTATTGGTGATGCGGCCTCTTTAGTGGGTGGAACTTTATTACAAACCCCGCTGCGGGCCGCTAATGATGAAGTATTTGCCGTGGCACAAGGCGGAGTTTCGGTGCTGGGCAGTGGTAAAGATATGCATACAACGGCAGGACGCATTCCCAATGGAGCTATGATCGAGCGTGATATACAAGTGGATTTTGCTACACGAAAAATGTATCGGATGACGCTGCATAATTCAGATTTTACTACGGCAGCAAGAACTGTATTAACTATTAATAAAGAACTGGGTGGTCAGTACGCCACAGCAAAAGACGGCGGCACCATTGATATTATCACGCCGTTTTCTTACGAGAACAAAGGTGTTGAGCTTATGGCGACCATTGAGGCCATTGAAATTAACCCCGATCAAAAGGCCCGCGTTGTGATCAATGAAAAAACGGGAACAATTGTTATTGGCGAAAAAGTAAAAATTTCTAAAGTGGGTATAAGTCATGGAAGTTTAACTTTAAAAGTTTCTGATGATAAAAGTAGAAAATCTAAAGATTCTAATGGCGACAAAGTCACGGTTTTAGATACCGGAGCAAATGTGGGTGATTTGGTGCAGGCCTTGAATAAATTGGGTGTTGCACCTAATGATTTAATTTCGATTTTGCAATCTGTAAAGGCGGCAGGCGCTTTGCACGGAGAGCTTGAAACGATGTAGCTTAAATTTTTTCACAAGTTCTTATGGATGAGAACTTGTGGCAGGGGAGGGTCCTCAAATTTCATTAACCAGGATGGTCTAGGTGCTGACCGTGTTAAACCAACCTCGCAGGAAGTTTTACATCAGAAGGCAAATAATAATCAGGGATGATTATTTCAGTCGTCACTTGCACTTAGAAAAATCGCACGGATGCGATAAGAAATTGAAGGACACTCCCCAATTTTATTTTAACAAATTTCAGAGACTAATAAATACTGAGGATGTGTTAAGTCATGAGCAAAAAAAATGAGTGATATTGGAAAAATAAACTCTATAAAAGCGGCGCCACTTAAAGAAAAAACCAATAAAGTAACTGAAGAGCGATTACGTGAAGTTTCTGATTTATATGAAAATCATTTTATTCGCGAAATGATGAAGCAGATGCGTTCTACTGTGCATGAGGGCGGTTTTATTAAACAGAATAATGCTGAAAAAATTTTTCGTGGACAACTTGATGACCAATATGCAGATCAATGGGGAAAGGCCGGCGGAATAGGCCTTTCAGATTTAATTTACAATCAACTCATGGATAAATTTGGAGAAAAAATGGGATTAAGGCTGGCGGTTGCAAAGCCTCAAGGTCCGATAGGTTTAGATCAGAAGTCGGTTTTTTCAGGAATTACCACATCTGCTGCTGGCTTTCAAAGTGAAGCTATGACTGTTAAGCTTCAGCCTTTGCAAAGTGGAAAGACTGGGCTTATTGAGCTTAAAAGTCCTTGGGCCGGAACTTTGCTAGATAAAAAATACCTAGAGATGGATCAGATGCAGTTTCGTGTTAAACACGACAATGGACTGGAAAGTCTCATTGTGACACAGGGAACAGGTCTGGGTCCTGAACATAAATTGTCTCTGGGTGACACAATTGGGGCTGGGCAGCCGTTGGGCTGGGTTAATTCAGCTAGCCCTTTGTTTTGGACGATTAAGCCTAATGTCTCAGAATGATTTGGTACAATTGTCTCGATATGATACACTGCTAATTAAGCCCCGGAGGTTTAGATGAAGATTACTCACAATAAGGTCGGACAAAATGTTAACACTACGGATGCAAAATCTGATAAGACGGCTCATGCCGCAAATGCTGATAAATCCGGTGCAGTAAAAAAGAATTTAAAAACTTCGGAAGCCGCAGGTTTAAGTTCTTCAGCTAACGTAGGATCTCATGCCACCAAAGTGGAATTGTCTCCGCGCGTACAAGATATTAAAAAAATTAAAGAAACCGTAAAAAATACTCCAGATGTTAATACCGAAAAGGTAGCTAAATTTAAACAGATGATCGCCGAAGGTAAATACAAAGTTGATGCTAAAGCCGTAGCTGATAAAATGGTGGACGAGGCGTTGCAATCAACTCAATCTGAATCTTAGATTATTTAATATATATATTAAATAATCTAAGTATGCTTCAAGGATGAGGCCGAAAATGAAACAAAGAAGTTTTGAAAAATTAGTTAGCAATCTTGAAGCAATGGTTAAGCAATATCGTCTTTTGCTTGATAATGTTCGTAAAGAAAAAGAAGTGCTCATAAACAGTGATATCCAAAAATTAAATGAGAGCAATGCGCGGAAAGAACAGATTCTTTCAGAAATCAAAAGTCTTGAAATCACAAGAATAGTTTGTGCAAAAGAGTTAGCCCATATTATAGGTGCTAATTTTTCAGATCCACGCTTGCTTGAAATTGCGCAAAAAATGGGTGGCGCAGAGGGCGACAAATTAAGAACAATTCATTCTACGCTAGAGCTGTTAACTAAGCGGGTTGTAGAGATTAATAAAGACAACGCCATCTATGCTGAGTCGGCGCTAGGCACTGTGAACTCAGCCATGCAAAATATTAAAGAATCACTGATGGGACAAAAAACCTATCAGAAAAAAGGAAATTACCAGCAGGGTTTTGATAAGTCAGGTCACTTAGTAAGTAAGGAAGCTTAAATGGCCAAGATACATGGATTGTTGGATTTGGGTCGCAGGGGAATGGCAGTCAGCCAGTCTGCGCTAAGCACGACGTCCCACAATATTGCTAACAAATCAACTGAGGGGTTCTCCCGTCAGCGTGTCGACGTGATGACCAGTCCTGCAATTGGAGATGGTAAAACTAGAATTGGCACGGGATCAATGCTCAGTGGCGTTAGTCGCACCAATAATCCGTGGCTTGAAAAACAAATTGAAAAAGAGGGCTCAAATCTTGCCTTTTTAGAAGGTCGTTCAGGGGCCTTACTAAGGTTAGAATCTACTTTTAACGAACAGACAGTTAAGGGTCTTAATAATTCAATGGCTGAATTTTTTAACAGCTTTCGTGAATTAGCTAATAGTCCAGAAAGTCTGACCTCACGCACAGTTGTTCGCGATAATGCTCAGGCTCTTGTGAAAAACTTTCAAGAGATGGATCGCCAAATTGTATCTGTAACCAATGAATTAAACAATGTGGTGGAGTCTGGCGTTAATGAAGTGAATGCACATGCTAAAGAAATTGCAGCATTAAACGATAAAATTAACTCAGTTGAGATCAGTGGAGTGTCAGCCAATGACGAACGTGATCGTCGGGATTTGTTAGTTAAAAAAATATCCGAAAAAATAGATATCAGCTACGCCGAAGAC